>Ga0315279_10002601_pt1 | contig 26703 bp, 20 predicted proteins | sample YL17G06_20_MG_FD_203694 | JGI IMG/M metagenome (GOLD analysis project Ga0315279, IMG submission 203694) | Sediment microbial communities from Yellowstone Lake, YNP, Wyoming, USA - YL17G06_20 | ecosystem: Environmental > Aquatic > Freshwater > Lake > Sediment | place: USA: Wyoming | collected... | reverse complement strand
CAACCTCGAAGATGGCTCCCGCGGCAAGCGCAACTACATGACGGAGCAGTTGCTCTGTAGGCTGACGGGCGCTGAAGCCGCGTTGATTGTCAACAACAATGCCGCGGCTACGATGCTTATCCTCACGGCGCTGTGCAAGGGCAAAGAGGTCATCGTCTCGCGCGGACAGTTGATCGAGATCGGCGGGTCGTTCCGGTTGCCGGATTGCGTCCATCAAAGCGGCGTTGTCCTCGTCGAAGTCGGGACCACAAACAAGACCCATCTCCGCGATTACGAACAGGCGCTGACCGACAATACCGGCGCAGCCATGCGCGTGAACCCGAGCAACTATCGCGTAGTCGGGTTCACCGAAGAGGTCCCGGTTGCGGACCTCGTTACGCTCAAAGAGAAACGCCCAGTCCCGGACGCGCCTGGACAGTTCTGTGGCGCGCCGCTGGTGATTGACGACCTCGGCTGCGGCGCGTTGATTGATTTGCGGAAGTTCGGCCTGCCTTACGAGCCCACCGTACAAGAGAGTGTTCAGGCGGGCGCGGACATCGTATGTTTCAGTGGTGACAAACTCATCGGCGGGCCACAGGCCGGGATCATCGTTGGGAGAAGAGATCTTATCCAGAAGATCAAGAAGCACCCGCTGACCCGCATGTTGCGCGTAGGCAAACTCACAGACCTCGTTCTCGAACACACGCTGCGCCTGTTCCTCGACCCTGATACTTTGATCGAGAACCACCCCACCTTACGGATGATCGCGACACCCGCCGGGAAGCTTAAGACACAGGCTCAGCGAATGAAGCGGCGGATCGACCAACAGAACAGCCGCTTGCACGTGGAGGTAAAGGAGAGCGAGAGCGAGGTTGGCGGCGGCTCGCTACCCATCACACCGCTCAGGACATATGTCCTCGCCCTAAAGTCGGAGATTCATTCTGCTGAACAACTCAACGCATTGCTTCGCCGGAACGAGCCACCCATTATTACGCGAATCTCGCACGACGAGGTCCTTCTGGACATGCGGACACTCCTGGACGGCGATGAGGCAATCATTGTGCAGGCGCTCAAGAATATGGCGTAGACACCACGAGACGTAGACGGTAAGACAGACGGTGATAGACATTGCCCGCCGGAAATCGGTGATGAGCCGGTCGAAAAAGCTCGGCCATTGCGTGTGTGACCCGCAGAAGCCTTGTCCGTGCGATGTGTTCATCCGGTTTAATGTGTGCCAATGCGCTGGAGAGAAACAGCCGGTCCGAACGGACAAGATTGCGTTGACACGGCTCGTGCGGAAGGCTGGATGCGCATCCAAAATCGGGCAGGCCGACCTGCTCCGGGTTCTGGGCAACCTGCCGCCGGTTACCGACCCGAATGTCTTGCTTGGAACAACAGCCGGCGACGATGCGGGCGTTTACCAAATTGACGACGGGCGCGCGCTCGTGCAAACGGTCGATGTGTTCACGCCGTGCGTTGACGACCCGTACCTCTTCGGCCAGATTGCGGCGGCGAACTCGCTGAGCGACGTGTATGCAATGGGCGGCAAACCGATCACGGCGCTGTCCATTATCGGATTCCCCATCGACACACTGGACGCGGCGATCATGGAATCCGTATTGCGGGGCGGGATTGACAAGCTGGAAGAGGCCGGGTGCGCCTTGATTGGCGGGCACAGCATCAACGACGACGAGATCAAATTCGGTTTTGCCGTGACAGGCTTAATAGATGCGGGCGCGATTGTACCGCGAGACATGGCCCGGCCAGGAGACGTGCTCGTGCTGACAAAGCCCCTCGGCACAGGCATGATTGCCTTTGCCGCGCAACTTGGGCTGGTGAGCGAGACGTGCCTTGCGGAAACGGGCCGATGGATGGCTACGCTGAACAAAGATGCCGCCGAACTTATGGTCCAATACGAGGCGCACGCGTGCACTGACATTACCGGGTTTGGGCTCGCGGGGCATCTCGTCGAGATGGTCCGCAACAGCGGCGTCGACGCCGAGATTGACCTGTCGGCGATTCCCGTATTCGGCTTGGTTCCCGAATGCATCAAGAAGGGCGTATTCGGCGGAGCGGTTGAACGGAATGAAGCCTATGCGTCGCGTTGGGTTCACACCCTTGACGGCGGTAAAGAGGCCAACCTGGCGGTTCTGTATGACCCGCAGACGTCTGGCGGACTCTTGGTCGCGCTGCCAGAGGCTGAAGGAAAGTCGTTCGTAGCGGCGATGCGCGCCCGAGGCCACAACGCTGTGTCCACTATCGGCCGCATCGTGGAGAAAGACTCAGACGGTTCCGACAGCAGGCTCGTTGTGACGAACACCGAACTGCGCACCGTAATCGGGATTCATGAACCGATAGACATGTCCCGGAAACGGGACTTTCCGACGGCAGATGCCGATCCCGAGGAAGTGAGGAATGGGGACACCTCTTGCTGCGATATAGGCGTATCATTACCCTGCTGCGACGCACTGCCCGTGGCCGAAACGGAGTGCGAACATAGCAGCAAAGAGAAAGAGAATGAGCCAATGGACAATCTCGCGTTGTTCCGTGACTTCATGAAAGAGGTCAACAAGCCGGGCCTTATCGATGGCCGGAACAAGAGACTGATGGCGATAGTCCTCTCGATTGCACATCGGTGCGAACCTTGTCTCAAAACGCACCTTCGTGGCGCTGTTGAGATGGGCATTTCGAAAGACTTAATCGACGAGGCGGCCGGCCTTGCCATCGCCTTCGGCGGTTGCACCGCCATGATGTTCTACAAGGAAATGTGCGAGAAACTGAAACTGTAAGTACCCTCAAGTCACCGCAGCGGAGCAGATAAATGAGTCACCGGCCACCAGGTTTATTGCGGGTGGGTGAAAATCCGGACGTAGTGATGATGATCTGTACGGCGGGGCATGTGGACCACGGAAAGACCCGATTGGTCCGTCTGCTCACGGGCTGCAACACCGACCGCCTGAAAGAGGAACAGGAACGAGGCATGACCATCGAACTGGGTTTCGCGCCATGTGTGTTGGGCGGGAACCTGTGCGTGGGCATTGTGGACGTTCCCGGCCACGAGCGGTTCGTCAGGAACATGGTGGCGGGTGTGTCGGGAATCGATATGGCGGTGCTGGTCGTTGCAGCGGACGATGGGGTGATGCCGCAGACCATCGAGCACATGCAGATCATGGAACTGCTAGGCGTTCGGCGAGGAATTGCGGCGCTCACAAAGATCGATTTGGTTGCCGGGGATTTGGTGCCCCAACGGGTCGAGGAAGTCCGGCGGTTTCTGGAAGGCACGTTCATGTCCAGCGCGCCGATTTGTCCTGTGTCATCAGAAACCGGAGACGGCATCTTCGAGTTCTACGATGTACTCGTGAACGAGATCGAGCACCTTGCCAAAGCCCAGCGTCCGGGCGTATTTCGGATGCCGGTTGAGCGCAGTTTCGCGCAGAAAGGTTTCGGCGTAGTCGTGACCGGGGTTCCCGTTTCAGGCGCCGTTCACGTGGACGACTTTGTCGAATTGGTGCCCGGCCATGTGTCAGGACGGGTCCGCGGGATTCAGCGGTTCTTACGGGATGCTGCGGAAGGCGGCTATGGACAATGCCTGGCATTGAATGTCCCCGATTTCGGAAAACGAGTGCCGGACCGCGGCCAAGTTCTATGTCGGCCCGGATATCTCCAGTCGGGACGATGTTTCCATGTGCTTGTCAAGACCGTGAGCGATCTGAACCCGCCGTTGCGCAATGCCGAGCAGATCAAGTTTCATACGGGGACCGCGGAACAACTGGGAACCGTTTATCTGCTTAAGGACAAAACGCTGGGCAAGAGCCAAGCGGCCCCGGCCACCATTATCGTTTCGAGCCCGATACCAGCGGCGGCACATGACCGGTTCATTGTCAGGCGGCCTTCGCCCGCGGCCACGGTCTGCGGCGGCGAAATATTGTTCGTAACGCAAGAGGCGCAACGCCCTAGAAAGAAGGATATCCTCGGCCGAATCAACGAATACGCAGCGCTCTTGGAGAACGTTGATCGCTCGGGACCCGAGTTTCTGGAAAAGCGTCTTCGCTACTACTTGGGTGTCGAGAAAGTTTACGCGACCACCGACGCGATGTCGAAGGCAACCTTGCACGCCACGGAGGACGTGCAGAAATGCCTGGACGGGCTGGCCGTGTGCGGAGTCGTTCTGGCGCTCGATGGAGGCTACTACATTCTCAACGAACGGTATGCTGGACTGCTGGCCCAAGTGAAAGGGCACATCCAACAAGCCCGAGACAACTCCGTGCTCAGTCTAACCGTTACAGACCTCCAAAGGGCTTATGACCTGCCGGCGGCGTTGTGGCGCCGAATCAGGACCGACCTGGAAACCGAGGGGCTCGCCAGCGTGCAAGGTGACAGGCTCCTGTTGCAGGGCGCCGTCGAGTCGCTCCCTGAAACGGACCGGCGGCTCATGGAACAAATACTCGATCTGTATCAGAAAACGGGCTTCCAATCGCCGCGCCCGGATGAAGTGGCCGGCCTGCTGCAATCTTCGGCGGACAGGACGGGCCGGTTGTTCGAGTTTCTTTGTCAGAACGGTCGTTTGGTCCGCGTGAACAGGAACGTGGTGCTTACCGCCGATCGCCTCAAACAGGCGCAGAGTCTGGTTGTTCAGACGATTTTGGGAAAAGGATTACTGGATTCCGCGGATTTCAAGTATCATATCGGCTCGACGCGAAAATACGCGTTGGCAATCCTGGACTATCTCGACGCACGGAAGGTAACGGTCCGCATCGGCAATGATCGAAAGTTGGCGGCCAACTATGAGAAGAACCTGTTGAAATGACGCGGCGCACGAAACTCGAGCGTGCCCTGGCCGGGGTCGGGCTGGCCGTGGCGATGTCCTTGGTCGTTATCGGCGCGGTCATATCTCACAAGGTCTACGACCCGGGGACGGAGGAATTTGGGATTGTGGCGTTCACGCGGATCAGCGACCGCCAGTTCGTCGAAGACGCCACGTTCAGCGGCGTTCTCCGGAAAGGAGACCGGCTGTACTCGACGTACGATCGCGCCGTACCCAGAGTCAAACGGGCCTGCCCCACTTGAAAGTAACCAGGACTACGCGGCCATGGGCGTCGCAAAGAATCGGGAGATGAGGGGCAAGGCGCCACTCGAAAGTCACAATCTGAAACCCGGAATGAGACTCGCGTATGCTTAGACGGCGTACCGTACAAATCCTCTCTATGTTGTTGCTTCACAGTTCATGGGGACCCGAGTTCAAATGGTTGTGCAATCCCGTGCTGAGTTGTCATTCGTGCGTGTTGGCTTGGTTCGCATGCCCCATCGGCGTTCTGGTGCATTACTCGGGCTACCACGTGTTCCCTTTTCTGGCGCTGGGCACGGTGCTCGTGTTGGGTGTGATTTTGGGACGTCTGTTGTGCGGATGGGTCTGCCCGTTTGGATTGCTTCAGGATCTGCTCTACAAAATCCCGAGCCGAAAGTTCGACCTGCCCTCATGGACCTCTCACATCAAGTATGTTGTGCTGATTGCTATGGTGTTCCTGCTGCCGTTCTACCTCGGCTCGGAAACCATGTTGTCGTTTTGTCGCGTGTGTCCGGCATCCGCGCTACAAGTCACAATACCTAACCTTCTGACCGGCGGGACCGAAGCCATATCTCTATCCACAATCGTGAAACTCGCTGTACTCGGCGTTGTACTCATAGGGGCCGTGTTGAGCACACGTTCCTTCTGCCGGGTGCTGTGTCCAATTGGCGCCATTCTGGCCCCGCTCAACTTCATTTCGCTCTGGCGAATCCCGGTTCCCGCGCAGAATTGCCTGTCATGTGGAAAATGTAATCGATCTTGTCTGCAAGGCGCAGATCCTATGTCCCGCCGGTCGAAAGGCGTGTCCCCGAACCGGGCATTGGATTGCATTGTTTGTTACGAGTGCAAGACTACGTGTCCCGCATCCACAGAGACGAGGAAAGGGACGACGGGGCATGATACTGCCTCACCTCTCGTCCCTCGATGACTGAACTGGCTGGTTAAATAAGGTCCAACACGCTCAGGCCTTCACCGAATGGAGAACTTCACTCCTTTGGCCTTGACGTCGAACGGACCTGCAACGACTACGGGCACTACCTCGAAATCACCTTTCTTGTCTGGGGGTACTCGCCATGAGTACGAACACGTGCCCCCTCACCCATACTGGAAGCTGCCGCTCGTCACCATATCGCCTTTCGAGTCGCGAACCTCGAATCTAGGCGGCGGCAATTGTTCACCGTTGCGGGCAATGGCTCCTGCGCTGTACTCTTCGTTTCGGACGCCGGTAAGTTGCAGGTTGAACCCGACTTCGCTCGGGCTCGTCCGACTGTACGTGATCTTTGCCACAAGCGGCGGGCCGAAGGTCAAAGGGGTGACCTTGCCGGCCTCGACGTTGATCTCCGGGTGTTTCCACGAGCCGGCGCCGGTCAACCGCCACGTGTTGCCTTCTTTGTCCTTCGCCTCTGCCGTACACGTGGCCAGGCGGTATTTCCCGGCAGGCACTTTGACATTAGCCTCTCCTTGAAGCTTGACTGCTCCGTCTTCGCCAAGAAGTTCGGCCGAGTAGCTCGCACACTGGGTTTTGATATAGCCGCTTGGCGCTGTTGACTCCGCCAAGGATAGATTACGCCCATCGGCGGACACATTGACCTCGTAGCATCTCCCGCCCCAAGGCAAGTACTTGCCCAGATGAAACACTTCCGGTGTGTAACCGACCTTTTTGTCAAATTTGCCGTCTCCATTCAGGTCAATCATCATCGTATCGCCGACTCCAGATATGCTTCCGGATCGACCGTACTCCGGGGGAGAGGTGTAGACGTCGTCGAAGCATCCGTTCATCAAGTCATCAAACACGGCAACCTTATACGCCTTCCCATCAAGAGTGACCTCCCCCTCGCAATATCCGGCGCTCGCGAGGCTCACCGATGCACGGTTAGAGGAATAGACGTGCGGCTTGACGTGGTACGCGTCGGTCTTGCCGTCGCACTCGACCTTCAGTTCGACCGTCGAGAACTCCGCGGAGAAAGGGTTCTCGGGGGTAAAAGTGCCGACCAGTTTCGGGTCGTCCGTGAGGTCCTGGTTGTTGTTCGTGTCGATATAGAGCGTATCGTACCCGGACCGCGTCCCGTGGCTCTCGTCGATCACGAACGTGTACTTCCTGTCTTTGCCGTTACCCAGTTTGGCATGGCCATAGAGCGGCTTGCGCGACACATACACAGGTTCCGCAATCAACTTTTCAGGAGCGCGCCGGGACAGTTCATTGTACGATGAGCCAACATTCATATCCTTCATCATGTCGGCGTCGTGCCTGTATTCGAGCTGCGACACAACAGGGGTGCCAGGCGGGCTCGTCGAGGTCTGTGTCGTCGCGCACGACGCAAGCATCAGCACACACGCCCCGAACACAATCATCCCCACTCTGCATTTACTCCCTTTTCTGCTCATTTCGCTCTCTCCTTGTTCTCTCCTCGTCGCTGGGTGCCATGGATAAGCCTTGGCTTATCCATGCCACCGTCGCAATCGCGCTTACTTTGTCTTCCCTACGGCCGCGAGCGCCTGCTCGATTGCCGGCAAAGCGATATCCTGAAATTGGACGTTTCCTTCGGCGTCGATAATGAACACGGCCGGCGCTTTCTTCACTTTGTACGCCGCAAACGTCGCGCCAAGATTCCCGGCGCCGTCCGTCTTGTCCAGAGCAACAGGAAACCGTACGCCTTGTTTCGATATGGCTTGCTGTACGGCAATGCGGTCCGCATTCGGCTTCTGCGGCTCCGCGGCCGCAGGAGCGGCGCCGTTGTGTATACCTACAATCGCGACTCCGGGCCAGGCGTTCTTGTCTGCGAACTGGTTCACGGCCTTCACGAATCCTTGTGAATCCTCCTGCGCGGAATTCCAAAATGCCAGGACGACCGTCTTGCCGCGCAACGACTCGAGCGTCACGGGCGCCCCCGTGACCCATGCCGCCACATCAAGCGCCGGCGCCGGTTTGCCCGCAAGCCGCGTCGCCTTGACATCGTCGGGAGACATGCCCGGCCCTTGACCCTGAAGGACGATTTCGATAGCCGTATCGCCGCCTTCGGCACGGGCATTCCCATACTCGTAATTGCCCTGAGTCCCTTGTCGGTTTGCGTTGATGTACAGTTCCCCCGCAACAATTTTGTCCAGCCGGAACCGGCCTCGGGCGTCGGTTGTGGCATTACGCTGGGGCTGTGTCATACCGTAGCAGTATACCATAACGCCGGAGACGGGATTCTCATCCGCATCGGTCACAGTGCCTTCAATAATCTGGTCTGCTACGGGCAGGACCGCATCCGGGACCTCGTACGCCCCATTCTCGGGAACCGACGGGACCTCAGACTGTCGCCGGCCGAACTTATCCGCGGAGGCCTCGACTGAATACTTCACGCCGGAGACGGCGGTGGGGAAGTCGAACTGTCCGTTGACATCGGTCTTCAGTTCACAATCCACGTTTTGCCATATCATTCCACCTTCCGGCCGCTCGAAAACTAGTGCCGCGGTTACCTTCGCGCCAGGTATGGGCTTTCCTTGCTCATCGAGGACCCGACCGCGGATAGCGCCGACACGCTTCATCCTGATAGTGCCTTCCGCATCGGATCTGTCCCCCAGAGTTGTCATAAGCACGCCGCGATAGCCGGTCATCTGCGGATGGGTTGCTTCGATGGCGACGAATTCGTATTGGCCAACTCGCTGATCGCGCATCGGCAACTCGAATAGACCTTGCTTATCCGTGTCGGCCTTGACAGACGGCCTTATGCTTCCATAGTCTCTCTTCACTCGGACTTCGGCGCCGGCCAAGGCTTTCCCTTTCGAGTCCACCACTTTCCCTTTGAACGTTAGCGGCGGCTCGGTTTTGAACTCGATGTTCGTCTGGTCCTGCCCCGCCACAAGGGTCAACTCGCGCTCAGCCTGCTCGCGGGGAATGTCGCCGGAATCGACGTGAGCATAGAGGACGACTTCGCCCGGCGCTGCACGCACTTCGAACGTCCCATCGGGCTGGGTCTGCGCAGAAACCGGGCGCAACCCGAACGAGACCCCCTTTCTCCCCACTTCCACATGCCCGTCGGGAACGGGTTTCCCGGTCTCAGCCTCGACGAATCTGCCGGAAACCAGCACGCCCTTCCCAAGCGTGAAGTCTTGCCCGTCAAGAGGGCCGGCGTCGTCAACTTTGATTTTCTTCCATTCGGCCAGCCCATCGCTGTAAACGACATGCACCTCATATTCTGTCCCGATGGCAAGCTCGCCAAGGGTATACCGCCCGTCCGCGCCAGTTTTCGCTCGTTGAGCACCACGAACGAGGGCCACCTGATCGCGGCCGCTGGGCACGGCCTCGACGACGGCGCCTTCTGCCGGTTTACCCGTGCCCTCGAAAGTGACCCTGCCGGAAGCGCTGGCAGCACGGGCCATCTGAATAGCCACGTCCTTGGCGCCAACGGCGATGGTCCCGATGGACGGGCCCGCAGGCTCCTCGGGCGCCCCCGCAGTCGTAGTGGCAAGGCCGGGATGGGTTGTGCGGAGCATGACCGTAGCTTCTTTGGGCAAGCCGTCCAGAATGAAGGTCCCATCGCTCCCCGTGGTGGCCTTTAGGATGAGGTCATGGGCCACCATGAACTTGAGGTCCATGTCGCGTTCGGCTGTCAGTGCAATGAACGCCGTAACGACGGCGCCTGTAACGGGCGCGCCGTTCGGGTCCGTCACCTTGCCCTGAACCGCGCCTCGCGGATGCAGGACCAAGTTAAGGTCCGCGAAATCCTTCTGGAGGCGAACCAGATAGGCGGCGGGCGTCCATCCAAGACCGTACTTGGGATGTTGTACCGTGAGTAGGGCTTCCTTCAGGTGCACCCGCTCATCGTCCACGCTCAACGAGAACCGGCCGTCCTTATCTGTTTCGACTGAGCCCCCGGGGGCAAGCTCCATTTCGAGACATAGCTCCTTGATGGGGTTCCAAAGCTGGAAGGTTGCACCGGCGACGGGGGTACCGGCTTCATCGACCGCGACTCCCGCAATCCGTTGGGTTGCCGGCCATGACGTGCCGCAAACCAGCACCGTCCCGATGATGACCACCGCATGAGTGAACCGAATGACCAGATCAGCGTTCCGCATAAGTGGCTCCCGTTCTGGTTCAATTCCTCGGCCGGTTCATGCCCCGAGAACTCCCCTTGGCGAACCGGGTCGTCACATACGCCCTTCCCCTTATGCCCCATATTCAATATATCAGAAAAGCTCCGGAATGCAAAGACTTTTTTACAAGCAATGGACTATTTGCGGCTCAGGGCGCGCGGGGGTATAAGGAAGACAAGGATTCACGGAATCATTCACAATTACAGAGAGAAGCCGTATGATACAAGGACGTGGTTGCTGTGGGGCCTGCGTCAGGAGCAGGCCCGGGCTTTGTAGAATCCTACCTATCGCGAACGGCTCTATGGTATCCTTCGCTTACGACATAGAGGTCGCGCCGCGGGTGGCGTTGCCGTTGTCCGAACCCGTGAAGGAGATGGTCTCATGATCATACGCGCGCGTGGTCTGCTAGTCACGGTTACGGCGTTGGTATTGGCCGCGGTCCCCGTGCTTGCCCTCGAAGTGCCGCTAGCCTACCAGCAATACTCCGGTGACGAAAAGACGTTCCATCCTTACGGTTTCGCCGTACTGAAGTTCACGTCGAGCCCGCCGTCAGGCGCATGGAAGCTCCCCTCGTTTGTCTCTTCGCGGCCCGCGTATGCTGTTGTACGATTGGGCGAACAGGAGCGGCTCTTCGTTCTTGACCAGCAGAAGGCCAAAGACACCTTCTACAACAGGCTGTATTTCGACACAAATGCCAACCGCGATCTGACCGACGACCCTGTCATCGGAACCAAGATAGAGCAGGACGATTATTCGATGAGCGCGACCTTTCCGGTCATGGACACGACGGTCCTGGTCGACAATACGCAGATGCCTTACCGGTTCACCGTTAGCGCTAGCTATTTCAAAGGCGACGACCAACCTAAAGGCCGGTTCGACTGGACGCGGCTGTTCGGCTCAGTCAGTGTTCAGTGCGCCTATAAAGGCGAGTTTGAACTGGGCGGGGAACACTATTGCCTGTGGGTCGGCGACGCGAACGCGAACGCACGGTTCGATGATAAGGCCTCGCTGAGTTCCCAGGAGCAACGAGCGCAGACGGGCCGAATCGACGCGTTAGGCGATCACTTCTATCTGACCGCCGAACGAGAGGTATTCGATCGTGATCGTCAGGTTCTGAGCGACCAGTTAATCGTAAACAACCAGCTCTTCGACCTTCGCATCAGCCCCACCCGCAACATGCTCACCTTGACGCCGGTTACCGTGGAATTGGCGCCGCTGAAATTGCTTTATCTCCCCGAGCATCTGTCCATCTACACTCAGGACGAAAAGCATTTCATGGCGATTTACAAGCCCTCCGACACGGTCATGATTCCGCCGGGGTCTTACCACCTGCTGGCGTACGACGTGCTGCGCAATGATGACCAGGGGGACGGATGGACCCTGTCCGCCGCCGCGACGCCGGATTGTGCGCCGGTCGCGGTGCAGAAAGCCGCCGAGCCTTCGCTCGCCTTTGGCGAGCCCTACAACATCTTGGCTCAGGTCATGAAGACGCCCTGGCAAGAGGACTCAGGGACCGTCACTCTCGCCTTCAATGCCAGAGGCACGGGGATGGAGGTCGTGACCGACCTGGCCCGCGTGTCCGGCAACAAGACCCGAATCGCCATGTCGCCAAAAAGCAAACAACGGCCCAAAGAGCCCACCTACAAGATTGTAGACCCATCCGGCGAATTGGTCGCACAAGGACAATTCGAGTATGGGTGAGGGTTCAGTTGTTCGGCCACATGGAGTGGCCCTAAGAAAGGCGTCGCGTACCGCGTCTTGTGCTCGTACCAGATGGGTCCGTTCAAGACCGAGGTCAAACCGAGCACAATTACGTTCTAAGAGCGTGTACGGAGAGTCCCTTGGCTGCGGGGTGGCATGGATAAGACGGCGTCGTATGAGGCCTTTCATTGGCCATAATAGCAGAAAGCGACGCCGTCTTATCCATGGCACCCAGTCTTTGGAAGCCACCCCGGAACCTTTCCGTACGCGCTCTATGAAACGCGAGAGTCTTGACGGACGGTCGAGGCTTGTTTCGTCTCATCCATCAAGGAACGGCGGGAATCAATCCCGCCTTACACGGCTACTCATGTCCGCACATTTCAGACAGGGGGAGCCATGAGTGATTGCTGCCAAGCCGACGCAACGTCCCGTGAGGTCTGTGCCGAATCAGGCGCCTCGTGTGCCGCGTCAAGCACATCCAGCGGGGACATCGGCCAGGTTCTTGCCTGGTTCTCAAACATGATCACGAACTGTATCGAGTACGCCAAGGCCCAGAGCGCGGCGGGCAGGCCCATCGTCGGTATCCTGTGTGAGTTCACCCCGAGAGAACTCATCATGGCGGCGGGGGCCGTGCCGGTATGTCTGTGCGGCGGTTCGGCAAAAACGATCCCCGCTGCCGAACAGCACCTGCCCATGAACCTGTGCCCTCTCATTAAGTCCACTTACGGCTATCATATCCAGAAATCCAACCCCTTCCTCGAAATGGCCCAATTCATCGTTGCGGAGACCACCTGCGACGGCAAGAAGAAGATGTACGAACTGATGGCCGAAACCCGCCCTATGTACGTGCTCGAACTTCCCCAAAAACAGAATGATCGCGATGCCTTTGATCACTGGCTGGTTGAAGTGCGCAAGTTCAAGCGAGTACTCGAAGACCGGTTCGGCGTCGTGATAACCGATGACAAGATCCGCGACGCGATCACCCTCATGAACCGCGAGCGCGCATTGCGGCGAAACCTCGCCGAACTAATGAAACAAGACCACCCTCCCATGTCGGGGCGCCAGTTATTGTCTCTCAAGAGCAGCATTTCCGGAATACCCGCCGACCTCGCTCAATACGAGGCAGCACTGGAATTGCTCAAGACAAAACCCAGCCCTACCTCTCAGAGCAAGAAGGTTCGCGTACTGATGACGGGCGCGCCCATGGTACACGGTGCGGAACGCGTGCTGGATATCGTCGAGACCTGCGGCGGCCTGATCGTGTGTATGGAAAACTGCACCGGACTGAAACCCATTCTCGAAGACGTCGACGCGAGTACATCCGATCCGGTTCGCGCTATTGCCGACAAGTATTTTCACTTACCATGCTCAGTCATGACCAGGAACGAGGCGCGGATGGACACCTTACGCAGTCTAGCGGCCGCCTACCGGCCCAACTGCATCGTCGAGCTTGTCTGGCAGGCATGTCTCACCTACGACGTCGAATCGTTCTGCGTCAGGCGATTAGCGAAAGACGAACTACATATGCCTTACCTTCGCATCGAAACGGACTATTCGCCTTCCGACTCCGAACGCATACAGACTCGCGTCGAAGCCTTGTTCGAGACGGTCCGAGGTACGCGGCAGGCGCTGAGACCTGTGGAGTCGCCCACCCCGTGATTTGCGCAGGAATTGACGTCGGTTCCCGAATGATAAAAGCCGTGCTTTGGGATTCCCGTGCCCTGACCATCCTCGCGTCCGGGGTCGCGGACCAAGGCCTCGACCAAGAACCCCGTGCATGCGGCTTATTACAGATGGTCATGGACAAGACGGGTGGAACGTAATGCCGTTTCCCGGATTGCTGCAACCGGCTACGGTCGAAAGCGGATGTATTTCGCCGACATGACGCTTACCGGAATCACGTGCCACGCCATTGGCGTGCGACGCTTTATACGGGACAGCAAAACGGTGATTGAAATAGGCTTAAGACAGTAAAGCGATTTGGCTAAACGATCAAGGAGAGATCAGAAGCTTCGACCTGAATGACAGATGTGCCGCGGGCGCAGGATGTTTCATTGAGATGCTTGCCGTCCGGCTTGACGTCGAGATATCCACGTTGGGTTTGTTGCTCGAACAAAGCCGCCGGCCTGCGGCGATCAACAACACCTGCATGGTCTTCGCCGACACCGAGATCATCGTGCTGCTTGCCGCAGGGGTGCATCCCGCGGAATTCGTGGCTGGCCTACAGGCTTCCGTAGCCGCAAGGGTCACATCGTCGACAAGAGGGTCTCTGGACGACCCGGTTGTTCTCATAGGAGGAGTCGCCCTCGTTCCCGGCATGGCTCAGGCACTCGAGTCCGCTCTGGCACGGCCTGTAATCACGGCGCCCAAACCTCTATGACCGGGGCGATCAGGGCCTCCGGTCTTGCTGCATGCCCTCAACCAGGGTCAGGCCCCAGGAGCGTCATACAGTAGGGCGCACATTGATGCGCAGGACGTCACTTTAAGCAACCAGCGAAATTAAGAGTCAGACATCAAGTTAATGGAACTGCCCAAGGTTTTGTCCGTGAAGTCGCTGTCAAATTCCACGCTCTGGAGGAGGGCCTCTGGCATGAGCGTCGCATAGTGTCTTCGGCAGATTTCCGGCGAGTTCCCCATCAAGGTGGAAATCTTGTACGCCTTCCCGACGGCTATTGCCGCAGAACCGGATGCGCCGGGAATTATCGGGATGAACCGTGCGTTTCAGTCGAGTGAGAAGATCGAATCCGCCTGTGGCTGTCGCGAGCAGGTCCATAGGGGAAATCCGGATTCTGGCAGAGAGCGAAAGGATAAGCGAAATGTTCGAACGAAAAGTGCTACGACTAACAGTGGTTGCTTTGGGACTTGCCGCATCGGTTTTCGTCTTGGGCGGATGCGCGACTCGCCAATCAGGCGCGAAGGCCGAACAGGGCAGCCAGCTCTGCTCTCCTCAACCCCGCGACGAGCTGTACCCGGTGAAGTGGGCGCCATTCAACGGCTATTACCATAACACGCCCGCTGACGAAGGCCGACTCTGGCACTGGGGTATCTAGCCGTTACTGCTGGCAAGTGCGCCTGGCGGTATTTCAGGGCCGGACTGTGAAATAGCGCGTTTTCTCGAGCAGGATGGCCCAAACAATTCTTTACTGAAGTTTTACCGGCACTTTGCCCGCACTTTGTGTTCAGTTGCTATTCTTATCACGTGGTTGGCATGTCGCCGCCGCACAAACGGTGGCGCACCGTACTGGAACTCCGGCGCCATAGCGCCGCAAAAAGAAAGGGTATCGCAATGTCGAAGAAGAGCACGGTCGTGGCCGTGTACCCAACGCACACGGATGCAGAAGCAGCCATCAAGGAATTGCAGCATGCGGGGTTCGATATGAAGAGGCTCTCGATTGTCGGCAAGGATTACCACACCGAGGAACATGTCGTCGGGTTCTACAACGTCGGCCACAGAATGAAGTATTGGGGAAAGCTTGGCGCGTTCTGGGGAGGCGTCTGGAGCCTGCTGTTCGGGTCCGCGTTCTTCCTGATCCCCGGGCTTGGACCGCTTGTGGTTGCCGGGCCGCTTGTTCAAGTGATCGTGTCCGTACTTGAGGGAGCGGCTGTGATGGGCGGTATGAGTGCCCTTGGGGCGGGCCTCTATAGCATCGGCATTCCCAAAGATAGCATTCTGCAGTATGAGACGGCCCTGAAAACCAACGAGTTTCTCTTGGTGGCCCACGGCTCCGACCAGGAGGTTGCGCGGGCCAAAGAGATTCTTGAAACAACCGCGTCAATACACGTCGGGCAATACTCGGCCGCGGTACCTCAGAAGGCGGAAACGTCGGGAGTGTCATGAAGAGGAGATCCGTTTGCGGTTTCAAGATATCCGGTCTTATGTGTGATTCCGGGTCCAACGATATGTGTGGGTTCCTTTTGTCGGAGGCGCACGTTGCGCTAACGGTTCATATAGATGGCTACAAAGCAGGAAAAGGAGATAGGAAATGAGACACGTAAAGGTTGTCACTGTGGCGAAAGCCAACTCATGGAATGACTTCTGGAACGACTTTGGGGACGCTTGGCGTAGGTTCTGGGGCAAGGACTGACGTTGGCATTTGTAGAACGGGCCTGCCGTCTGCGTACTGCCATTGCATAAGCGGAAGGTCTTGAAGTTTTTCACTGGGCGGCAGGTCCGTTCTCACAAATCAGAAGACAGCCGGCATCCATGAACGCAATTGCGGCGAAAGGTTTCTTTGTGTCCAATCGAGGTTGGCCTCGATCGGTTCGGGGCCACCTTGGCGGACGACTAAGCTGCAACTCAGCAGAAGGGAGAGCGGAACAATGAAAGCAGTGTACGTGATCGCATCAATTGCCAGCATCGCCTTGGGCGGTATGGTACTTTGCGCAACGCTTGCGGGCGCGGCAACGAACCCGCCCAGCCCCGCGCCAACCGAGGCGAAAGCGGGTGGCGCGCCGGTGAAGGCGCAGATGCCGGCGTGTCCGATGTGCCCCATGATGGCAGGCGGAGGAAAAGGCATGGGCAAGGGAATGGACATGCCTCCGGCCATGAAGCAGCGTTGCCAGATGATGATGAATGCCGAAATGTCCAAAGACGACGCGGCGTGCCTCCTTGCGTTCAAACAAGAACTCAAGCTTACACCTGAGCAGGTTCAGAAACTGGAGCAGATCGTCAAAGAGAGCAGGCAAAAGGCTGCCGCCATACTTACGCCAGAGCAGCAGAAGACATTGGCGGAGGTAGACAAGCAACCGGCATCCATGAAAGCAATGCACGCGAAAATGCACGAGATGATGATGCAGAAAATGGAAAGCGCCGGCCCGAAGACGACGGAAGAGAAGGCAAAGAAAAAACCGGAGGGCGCTGGTTCCAACAAGAAGTAGGCGCTGCCATTTCCAGCCGGACAGTTGGCTTGCCTGCCACTTCCGGAATCGCGTTTCCAACGGCTGCCGCCGGTGGCGTCCACGGCGGCGGCCTTTATGGGGTATTGACCCCGGAAAGGAGTTCTTACCATGGGTTTGATTTTGCTGATCGTCTTGATCGTGCTGCTCGTGGGCGCCGCGCCCACCTGGCCGCACAGCCGGAATTGGGGTTACGGTCCCAGCGGCGGTTTGGGACTGGTGTTGCTGATCGTGCTGGTGCTCCTGCTCTTGGGATACCTCCCTCGTACCTTCTAGAGGGAGGCGGATCGTACGCGGTCCGGGTGGCGCATGCCTTCTCCCAATCGGGACGACATGGCCGTCCTGATCACTTTCGCAGCCGACGTGAGGCGGCGATCATGTTTCACATCTGCAACTTTATCTCGAGGACGAAAATCATGAACTGGGATCAGATCGAAGGCAATTGGAAGCAATTCACAGGCAAGATCAAGGAAAAGTGGGGCCAACTGACCGACGACGACTTGACGGCCATCGCCGGGAAGCGCACGCGGCTTGCCGGCAAGCTCCAGGAGCGCTATGGCTACGCGAAGGATCAGGCGCACAAGGAGCTCGAAGAGTTCGCGAAGACACTGAAGTCGTAAGCATTTCCTGGGTTGCCTATCGTGGCGCGAATTCAGTCCGCGCGGATTGGAATTCGCGCCACGGCATCATCCTCGCTTCCGTTGTTGAATAACCGATTTTGTGGAACCAGATAATCCAGAAAGGATGACTCGACATGAAAAGCTTTTTCGCCGCTATCTTGTTTGGGGTGTTGATAACCTTAATGGGGTGCGGTCAGGGGACTTCGGGTGGCCCCGGCGCTTCCAGCCCGCCCCCCAACAAACCCATGCTCGGTCAGACCGAGAGCACGTTCAGCTTGGATATGCTTGCAACAAAACTAAACCAAGGAGAGACCAAGACCGTGTCCGTCGGGATCAACCGGGGGAAAAACTTCAGCGAAGACGTTTCGCTTAAGCTCGCCGACTTGCCCAAGGGAGTGACACTCGATCCCGCGAGCGCTCTTATCAAGCACGGCGACACGGATGCGAAATTTGCACTTAAGGCCGCGGGCGACGCTGCCCTGGGCGATTTCACGGTCAGAGTGACTGGACACCCGACGAAGGGCGCCGACGCCGTGGCCGAGCTGAAAATCTCCGTCGCGAAACAGGAGCCCAACAGCGCGGCAAATACGACAGCCGAGGCCGCCAAGGCGAAGTGGGACGAATACACCATCGCGATGCAGAAGCAGTTGGACCAATTCAACGCAAGGTACGCGGAGTTGAAGGATCGCGCCGTCAAGGCCGAGGGGCAAGCTAAGACGGACCTCGAGACGAAGCTCGCAGAAGCGAAGACGAAGCTTGACGCGGCCACCAACAAGCTCGACGAGATGAAATCGGCAAGCGCCGACCGATGGGAGAAGGTCAAGGAAGGGGTGGCAAATGCTTTCGACGACCTGAAGAAGATATTTGAATGACCGCCCCGGGGAAGGCGACAGGCTCTGTCGCCTTCCCCGCCTTGGTGTTCTACCCCATCCCAACTCAAGTCGCAGGCTGAGGGAATACTAAAGGGAAGGAGAACACCCCTGAGCACGTCACTTCATACGGATAAGAAAGAGCTGCACTCCGAAGAGCTTTCCCTGCGCCGGATTGTCGCTTACGCGCTCGATAACGGGGCTTCCGACATTCACCTGAAAGTCTCCAGGCCGCCCGCCATCCGCATCGAAGGGGTGTTGAGATTCACGGAGATACGCGAGCTAACGGAAAGCGACATGGTGCGATTCGTGGACGAGGTCATGAATCCGCAGCAGAAGCAGTGCTTTCTTGAGACAGGCGATTCAGATCTAGCGGTCAGTGTCTCTGGCCTGGGACGGTTTCGCGTAAATTGCTACCGGCAGCGGGGTACCATTGCCGTGGCCCTCCGGTACGTCAAATCCGATGTTCCGGACTTTCAATCGCTCCATTTGCCCGAGAAGGCGATGGAACGCATTGCGTCTCTTGCCCGTGGTCTGGTGCTTGTCACAGGAACGACCAGCAGCGGAAAATCGACCACGCTGGCCGCGCTCATTGACCGAATCAACGCGACTCGCCAAGGTCACATCGTGACGCTTGAAGATCCCATCGAGTACTTGCACGCGGATAAGAAATGCAGCGTGAGTCAGCGTGAAGTCTCGATCGATACAAAGGATTTCAAGACGGGCCTGAGAGCCATCATGCGGGAAGATCCCAACGTGATCCTGATTGGCGAGATGCGTGACGCGGAAACGTTTCAGGCGTGCCTTGGGGCGGCTGAAACCGGCCACCTTGTGTTCAGCACGCTGCACACCACGAATGTCACAATGACCATTGGCCGCATTCTGGACATGTTCCCCTCTGACCAGCACGCCCAGGTCCGCTCGCAGCTCGCACTCCAACTCCGCGCCATCGTCTCCCAACGGCTTCTCCCTGCCGCCAGCGGAAAAGGCCGGGTTCCGGCCGTCGAGGTCATGTTCAACGCCCCGGGTATCGCTTCGCTGATCCGGGATGACGAGATCGAGCGGATTCCCAATGTCATCGCGGACGGCGCCGAGGAAGGCATGCAAACCTTCAACATGGCTCTCGTCACCCTCGTAAAGCAGAAGATTGTCACTCAGGAAGCCGCCGAATGGGCCTCAGATAACCCGGACGCGCTCAAGATGAATCTTCAGGGTATGTTCGGAAGCAGGGATCGGGGTGGGATTTCGAGAAAATAGGGCCGGATTTCGCGATACCCCAAGCCAATGCCATCTCCCATGGCGTAACATGTTTCAACGAGAAGCCGCAAAATCGTTTACCGAAGATTTACCGATTCTTTGCCGCAATTTTGCGTGTTTGTGGTTAAATCATCACGAATTGGCCGCGGTCGGGCGAAATTGCGGGATTCGACAAGCATTATCGGAAAAGTCCGGCATAAGGTCCTGATGGCGAATGGATGGTGGGAAAACTGGCGGAAACCGCCGACTTCACGCGAAGGATGAAAGGATCAGCGATATGTTTACACATGGCGCCCTGAGATCTGGAGTGGTTGTTTTGGCATGTGCGGCATTGATTGTCGTTTTAGGTGGATGCCCACAGACCAGCGCACCCACCGTGAGTTCCACCGACCCTGCGGATGGCGCGACAGGCGTGCCTGTCAATAAGAATATCGCCGCCACCTTCAGTAAGGCGATGGACCCTGCAACGATCACCCCAACAACATTCACCTTGATGCGAGGAACAACGCCCGTTTCAGGTACGGTGACCTATACGGGCGTCACCGCGATCTTTGACCCCACAGACGATCTCGCACCCAATACCCTGTATACGGCCACGATTACCACCGGGGCCGAGGCCCTGGATCAAATGCCCAAATGCGACGCGTGCGACCGGGACCCCGATGGTGGACTATGGTTTACGGCATTGCTAATGGGCCTTCTTATTGCCGGACATGCACTTCATTCCGGAGCGGACGGCGCACTGGCAGAGGACTTTGTATGGACCTTCACCACAGGTCCGGCCCTAGAGACCTTTACGCTGACGTACACGGCGGGCGCGAACGGCACGATCTCCGGGACTTCGCCGCAGACGGTGAACTCCGGCGCGAGCGGCACGGCGGTGAGGGCGGTTCCGGACACGGGCTATCACTTCGTGCGATGGGGCGACGCCTCGACGCAAAACCCGCGCACGGATGCGAATGTGACGGCCAATGTCACGGTGAGCGCGACCTTTGCGATTAATCAATACACGCTGACCTACGCGGCGAACGCGGGCGGCACGCTCTCCGGGATCTCACCGCAGACGGTGAACCATGGCGACAATGGCACGCTGGTGACGGCGACTCCGGCCACAGGCTACCACTTCACGAGCTGGAGTGACGGCGTGCTTACGGCCGCGCGTACGGACCTGAGCGTGACGGGCGACATCACGGTGAGCGCGAGCTTTGCGATCAATCAATACACGGTGACCTACACGGCGAACGCGCACGGCACGATCGCCGGGACTTTGTCACAGACGGTGAACTACGGCGCGGATGGCGCGACGGTGACGGCGACTCCGGCCACAGGCTACCACTTCACGAGCTGGAGTGACGGTGTGCTTACGGCCGCGCGTACAGACCTGAACGTGACGGGCGACATCACGGTGAGCGCGAGCTTTGCGATAAATCAATACACGCTGACCTACACGGCGAACACGGGTGGCACGATCTCCGGGACCTCACCTCAGACGGTGGACCACGGCGGCAGTGGCACTGAGGTGACGGCGACTCCGGCCACAGGCTACCACTTCACGAGCTGGAGTGACGGCATGCTTACGGCCGCGCGTACGGAACTGAACGTGACGGGCGACATCACGGTGAGCGCGAGCTTTGCTTTGACCAATCAATACACGCTGACCTACACGGCCAACGTGGGCGGCACGATCTCCGGGACTTCGCCACAGACGGTGAACCAAGGCGACAGTGGCACGCTGGTGACGGCGACTCCGGCCACAGGATACCACTTCACGAGCTGGAGTGACGGCGTGCTTACGGCGGCGCGTACGGACACGAACGTGATGGCCGACATCACGGTGAGCGCGAGCTTCGCGATCAATCAATACACGCTGACCTACACGGCCAACGTGGGCGGCACGATCTCCGGGACTTCGCCACAGACGGTGAACCACGGCGGCAGTGGCAGTGAGGTGACGGCAACTCCAAACACAGGCTACCACTTCACGAGCTGGAGTGACGGCGTGCTTACGGCCGCGCGTACGGACACGAACGTGATGGCCGACATCACGCTGACCGCGAGCTTCGCGATAGACATCATCGTGACCCCCCAACCTATAAATGGCGCGCCGGGCGTGTGTATCAATACGGTGATCTCCGCCATGTTCAATGTGGCGATGGACGGCTTGACGATCATCACCCCAGCAGTAACATTTACCTTGTATAACGATACAAAGGGTGAGGCGGTTCCAGGCACGGTGGACCTAGACGTGTTGGGCACCACCGCGACCTTTACACCGGACGTCGATCTCGACTCCAATACCCTGTATACGGCCACGATCAAGGCCGGGGTGGCGGACCTGGATGGCAACACACTGGCAGACGACTTTGTGTGGGGCTTCGAGACAGGAGATACGACATGTCTTCTAGAGCCGGTGGACCTTGGAGCGGCTGCGCCCTTCGGCGGATTCGGGGGCGCCGCCGGGATGACCAACCAGGGGACCCTCACCGTGGTGAATGGCGATATCGGAACCACAGCCGCTTCCACGCTGATCACTGGATTCCACGACACAGGGGGCAATGTCTACACAGAGACGCCGCTCAATATCGGAACGGTGAACGGCACGATATACACGGCTCCTCCCGCTCCCGGAACGGATTCCACATTCTTGATCGCAACCCAGGCCCTCGCCGACGCGCGGAACGTCTATGACAACGTCCTGTCTCCCGCCGCGCTGCCGGGAGGAACGGATCCCTTCGCCGGGCAGTTGGGCGGAAAAACCGTCGCTCCCGGTGTCTATCAGGCCGCGGGCGGCTCATTCCAAATCACAGGATCGGACCTTACCCTGGACGCACAGGAAGACGAGAATGCTGTCTGGGTCTTCCAGTCGGCGAGCTCGTTAACCGTGGGCGACACGGCGCCCCGCAGTGTCATCCTGATCAACGGCGCCCAAGCCAAGAACGTGTATTGGTGGGTCGGCAGCGCCGCGACCATCAATGGCGCGGGCGGCGGCACCATGGAGGGAACCATCATCGCCTACTCGGGAGTGACCTTCTCCACGGCCGGCAACGTCGCGCTAACGACGCTCAACGGAAGGGCGTTGGGCCTGAACGCTTCGGTCACACTGGTCAACACCATCATTAACGTACCCGCCCCGTAAGGCATGACGAATTCAGTTCAGAAGTATGGGAAGGTCCACCTCAAGTGGACCTTCCCGCATTAGGAATGGTTGTTTCGGAAACTGCCGCATTGGTTCTTTGTTTTGGGCCGACGCGCCGGTTGCCAAAATGAATCTTCAGGCATGTTCGGAAGCAGGGATCGCGGGGGGATCTCCAAAAAATAGGCCCGATTTCTCGACAGCCCAAGCGGGCGCCATCCTCCATGGCGGAATGACTTCCCCTGAGAAATGGGTGCCGGTGGCCATCGCGCGGTCGAGCCGTTGTCGTTCTAAGGACCGCCGAATTGTTTGCCGAAGCTTTACCCATTGTTTGCCCCATGTTTACGTGAATGTAGTCAAATAACACGTATGAGCTGCATGCGGTCGTGATCAGGTCCATGTGGAATATCTCGGCTTCAGGTGGAGGTAAGCCATGTCTACGAAAACTCTCGATTCCGCCGCTATCGGCAACGACGCCGGCACGGAGGGTGTCATCACCGAGGTCCGGCACGAAGAGGCTCTGCTCAAAACCGGGGCCCTGCAAAACGCGATCCTCAACATCGCCAACTCCTCGATTATCGCCACCGACGAGAAGGGCGTAATTCTATTATTCAATGTCGGCGCCGAGCGCATGCTGGGCTACACGGCCGCCGATGTCTTGAACAAGATCACCCCGGCCGACATTTCCGATCCGGAGGAAGTCGTCGCGCGCGCCAAAGCGTTGAGCATCGAGTTCGCAACCACGATTACGCCGGGCTTCGAGGCATTGGTTTTCAAGGCCTCGCGCGGCATCGAGGATATTTACGAGCTGACCTGCGTCCGCAAGGATGGCAGCCGCTTTCCGGCAGTCGTGTCGGCCACGGCGCTGCGCGACGATCAAGGCCAAATCACCGGATACCTGTTGGTCGGCACCGATAACTCCGCGCGCAAACAGGCAGAAGGGGCACTACTTGAAGCAGGTGCGTTGCAGAACGCGATTTTCAACAGCGCCAACTTCTCGAGCATCGCCACTGACGCGAAGGGCGTCATCCAGATTTTCAACGTCGGTGCCGAACGCATGCTGGGCTACATGGCCGCCGACGTGATAAACAAGATCACCCCGGCGGACATTTCCGATCCCGAGGAAGTCATCGCGCGCGCCAAGTCGTTGAGCATCGAACTCGCAACCCCGATTACGCCGGGCTTCGAGGCGTTGGTTTTCAAGGCCTCGCGTGGCATCGAAGATATTTACGAGCTGACCTACATCCGTAAGGACGGCAGCCGCTTCCCGGCAGTCGTATCGGTCACGGCGCTGCGTGACGATCAAGACGCAATCATCGGCTATCTGCTGATCGGCACCGACAACACCGCTCGCAAGCAGGCAGAAGAGGCGCTGCTCAAGGCGGGAGCTCTGCAGAGCGCGATTTTCAACAGCGCAAATTTCTCGAGTATTGCCACTGACGCGAATGGCGTTATCCAAATCTTCAATGTCGGCGCCGAGCGGATGCTGGGCTACACGGCTGCCGAAGTAATAAACAAAATCACGCCGGCCGACATCTCCGATCCTCGGGAATTAATAGCGCGCGCCAAGTCGTTGAGCGTCGAACTCGGAACCCCGATTACTCCGGGTTTCGAGGCATTGGCCTTCAAGGCCTCACGCGGCATCGAGGACATTTACGAGCTGACCTATATCCGAAAGGATGGCAGCCGCTTCCCGGCAGTCGTATCGGTCACGGCGTTGCGCGACGCGCAGGACGCAATCATCGGCTATCTGCTGATCGGTACCGAGCTCAAGGCGGGAGCCCTGCAGAGAGCGATTTTCAACAGCGCCAACTTCTCGAGCATCGCCACCGACGCGAAGGGCGTTATCCAAATCTTCAACGTCGGGGCCGAGCGGATGCTGGGCTACACGGCTGCCGAAGTGATGAACAAGATCACCCCGGCTGACATCTCCGATCCTCAGGAATTGATAGCGCGCGCCAAGGCGTTGAGCATCGAGCTCGGAACCCCGATTACGCCGGGCTTCGAGGCATTGGTGTTCAAGGCCTCGCGCGGTATCGAGGACATTTACGAGCTGACCTACATCCGCAAGGATGGCAGCCGCTTTCCGGCCGTCGTGTCGGTCACGGCGCTGCGCGACGCTCAAGGCACGATCATCGGCTATCTGCTGATCGGCACCGATAACACCGCGCGCAAGCAGGTCGAGGCAGAGCAGAAGCAGCTCAGTCAGCGCCTGCACGACCAGCAGTTCTACGCGCGCTCTTTGTTCGAATCCAACATCGACGCGCTGATGACCACCGATCCGCTCGGCATCATCACCGACGTCAACAAGCAGATGGAGGCGCTCACCGGTTGCACGCGCGACGAATTGATCGGCGCGCCTTTCAAGAACTACTTCACCGATCCGGAGCGGGCCGAGATGAGCATCAAACTGGTACTGAGCCAAAAGAAGATCACCAACTACGAACTCACCGCGCGCGCCAGGGACGGCAAGGAAACCGTCGTGTCCTACAACGCGACCACCTTCTACGATCGGGACAGGAGGTTGCAGGGCATGTTCGCCGCGGCGCGCGACGTTACCGAGCTCAAGCGCTTCGAGCAGACGCTGCAGCAGACGAACGCCGAACTGGAGAGTGCAACCTCCGTGGCCGAAAAGGCCAACCTCGCGAAATCGGATTTCCTTTCCAGCATGAGCCACGAGCTCCGCAGCCCGCTCAATGCCATCCTCGGTTTCGCCCAGTTGATGGAGTCCGATTCCCCGCCGCCGACGCCCGCCCAGACGGAAAGCATCGCCCAGATTCTCCAGGCAGGATGGCATCTGCTGAAGCTGATCGACGAAGTCCTCGATCTCACGAAAATCGAGTCCAGGCAGGTGCCGCTGTCGCAGGAACCGGTGTCGCTGGCCGAAGTCATGCTCGAATGCCAGGGCATGATCGAACCGCAGGAGCAACAACGTGGCATTTGCATCACGTTTCCCCAATTCGACATCCCTTATTTTGTCAAGGCCGATCGGACCCGGGTGAAACAGGTTATCATCAACCTGCTTTCCAACGCGATCAAATACAACCGCGAGCAGGGAACGGTCGAGGTGAATTGCACCGTGAGCACCCCGGGACGCATTCGCGTCAGCATCAAGGACACCGGCGCGGGACTGTCTCCGGAACAGATGGCGCAGCTATTCCAGCCGTTCAATCGTCTCGGACAAGAGGCCGGCAGCGAGGAAGGCACAGGCATCGGCCTCGTGGTGGCCAAGCGACTGGTCGAACTGATGGGGGGCGTAATCGGCGTGGAAAGCTCCGTCGGGGTGGGAAGCGTGTTCTGGTTCGAACTCGACTCGGCTGATGCGCCGGAATTGTCCGTTGAAGGAGCCGAACCCATAGCACCTGCCAAATCGCAAGTCCAGAGCGGCACGCGGCTGCGCACCCTGCTCTATGTAGAGGACAATCCGGCTAACATGAAGCTGGTCGAGCAACTCGTCGCGCGCCGCCCCGATATGAGCCTGCTGACCGCGGTGAACGGGAATAGCGGCATCGAACTTGCCCGCGCCTCCCAGCCGGAGGTGATCCTGATGGACATCAATCTGCCTGACATCAGCGGCTTCGAAGCCCTGAAAATCCTGCGCGAAGACCCGGCCACGGCGCACATTCCCGTCGTTGCCATCAGCGCAAATGCAATGCCACGCGACATCGAGAAGGGTCTCAAGGCAGGATTCTTCCGGTATCTCACCAAACCCATCAAGGTCAATGAGTTTATGGACACGCTGAACGTGGCAATGGAATTTGCAGAACAAGGGGTTAGTCAGAGCAGATGAATCAGGACGTATGCAATGATCAGTGTATCCGAAATCCGTAATGCCAGCATCCTGCTCGTGGACGATATGGAAGCCAACGTCCGCCTGCTGGAGCGGATGCTGCGCGAAGCCGGCTATACTTCCATCGCGTCCACGATGGATCCGCATGAGGTCTGCGAGCTTCACCGCAAAAACCGCTACGACCTGATCCTGCTCGATCTTCAGATGCCCGGCATGGATGGATTCCAGGTGATGGAAGGCCTCAAAGAGATCGAGGCGGACGGCTACCTTTCGGTGCTCGTGATCACCGCCCAACCGGGTCACAAGCTGCGCGC
>Ga0315279_10002598_pt1 | contig 26714 bp, 19 predicted proteins | sample YL17G06_20_MG_FD_203694 | JGI IMG/M metagenome (GOLD analysis project Ga0315279, IMG submission 203694) | Sediment microbial communities from Yellowstone Lake, YNP, Wyoming, USA - YL17G06_20 | ecosystem: Environmental > Aquatic > Freshwater > Lake > Sediment | place: USA: Wyoming | collected... | reverse complement strand
ACTGCCGTTCTTGTTACGATTGACAGCGCGAAAGAGGACACGCGAATCCTGACAGAAACCTTCAGTAAAATGCGTGACACTTTTGGCGTAATCGTGTCTAGGCCTGATGCCGTAAAGGATTGGCAAGGGATGAGCGTCGGCGCTGTTTTGGATACGGTCCCAGGCGCGATACATACGGAAGAACAGAGACGGGTAATTCGCGATGAGATTGTGAAGATATATGAACCCTTGGTAGACGCCTACAGGATGATGCACAAACTGGTTTGTCAGCTTTGGATTCCTGAAACGGCTGGAAGCGGCGACGCCTTCATAGGTTTCACCAAAGACAGTAGCCTAAGCCTAATTCCCACGAAAGTGCTAGAACAGAAAGGACTCGGCCCCTACCTTCTTTCATGGCCGCACCGCAGTGCGCAACGACATATAAAAGGGCATTGAACAAAGCGCGCATTACAACTTGTTACACTTACCATTCTTTCAACATTGCCTAAAAGTCGTCTTCTTCTCTAATTGTTACACAAAACTTGGTCAAGCGCGCGTTTCCACAGAACATCCGTTGATGTATTCACTTAACAATGATTAAATCCAACTTGCCAGATTATATATCCAGATATAGAATGGACTACAATGAATGGAACATTGCAATAGCACGCCACTTCTTCAATGTTGGAAAGGGCGGGAAGGAAGTATTGCTTTTCGTTAACGAGGAAAAAATAGACGCTATAGGATCCGTGCAGAACGCACGTGTCACTGACTTCATAGGTGCAATGAAAAAGGAGGCTGAATCCACTAAGGGCTATATCTGCAAAAGAGCCCTCCAGTTATATGAGGGTTGGAGGAAGGCTGGATATGAATATCCGCCCTATATCGCATATTTGGCATTATTCGTACTCGCCTCAACCACAGAAGGCGATTTTGACCCAAAGGCTTACTATCCTAGGTATTGGAAATTGATCGACGAACCTGATGAGGGTACGCCCGCCGGTTTTTATGAGACAGTGAACCTTTGGGATGACTTAGAAAAGTGGAGTGTCGAGGACAAAAAGGAGGAACTGGGCAGGTTCAAATCTAGAATCAGGGGAAAGTGGTGTCATGTGGGGCGACCTCTTTCACAGACGTTATTGTCCGACGACGAGAGGAAAGAATTGCCTGGAATATTTTCTGATTGCGGCTTCGACCCAACAAATATCCCATCTGAGGATATTATTAAAAAGGGATTGATACACCAAGGCTCGAAACGTTTGAGGCACCGGACGCTCACCCTATTAAAAAGCCAAGAAGGGGACAATCAAGAATTTATTAACGCATTACTTGATTTGACAATCACTGAATTGGAAGGATGGGGAAAATATGAGATTCCCCTCCAAATTGTCGGCAGCCCTGCGGTGGATGCACAGCTTACTCCGAAGGAGAAGGAGAGGGAAAAGGCAAAGGAGAAGGAAAAAGATAAGGAAACACCGCCACCGCCCTCATTTTTCAGGACATGCATCGAGTTGGATGACCCAAAACAACGTGCTCTTATTTGCCTAAGGCTAAAGACGGTCCGACCTTACCCAGACAACGGTTTAGAGTTCAAAGTGGGTAGCAAGATACTCACCTGCACTGAGACAGTACCCGTGGGTTGGTCAACCAAGCTGCTGGAAATCCCCGGCAACACGCCCTTTGACCCTTCAGGGTTAAATTGGCTCGAAGATTGGAAGTTTGTTGACTCTGAAAATGGCTGGAGCCTTACATACAAGAAATCGAATATCCGGGTTTTCCTTCCTGGCGACGAAGAAGGCATTCCGGAATTCATCGAATCACAAAAGCTTAGCCGTGATTGCGAGTTTCGCATTGTATGCCATGAGTCCATAGCTAAATCCATAAGGGAATGGGGGCAAAAATCATGCAAAAGTTTCTCGGAGCTAACTTATTCTGGGATTCCTAGAGGATGGACCCTTTTCAAAGGGACGGGGGCAACCGAGCCATGCCAGGGCATCGACGTCCTGGGCTTATCAAACCTGTTGCGGATTCAACTGGAGGGCGGTATAGGAATAGGGCACGGCAACCTTTACCTTAGCTTTGCGCCTCCCAGAGTAAAAATCGAGGGAGGACTGGGCAACGAGAAATTGCTGCTTAATGGAATAGAGATTGAGAAATCTCCCACTAAAATATGTTGGGAATTGAAGAACGCCCCGATTGGTCGACCGCTGAATATCCAAATATCGCGCGATGGAGACGTCCTTCCAGAGTGGCGGGTCATTCAGCTTGTCGAGCCATCCATAAACATTGAATCAACAGGCTCAGCACCAAAAAGGGATTGCAAAGGCAACGTGATCAAAGGAGAGGCTAAACCAGATTATGCTTCAGGAGCATTAGTTGTATCCTCGAAGCATGGGGATATCGAGTCGCTAGACGTCCTGCCCACATCGCTCTCAAAGAGATTAATCTTCATAGGTCAGGTTGCAGGTCAAGTCTCCAGATGGCCATCAGAAGGTATGCCCTCGGTTTGGATCCCTGTATGGGGTCTTTACAGGACTTCAAGGAAGAAATGGGCAACCCATTTCTGCAGGCAAAATGTTGCGGAGGGTCTAGCACCAATTGTAGGAGGGGGATACTCAGCAAAGGACCTGAAGGCGTGGAAAGAGGCTTTATGGGTTATGAGGAAAAGAACCCGCCCCCCTGAGCTGCCGGCTCTCGCTAAACTATGGACAAAGTACATGGAGGCTGCGAAGAATATCTGATCAATTGCTTAATGCCCTCAGCTCGAGGGGCGAGATGAGCACTGACGAATTCAAAAGTATATTCAGCATAATCTATTCGTCACAGTGCAAACGACCGCGTGCGCCGCCAGACCTGAGTCATGAGCGATATACTACAATAAGGATGCTTGATTCCCTTGGACATTGCGAATTTGACTTCGACAGCAGGAGAGTGTATGTCTGCCCTCCCCTTCTTGTTGCCTTGCCGACGTGCGGTCTGCCAAATGCAGTCTTAACCGGGGCAAGGGATCCGAGTTTAGTGGGTAACTTGAAGCAAGCCATTAAGAATATGCGTGGATCAGCCCACTTAATACGCCGCCAACACAAAGGATACCCAATACTCCCTGAGGCAATAATAGTCGAATCTGTAGATTTCGAGACGATTAAGGAAACTACAAAAATCTCAAAGATTGCTTACAAACAGAGCGTTGCGGCATGGGAGATAATCCACTATGCTTCTGGAATAGATGAAGTGACAAAGCCTTCTGATTTTGAAGAGAGGGCTGAGCTCAATTGGAAGCGCCGAATCTTCTCCACAAAATCCATGCAATTCATGAGGCAAGCAGAAAACCACGGCGAGGTAAAACTAGTCGAATACGTCAACCCAGTGAATCAGCAACGGGTGCATTGGCTCTGGAAAGGCACGCTCGCAGCTGAGGTAGATCGTGATTGGGGGCGCTACATGGCGCTGGCAGACTATGGGGTTGACATATTGATTTATGATAAGTTTCGCAACCTCCTTTCTGTTCCAGAGTACATACCTTTGCCTAGGTTCTTTGCAAGGGCTCTGGCATTATGTTCTGGCATCGCGCCCGCCCGCGCTACAATCAGCGCGCATAATGAGCTCGGATTCCCTCCTAATCTCCCTGTGAACATTTTCTTCGAATCTCCGCCTGAGATCGTTGGCATTCTAGGCAGCAAATTATCACAAGTGCCAATAGCTCATGAGATTACTGTTAATAGAAATGGTGAGATTTTATGATAGACCCAATAGGCTCCTTCGACGAAGTGAAGCATAATCTAATTCTCTACATCAAAACTGCCTTCGCCACAAGATTCCAGTCGATAGAAGAAGAGCGGGAGAATCTTCTGATGGGCGAGAACGTGATGTGCAGGGACCCTTGGCTGGAGCCCTTGCCAAGGTATCTATCATCCGGGAAAAAAGTAGCTGATATTAAGGCAACAGACTTGCCAACGCTCAAGCCTCACGAATTGGAGAGATTTAAGTCTCTCGCAACTTGTGGTCTCTTTAGCAACACCAGAGATCTATATGAACACCAACTAGAGATGCTACAGAAGGTACTTTCAGGCAAGAATTGCATTATCACTGCTGGAACAGGGTCTGGCAAGACAGAGGCTTTCCTCCTACCTCTATTCGCATACCTTGCCAAAGAGTCAGAATCATGGGCACCGCCTAGCACTCCAGAATCTCACGCCAATGATTGGTGGAGAAATAGAGACCATCAAGAATCATGCGCGGGCGCAAGAAAATCGTATCGGATAAAACAGAGGAAGCATGAGAAAAGAGAAGCAGCGCTTCGGGCAATCATAGTATACCCTATGAACGCCCTTGTTGAAGACCAGCTCATCCGCCTTCGGAAATCACTAGACTCTGATGAAGCAAGGGAATGGTTCAAGGACGAAGCAAAGGGGAATAGGATATACTTTGGGCGCTATTATGGCAAGACCCCGATACCCGGTCATGAAAGGCAGAAACCTGATTCGCACGGCGCCCAAGAATGGAATTATGCAAAGATATCAGAATTAGCAAAAGAGCTTGAAAGGATTGAAAGAGACGCAAAAGGGGCTGAAGAGGCAAGTAACAAAATACGATCCGATGATCCTGAGCTGGCGGACGTCATCAAATACTCCTTCCCTCGGTTAGACGGAAGCGAAATGCGTTCACGATGGGACATGCAGGATCACCCGCCCGACATCCTAATCACAAATTTTTCAATGCTAAGCATTATGCTGATGCGCGACGAAGATTCACAGATATTTGAGAAAACAAAAGAGTGGCTGGAAGGTGATCGAAACAGGGTTTTCCATTTAATAATAGATGAACTGCATACCTATCGCGGCACTGCTGGAACAGAAGTGGCCCACCTAATACGGTTGCTATTATCAAGGCTTGGTCTTAAGCCAGGAGATGGCAGGCTTCGAATCACGGGTTCAAGCGCTTCCCTTGATGAGGGAAAGGAAGAAAGTGAGACTTTTATCAAGGATTTTTTTGGGATCAGCAATGGCGATTTCGATATAATAGGAGGAAAGTTGACACCACGTAGCGCGACAGGATCCCTTGGCACGCTACCAACACCCCCATTTGTCAAACTCTCCCAAATTGCCAAAAACGTCGATGATGACGACTTAGAGGACGTTGCGAGGATGCTTGGCTATAATGGTAGCTTGAAGGGCAAGCGTGCGTTAGAGGAATGCTTGACATCACCTCGAATAAACATTGGTTTTCAAATCTACAGGGCATGCAACTCGGTTGATCGAATAAAGGCAGTCTCATTGGATGATTTTGGCAAACGATTGTTTGGCGACGGTATCGACGAAAATGAGCGCCGTAAAGCTGTCCGTGGATTCCTAATAGCGAGGGGTCTGTATGAATCAGATGCTATGCCTACCATGCGGCTACATTGGTTTTTCCGTAATATCGAGGGACTATGGGCTGCAGCAAAGCCGAAAACCAACCCAGATGGGCGACCTGTTGGCGAATTGTATTCTCAGCCTAGAATACTCAATAAAGAAATGGATAGTAGGGTATTGGAGCTATTGTACTGTGAAAATTGTGGTGTTGTATACCTCGGCGGCAGCTGGCAATCAGATGGCAACAGCATTGAGTTGGTCTCCGAAGACCCATATTTTGAAGGGATCCCGAATAAAGAGAGGAGCAGGATAGTCGAGGAAAGGTCCTACGACGAGCTCGCCATTTTTTGGCCAAGCGGAGATCTAGAATTAGGCGACGATGCCAAAAAATCCTGGAAACAGCCATTGATGGATAAATCCCCCTCTGAAATGCAAGGCTGTTGGAAACCTGCAAGCTTAAATTCTCGCAACGGAAAGGTTGAACTTTCTTGGGGTCCCCACCCGAGTGATTCCGGTAATTGGGTCAGAGGCTACCTCTTCAGGATTCTCAAAGGCAAGCAATTCCTTTCTGATAGTGATAGGGATACTACGAGAAATCTCAGGGCATTGCCACCAATGTGTGCACATTGTGGGCAGAATTATATACGGCGAAAAAGAGTCTCCCCGATAAGAGGCTTCAGAACAGGTTTTGCAAAGACTAGCCAATTGTTAGCCAAAGAGCTCTTTTATGTCAGCTCATATTCTGGCGCCAGAAAATTGGTTGTATTTTCCGATAGCAGAGAAGACGCAGCACAAATATCCAATGGAATGGAGAGAAACCATTTCTCAGATCTATTGAGAGAGCTCCTGATAAAAGAATTGCGAATGCGAGCAATTGCTGAACCACAGTTATTGAACGATTTAATCATGGGGAAGACACACCACAACCATGCTGTCATGGAACTTGTAGAAAAACAGCCCAATGTTGTCAATCAGTTAAAAAAATACATAGCGCGTGCGCGCTCAAAACCCCAATTTGATTACGATGAGGCTTTCAAGGAATATGTGACAGAAGCTCAAGAAAGACTGGTCGAAGTTAAAGGATGGGGTCAAACCCGAATATTCCCGTTATGGAAGCTGATCGAAGGTGAAGACAAAGACAAGTGTGGTAGATTAGTTCAGGCTTTATTGCAAATAGGCGTGAATCCTGCCGGCAACGATCATTTTGTACAATCCTTTTGGTGGGCAGGTGCTGAACACCATTGGAGCGAATTATTCAATTTCGAAAAATTAGATTGGAAGGAACAACTGCCCCTCGCCGCAGTCCATAAAGGAGACACAATAATAGATTGTTTAAAAAAGGAACTCTGTACAATCCTGTTCAACAGGCTCTTCTACAACCTTGAAGCTGCTGGATTGGGTCAAATATATGTAACTGACCGAAAAAAAGAGTTAATGCCTAAGTATGCATTGCAGGCAGGTCTTTCTGGAAAAGTGGATCTCTTCGAGCAGATATGCAATTCGTCCCTCCGCATATGGGGGGAATTGTATAGGCATGACGGTAGTGAATGGCATTTCCCCGATTGGGATAAATATGAAAACACAAGAGCCAGATTCAAAAATTACATAAGAAAAGTATCTGAACAACATGGTTTAAAAGATGTTAATCTTGGACAAGCAGTCTTTTCCGCTCTTGGTGCGATGGGACACAAAAATGGATGGATCTCTACTTCTGATCTCAGTGTGAAGGTTGCTATTGAATCCGACCCTGTATGGGTTTGCCCTGTTTGTCGTCGACCTCATTTATCACCATCAGCTGAGATATGCACTAATTGCTACAATAACTTGCCAGAGAGCCCAACTGTCACATGTGAACAGATATGGAAAGGCAACTATCTTGCTATGCCAATAGTATCAGAGCGTGAGCCTATCAGGCTCCATTGCGAAGAGCTCACAGGTCAAACTGATAATGCTCCCGAGAGGCAACGACTGTTTAGGGGCATTATCATCAACCTCGAAGATCAAGCCAGGAAGCAGATAAAGCAAATCGATACGATCGACTTGTTGAGCGTGACAACCACAATGGAAGTTGGTGTTGACATAGGACCACTGCAGTCAGTCATGCTTGCTAATATGCCGCCCATGCGTTTCAATTACCAGCAACGTGTTGGGAGGGCTGGGAGAAGGAGTAAAGCATTTTCCACAAGCCTGACATTATGTCGTGGCAGAAGCCATGATTTCTACCATTATTGGAGACCAGAAAAGATCACTTCCGAACCTCCATCTGTTCCATTTCTCACAATGGACCAGCCCAAGATTCCCCAAAGGATAATTGCCAAGGAGTGCCTGCGGTTAGCATTCCTTCAGGCCGGGGTTAAGTGGTGGCACATCCCGAGAAAAGATCCTGATACCCATGGTGAGTTTGGCCTGTGTGAGAATTGGCCCAATATTAAACAATCAGTAACAAATTGGCTTAGAACCAGCCCGCAAGTCAAGGCAGTAGTGGATGCCATTATTTATCCTAAGTGTGGACCTGAAGCTGAAGGACATATCAAATACATAACAGACAAATTACCTGAACAGCTGGACGACATTGCGAAGGATCAATCCTCAGCGGAGAAGAAACTTGCAGAGAAGCTCGCTGAGAAAGGCATACTGCCCATGTATGGCATGCCAACACGGACCCGTTCTCTTTATCACGAATTGACAACAGAAAAGGAGCGTACTATTGATAGAGACCTGGAACTGGCAATAACAGAATTTGCGCCTGGGTCGCAAAAGACTAAGGATAAGGTCGTGCATACTTCGATAGGATTCACTGCAGAGCTCAAGCAGAAATGGGCATGCGGACCCTGGGAAGTTTTATCGTCTGATCCATTCCCCTTCAAGAGATGGATCACTTTATGCCCGGAATGCCAGGATATGAAGACCGATTTAATGAAGCCCTCAAAACCAGCCTGCGATATTTGTGGAGCCATCGAACCAAAAGTCAGAGTACATAGAGCAGTGACACCTTCAGCCTTCAGGACTGACCTTTCGGGAGGCAAGGACACCAAGGATGAGGATTTCATACGACGAGGCATGCCAACCTTAATGGCTCAAGCTTCTTTGGTTTCTAAGAAGAACATGTCTAGAAATTCCGACTTGAACCTTTTCGTAGATGGTACGGTATGGTCCATCAACGATAATACCGGGAAAGGATTTAGAGGGGCAAAAGTGAAAACAACTAAATACACTGACTATACTGACCAGGGACCTAGATCAGTTCCACTGAAACCCCAGTATCAGTTAGAAAATCAATGGATATCTGAAGATTTCATAAGAGAAGTGTGTAATGACTCTCCTGAATTTGAGCAAATTGTTTTGGCATCAACAAAGATCACGAACCTCCTTACAGTAAAACCACGAACAGTGCCCGCTGGACTGAATCTCGACCCCAGGACAATTTCAGTAAAAGCCGCCCTATACTCTGCTGCAACATTGCTTAGAGCTTTCATCGCAAATGAGGAGGAAATCGACAGTGATGAAATAGAGATATGCAATATTCGGAGAATTCTCCTTAACCAGAGCCATGGGGATGAATATGTAGGCGAGATGGCCTTCAGCGATCAGTTGGCCAACGGATCAGGGTTCGTGAACAGAATCTTCGAAACCTGGGAAAGGTTACTTAATGGCATATTAAAGCCCTCGCAAGACTCATTCTGCGGCATCATGATATCAAAAGAGCACAATTGCGACTCTGCCTGTTACAATTGCCTTAAGGAGTACGGCAATATGGCTTACCATGGTTTTCTTGATTGGAGATTGGGCATGGCATACCTGAGGATATTGGGCGATCAAAACTATAAATGTGGGTTAGATGGCAAATTCAACACCTCTGAATATCCTGAATTATCCACCTGGCTCGACGATGCAAAGATAGCCGCGCGTAATTTCGCCAGAGATTTCGGGTGCAAAGAAGCCCAATATGGATTATTGCCAGGTATCGAATTGCCAACCAATAAGGTAATTGTAGTGCATCCCCTTTGGCGAACAGACAGCCATAAACAGGGTATTCTTGCACACGCCACAGCTGTTGCAGGGGGCAAAGCAGAGTTTATAGACACATTCAACCTAGCTAGAAGACCAGGCTCTTCTTACCGGAATCTGGGGAAACCCAGTGACAGATAGCTATAGTATCCCGGTAACGCAAACTGCGCTGAAACCATTGCAGCACATATCCTCAAGCCAATTCAGCGCGCTAAAGAAATGCCAACTGAGGGCTGTCTGGGCGTCTAACCGCGTCCCAAATTCGCTTCCAACATCCCCATCATCAAGGCTTGGCATGACGGTGCATCGGATAATCGAGATGTTTGAGGGGCAATTGGTGGATGAAGAGGCTTTCCAAAAGCTATGGAACCATTGCGTCCATGAACAAGAGGAGCAAATGGGCAAATCTTGGTTTGAGAGGCACCTAGTGCCATTAAGTATCACAGCACTAGATTTTCACCTTAAGAGAAGCCAATGCTTCTTGTTATTGCAGGCCCGAGACCTGTCATTACAAGCCCGAGACAATGTAACTCAAAGCAAAAAGCCGGATGCTTTAAAATCATTCCACGAGCAGTGGTTGCAGAGCAAGGACGGTCTGGTTGTAGGAATTGCTGACGAAATAAGATTTGAAAGAGAGGGCGCAACTATAATTGACTATAAGACAGGAAACATATCTGGGCAATCAACCGAAACAGAAGTGCTGTCTGAGTATAAGGAACAGCTCAAATTGTATGCCGCCCTTTTCCATGAAGAACATGGGGAATGGCCTTATGATTTGATCGTAATCAGCCTTGATGGCAGAAGCCACCACATTGATTACGAGGAAAACGAGTGCCTAATCTTACTAGAAGAAGCAAAAAATATGCTACGTCGACTGAACAGCATAATCGAGGCTAATGAGAAAGCGCCACTAGAATTAGCTTCTCCCTCACAAACCAACTGCCGGTATTGTCTTTATAGACCAATCTGCGAGCCATATTTTCTGGCGCGGCAAGGTGACTCGACTGAAGGCTGGCCTAACGACGTATGGGGGATTGTAGCAGAAAAGAAAATGTTGCGGAATGGTCTCGGGAAAATAGTTTTGACCCCCTTATCGGGGGCCTCCCCGATAAACATAAGAGGTCTACGGTTGGAACGCCACGCTGCACTTGACGCTTTCCAGAAAATTGGAGTATTTTCATTATACTCCGATAATTCAGAGAATAACTACAAAGAAGGACAATTCACCACAATCTATGGAATCGAATGAAGGACTTTTCCCAAACGGGGAATAGCGCACGCTTTCATAATGGTTCAGCAAAGCAAAGGACGGTTCGGATGCTGCTTTGTAACGCTTATTTGGGAAAAGTAGTTTTCAGCCATTCAGCCACATCAATTTCAGATTTGATACCAGAATTTACTAGAATTCTGGCGATATCCCTGGCTGCTACAATGATTACTGGGTGTTCATCTTCTCTTATTTCTTCGTATGCCTGCTGGCTTACATATGAAGTCGTCACGAAAATGCCAAATTCGCGATGTTTCAACCGTGAGATTAGCCTTGACGTTTCCCTTATGCCCACCCCTTTACCAGGGTTGTAGCATTTTGCTTCTAGCGCGAATTCAATATTTATGCTGTCACCTTCAGAGCCTATGCGATACAATCCGACGGCGTCTCTTCCTCCATCACGCCATAGTTTTGTTACGTCACAACTGATTATGTTCTTGTCCATTAGACTCGCGATTTTTGCTGCACAATACTGGAATCCGAAGGGGTCAGTCTTGAAGTAATTGTAAATAGAATTCACAATTCTCATATCAGCTTCGTTAGAGGGCATCTGTTCAGATCTGTCCCGAAAATTCCTTGTTGGCTTAGCTTTCAGCACATCGTAAATTCCCGTTTTTACCCATTGTCGCCATTGTTCAGGGCAGTTCTGACTTAAGGGGTCGCCCCGGATCAGATCAAGAATCCAGACTTTAGGAATTGCTGGCACATTGAGAATAGTGAAATATGCTTGGTAGTTCTGGAATCGTCTTCCTTCTGTGTTTTTCCACACGGAGATTAATTGTTCTGTTGGTCGTATCTGTTCTGAGCCTGGCGCAGCCAGTCCTCGAAATATTACGTCTCGTCCTTTTGTGCCTCTGGTAAAAACGAAGAAAGGGGGTACTTTGTCCCGTTGGGGTGGATTCTTGCTCATTGCGTCGAAACTGAACTGAAGTAGCTTGTTTCCTCCTTTTGGAGTATCATGAAGCTCATGCCCGGGATTCTTGTTATCTCCGTAATATACGAAATAGCCTTGCTCGATGTCGAGTGTGTCTGGCCAGTCAGGATCTTCTAGCGTTGAATAAAGCACAGCAAACTTGTATTCGGAGGCAGACCGTTTTCCCACTATTCGGAACCCCCCTTGATTTTCGCACAACATAAGCTTGCTTATTGGGTCATCACTTACATTTCCCGAAGCTCCGGCCTTGTAAAGAGCATCAATGCAAAGATTAGCTGTCTTCAATTCTGAAAAAGAAAACTCTTGCTGAGTCATGTGCGGTTCCCCCAAGCTGCGCTTACTGATGTGGTTTTATTCACTTAAAAACTTCAACAAAAGCTTCTTACAAATTAGCATGGCTGGTTCTACTGCGCGCGTTGGGGAATGCTACGAAATCGGCGCGATAGCAGAGAGAAGTTGTTGATACTCAATTGTTCTCCAAAAACGAGGGAGATATGAACTTCATGCTTGATTCGTTTGTTCGCAATCTTGATGATGCAACTTTCATCGAGAAGTTCCTCGGAGTCATCGAAAAGAAGAATTTGGCGCGGAATTGGTACGGAAGCGTCACTAAAGACTACGTCAAGACCGCTGTGCACTTTGAGGTTCTTAAGAAGGTGAGATTACATATCGCCAGATTGTCAAAAGCTAATATAGAAAATAATGACAAGAGTCTATCAACCCAGAGGTGAAAGTCGACAATTGGATGCAGTCTCGTTATTCTGCGGCGCAGGCGGCATGGATCTAGGTTTCATTCAAGCTGGTCATAACATACTCTGGGCAAATGATAGAAGCCAACGCGCTTGTGAGACTTATAATAGAAATCTCAATTTGAAACCGTTGTGCAAAGACATTAAGAAGGTTGACGAATTCCCTGGTTCGGACGTCGTCGTTGCATGTAACCCATGCCAAGGCTTCAGTTCTATTGGTCCCAGAAACCCTGAGGACGAGAGAAACTACCTCTATGAAGAGGTAATTCGATGCCTAAGGCAAACAAAGCCGAAATTCTTCGTGACCGAAAATGTAAAAGGATTGAAAACTCTTTACAAGGGAAGGTTTTTTGAGCTTATGCTCACTGATTTTGATGCCGCAGGATATAATGTCAAATGGGATCTCTTGAACGCGAAGAATTACGGCGTGCCACAGGATAGGGAGAGAATATTCATAGTAGGCGTCAGAAAGGACCTTGGTCTTGAGTATTGCTTCCCCCCAAAGACACACGGTCTCGGTCTTCAGCCTTTTGTGACTCTGAAAGATGCCATCGGGGGCATGCGTCCTCCGGAGAAAGGCGAATTTTGGAACGAGAACCGTTATTCCTTCTACTACATGTCAAGAAACAGAAGACGATCTTGGAATGAGGCAAGTTACACTATTCAAGCAAGTGGGAGACATGCTCCATTACATCCTTCATGCCCTCCGATGCAGCAAGTCGGCAAAGATGAATGGCGTTTCACAGATGCTAGGCAAAAATACCGAAGACTTTCCGTGAGAGAGTGCGCCAGAATACAGACCTTCCCGGATACGTATGTATTTGAAGGAAGCTTGGAGAACCGATACATACAAGTCGGCAACGCCGTGCCTCCGCTCTTGGCTCAAAGCGTAGCATCGGCCTTCAACTCACTGAAACATTATTCAAGAGCTGATGATTTACAGAAGAGTGTGGAACTGACAAAAGCCACGTGAGTTGCTGACTGCTTAACTAGCAGAAAATCACTTAGCCAATCGTTAGAGTCTAGTTGGTCGGTAGGGTGTGTAGGAATGAGTCAGTGCGCGCGAGCTCATAAAAGCACAATGAATGTACTCGGTAGAGTATTGCCAATCTTTGAATCCGATGTCAAAGGATGAGATCTGTGGACCGAATTTCAAAAGAGAAACGTTCCAAGATTATGTCGTCAATTCGTTCAGTAAACACGAAACCGGAAGTCGCTTTGCGAAAGGCATTGTGGGCAAAAGGGTTGCGTTATAAAATACACTATGGTGAAGAGAAGATCGATATTGCTTTCCCATCTAAGAAGGTGGCTATCTTCGTTGATGGATGCTTTTGGCATGCCTGCCCGGTTCATTCTCACGTTCCAAAAAGCCGCAGGGATTATTGGGCTCCAAAACTCAAGAAAAATGTCGCGAGGGACAAAGAGAAGGATAGCCGTTTACGAACAACCGGATGGAGAGTTGTTCGGTTCTGGGAACATGATTTAAAGAATTTGAATAGCATAGTTAACAAGATAATTAAGCTCTTGGCGAGTTAAGCATGCGATCGATCAGAACAGGAAAAGACAGCGCGCCTTCTGAGGGTGATTGGTGGTGGTCTCGAAAAGACTGGTTTTGAACTATGTTTGGCTTGGCGCCTGCTTAATCTGGTCTTCATCACGCACGCCCTAAACTAGCATATGAGAGGTCAAGCCCACGTGAGTCAGTGTGCACTCGTAAACACTAGACTTGCAGCTGAGCCAGTAGGCCCAGATTCAGAGTAAATGCGAATTCAGCAAGTTATTCATTGCCCTTTTATGGAATTAGGCTAGATTCGATGAGAAAGATTCTCTCGCAAACGAAGCCATTGCTAACGCATTTTCAGTAAATGCTAAACGAGTCTTTAGGGCAGTCCTGGCGAAAAAGTGGTTTGTTACGATTTTGATACAACTTCTGATACAAAACTCCATAACTCACCATCAACATCAGAAAAGCGCGCATGCGTGTTCCTAAAATGGTTGAAAGTGGTTCTAAGTCCATTTTTGCATACTTAGATCCATTGTGGATTTGTTTGATGAACGTGTTTTGGCTGTGCTTGAGGAATAAACACCATTTTTAACCATCTTAGGGACAAGCCAGCGCGCGAACTCTGCCAAAATAGTGGTCGATCTCTAGACTGTCTGCTTCATTGGTGATCCTGATTCGGCGATTGAGTAGTCATCTTGTTTCTTTATCGTGTAGATTACATCTGCCACATCAACGATTTCGGGATGGTGAGTTATTATTAGCATCTGCGGTATGATTCTGCCGCCTTCCCTGAAGAAGGAGCTCAGAATATTCACCAGCTCTTTTCTTCTTTCTTCGTCCAGGTGAGTCGTGGGTTCGTCCATTATGATGGTCTCAACTCTTCCTGATAGGACCTGCGCTATGGCTAGTCTAAGCGCGATGGCCAGAGCGACCCGTTCTCCGCCGCTTATCTGCTCAATCTGTTGTTCACCGCTGGGACCTATTACTGCAATGTTGTAATTATCGTCGATCTTGATGTCCGAATAGGCGAGATTGAACCTTTCAAAAAGATCCCGAGTAGACCTCTCAAGCGAGCAAGGGCTACTCTTCATTGCGATTCCCATAGGTGCAGTGTTGTTGCACGCTGGATCGACCGCTCTAAGATCAAAAAGAAAATGGAAATACTCGTATCTGTAATGATTGGCGCGACTAGTACCTCAGAAAATTCACATGCTGTAGCTCTAGGTTTGTTAAAGAGCGACTCTTCTGGATGAAATGTCTGCTAGCGAGCTGGAGCTACATCTAGTTACAAAAAGAATTAAAAACAATAGACCTGATAGAACTATTTTTGGTGGGATAGCAAAGTGTTGTATGAAGATGTTTGCGATCTGACAGGTAGGTTGCAGAGTCTGGAAAAGAAGGAAGCGAGTAGACAACTATGCTCCTTTTTTGTCGAGTCTAGGTTTAGTGATGAGAATTTCAATGACAATTTTATTGACGCAAGTAGAGATGGAGGGATTGACTATTTTTATTCTTCGCATGACCAGTTCTACATAGTTCAGTCTAAGTATAATTCCAAGAATTCGACGATTCCATTCGAGAACATACAGACAGAGATTGACAAGATTATTGAAACGATTGGCCACCCAACGAATGAACGTCTCAGGAACAAGTATGGCAATGATTTCATAAATAACGTTAGGGCCAATCTTACGAATCCTAAGGCCATAATAGACATCTATTACCTGACAACAGGCAAAATAGAGGAAATGACTGTCAAAGAATGCGACCAATATTTGAAAACTAGAGTGGATGAAAAAGGATGGAGAATCAGAGTTTCATTTAACCCCGCGGATTATTGCTTCCTTGAAACAATGATTGTAAACAATAGATTTGGCTTCATTCCCTACACAGGCAAGAAAGAAATAGAATTCGACAAAGGTTCAGTTTTCGAGGTTAGCATTTCGAATATAGATTCTTTGGTTGGCGTAGTCAAGATCTCTCAATTGATAGATTGGTTTGAAAGTAGGAAGGACATAAAGAAGTTCTTGCAGAAAAATGTTAGAGGCTACTTGGAAAAGAAGAGGGAAAACAAGATCGTGAAGAAGTCCTACCTTAATGAGCCTGATTATTTTTGGTTCAAACATAACGGTATAGTTTTGTTTGTCGATCACTACGACTTTGATGAAACAAACAAAAGCAGGGTGATGTTGAGCAATCCTCAAATTGTAAATGGAGGGCAGACTATCAATTCCATCTATTCCACATACTCCGAGACCGGTACAAGGAATGAGGCTCGGGTCTTACTACGAATAATCAAGTTGCCTTATGATAGAGTTGAATCGTATCAAAAAGGGCTTGAGATAATCGAAGGATTGAACACGCAAGTCAAAATAAAGGCCTCAGATTTGCGTTCCAATGATGAAAGACAGGTGCAGATCCAAAGGATAGTTGAAAGAATAAATGAAGGTTATTCATACGTCAGAAAAAGAGAGTCGGGTGTAAAAGCCTCAGATAAAGTTGTCGTTATGGAACAACTCGCAAATCTGATAAACTGCTGTGTTCTGGAAAAACCAAATGAAGCCATTAGAATGGAACTTGAAAAATTGTTTAGGGAGAAGTATGCAAAGATTTTCGATAAGAACAAGATACTGATCGAGTTTGGTAAGAATACCGAAGTATACAACTATCTGATGATATGGAGAATTCATAGGCTTCTTGTAAAAGTCAAAAAACAGCTTGGGAAAAAAAACCAGGATCTGTTTTACGCGACGCAATTCTATGTCCTATCGGATATTTACAGGAGATTGGGAGCCTTGAGAAGTCGAATAAGACAATCACATCGAACATGGTTTGATTTCGTGGAATCTAATCGCTTTCAAGAAGCGGCTCAAAAATATGCAAAGCTGATATTTCCAAGAGCAAATGCACTGATTCCAGCTTCTGAAAAAGCCAACCCTGATAGATTCCTCAAACAAGTAAAAACTGTCGACATCGCAAAGGAAAAGCTTGGTCTAACAAGCGAGTTCAATCGACTGTTCCAAAGGGCTTGTAGCTACTTTGAAGATGAGTTTCTCGAACCGTAACTTGGATACGTTTGCACTTCAATGGCGCGTGTGCCTTTAGTCAAATGCGAATCTAATGCTTCCACCGAAATTTCGTTTTCATCGGAAGATAGACATTGAAGTGGCTGTTTACATCGTGTCTGATCGACGCCCACTAAGTGAACCAACAGTTTATCTCACTTCTCCACCCACTCAAAGCCGCTCTTATCGGTTATTTTGGCAACCATTAGTCCTCGAACTCCTGGAATTACTTTCTTCTGATCTAAGGTAAAAAGGAAATCCAAAACGCCGCCACTTGTATTGATGACCAGTTTGGCAAATCGAACACCTTCATCAAGGCTGAGCAGGTCCAATATGATCTGCCGTCTTCTTGAGGGGTAGACTACCGGCAAGAATTTAAAAAATGCGTTAGAGATTGCGTTATCACCGTTGAACAAAGCGACGAATGGGTCATACTTGAATGAACGCTTTGTACCATCAGGCTCATAGTATTCTTGATTGGAGTTTTCATTTGTGAATTCGCCATTCCTATGCCACGACACGTGAAATACATGTCTCAACTGAGGATAAACGTCATCTCCGCTGCGACAGAACCCAGCAAGATGTACACCCATTGAATTCTCAATCTTCGGATCAAAGCTCTCAAGGTATTTCTCGAGTTTTTCTGAAACGGTGTCTACATTGTCATTACATGTTACTTGTTTTTTTTCAAATGCGGCCAGACGGTCGAGCATAGTGTCTGAGCCGAAACTCGCCAGACCCCAGTACGAAGCGCCAATTGGCAATGCAGAGAATTTGAAAATCTTGTCTACGTTGTCTTTGAATCCAGATATGTTGCCATATCCATCAACTAGCGTGATTCTTCGATCTGCTGCTAAGACTATGCCTTCAGAACAAGAAAGGGTCAGTGTAGCAGTCATAAGATGCTCTATATTTCTTCAATATTAAAAGCCTTATAGTAGTAGATAATCACTACTCCTAATGATAAATATGCCCTCAGTCAAGCCGAAGTGCCCCAATTGTGGGCCTATCTCTTTTGATGAAATCAAATATGAATGCACGACACGAAATGGTGTTGGACCTGGAACCGCTGGTACTGGAAGTGCGAACAATTTGAGAAGGCTCTGCAAGAAATGTGGAGCAAAAGTGGAGTTCTAACTTCAGCCCACGTTCAAGCGCACGCCTTCCGAAGATTTCATTTGCGCGCGCGTCTTTAGAATAAGAAGCTTGCTTCTGCTTCCCTTTCTGCCTCAGTGAACAAAATCGTAAAAGTGATTTGATGTGTTACTCGAGTTTCAGTGCTAGTCTTAGATTTTCTGGTTTCCATTAAATGCTGTAACAACTGATAACGTTTCTTGCTAGTGAAAGAAAGGGGTTCGCGGGAGACATCTCCACTTAGCGCGCGCAGCGACCCTACCACAAATACGAGAGGCTCACTCACATGTTCACTTGCGTTCATTACAGAGGTTAAACAAGAGAGAGCGCTATCAACGAGTATGTGGCCGCCACAACCAACTCGAATTCATCGCAGTCGTTAAAACCTGCGCTTCACAAATACAATTAGTAGGGAAGAATCTTGGTTAATATCCGAAACATAGAGTTTTACAAAGTCTCTAGGTCATTCGTGATTGCCGCCGTCAATCTTCTTATCATGTGCATTCAAAAGGGCGAGAAAATTCCATGTATGATGAACGAGAAATTCGAGATCGAGAAGGAAGGAACCTGCAAGACAATCTATGAACAACAGCCGCTCTTCGTCATACCATTGTACAGACATAGGGAAGAACTAGAAAACCTTCCCGAATATCAAGCCTGTATGAAAGTCATGACTTCAGATCCTGCCATAACAAAACAGCTCAATGTTCTTGTTGGATTCTGCAACAGCCAGTATCGGAGGACAGCTGAAGAGTACCTTGAATATCTCGTATCAAAGCAATTCCCTATGAATACTGAAACCATCGAATTCAACCCGACGCTCTTTGACAGCGCGTATGAGATTCTAGAACGTTTCTTCTACAATAATAACTTCATCTTCAGAGCCATGTCTCCACTTCACAATTTTACCGCTGAAGATGAACGTATAGACTTGGATAATAATCTGTGCATAAGAAAGATTGCGATCGATGAGCAGGAGCAGCTCCTGAACGAGTTCGAATGGTCATCTATCATTCCTCATTTCGAAGCACTTGACCTCAAGCATGCAATTGAGCTAGAATACCAGACGAAGAAGATAGTAGGAGACGCGCCGAGAGAGACATTGCAAGCCATTGATCAAATTGCAAAAGAGACAATCGGTAAGCTGACAACCGCATTGAGATTGTTTAAGGCAGGATTAGTTGGATACAACATAGTCAGAACTGCAAGTACCTCTGAATTGCCAGTGCCTGCTGGAATGACGCGCTTTTCTTCTCCATATAAGCAATTCTTGGGAGAGAAATATACTCTAACAAAATTGGAAGCCAATGAGTTCAAGAGGTTCTGGGAAAGAATGAGCAGAATAGACGTAAGTGCCTTCCCCCAACTATACATAGCGCTTAGCCGCTTCAACTACGCTTACGAACGAGACAAACTCGAAGACAAACTAATAGACTACATGGTTGCTTTCGAGGCTCTTTTCTTCAAAGAAGGTGAATCTGGAGAGTTCCGGCATAAACTTTCAGTAAGAGTCTCTCGCTTTCTCGAACAAGAATATAAGCAAAGAAAGCTAACTGCTGAAAGAATGAATGATTTCTATGACAAGAGAAGCAAGGTTGTTCATGGGGAAAAGGTCGAACTCAAAGATGATTTCGTCAAGACAGTCGAAGATCATCTTAGAAAGTCGATAAAGCTCTTTCTGGAACGTTTGCAAACGTCCAGTCATGATGAGATTATCGCACATCTAGACTTAGACTAGCCGGCACTTCATGCATTCAAAGTCGCTCTCCAGTACGCGCTTGCAAGACATTCTGGCAAAGAAAGAGGCCTGCGGAGGATATCGCCAAGCTAGTGTTGAGTGATCAAATCATGATACTGAGAAGAAAGAGCACACGAGCGCTTATGACTCTCAAATCTGGACTCTTGAATTCCATATTCGATGATCTACGCTTCGGAAAAAGCTAGTGCCCGCACTTCTTTGTGGACGACCGCAAACGGCCTGTCTGTGTCAACGGTTCGAATAGTCAAATGACTAGCCAGAAGATTGTAGAGCTTTCTTCTTGTAACTAGATATCCCACATTTGGTATATCTCTTTTTCTTTGGAAGGCTATCTGCTCATCGATGTCAAGTAAGACAATTAAAGAAGGCTGAGGAACTGTCTTCAGCATTAGTTGCCCGATTCTAGTTCGGTGAAGTTCTGCATTACCAATGTCAAAAATCGTGTCAATAAGGATGTCATGGACAAATCGATCACATATAACGTGGAAACCAAATATGGCTGGTATACAAACTGATCCAACCATCCAAATCACAAGATCAACAAATCTGATCCAAGGCCATACAATAGAAATAGGCCTGGTTTTATACTCGCGTTGAGTATACGTGCAGTTGTTGGCTGATCGGATAGTTTTCGAGAAGCGTAGAATTCGACACACGCAGATAAATGGAAAGGAAAAAAAGAACGGTTCCCTGAACCAAACGTATTTGCATTTTCTTCCTGATTTCTCTGTTTCTGACAGAAGCTCTCTAGCGTGGGCAGTCTTTCCAGAACCGTCAATTCCAACAAAGCAGACAATACGCATCACTGGTGAATCTTCCGCGTCATCTTGTTTCTCTGTTTACCACTCTGAAGATCAGCAGACTCAGGACAGATTGAGATCAGCCTTGATTATCTTATTACGGGGCTCATTCCTTTGCTATGAAGTGAGATATCTCCCACAGATTGTCTTCAGGGTCTTTGAAGTAAGCCGTTCTCTGCCCCCAAGGTTGTGTTGTTGGAGGTTTGACGAAGGTTACGCCCTTTGCACGAAACTCTTCATAGGTTTTGTCTGTGTCTTGGACAAACATTGCGAGTAGAATCCGATGCTCTCCGTGCTTCTCTGGATTGATGACCTCCGTGCTTATCATTTTGGACGCTGCTTCCAGACTCATAACCGCCATCTCCTGATTTCCTTCAAGCTCAAAGGCAATGAAGCCTTCGTCTTTGTTCTTTACTCTCAGATTGAGTACGTCCTTGTAGAAATTCGCGCATTTCTCAAAATTCCGCACAAGCAGGACAATCGCATTGACTTTCATGTGATCCCCAATGCTGATAGAGCGTCTAGATTTATAAAAATATCTGTAATGCAGTTCAACGCCTGAGTTTACAATATGTTACACGAAGTTCGCATTTCAGATATTCATTTTCTGCACTAGACCCGCCAAGCCCTCGATTCCGCTTATCTGTGTTTTCAACGCCGCAACTTTGTTGGCATAGCGGTACGATCCTAAAAGACTTTTTGAGATCATATAGTGACCTATGAACCCTGCTGCGAACACGTCTCCACAGCCTGTGGCATCTACTATCTTGCTTACTCTTTGACCAGCAATATGCAAGCATCTTTTTCTTCCATGCTTGTCATCAAAGCATATGATAGTTCCGTTGCAACCCAAAGTAATGGCCACTGATTTGACACCTTCGTTCAGAATCGGTTTGGAGAAATCCAATGCGCCAGTCTTTGAATATACAGAGCTCTCATGCAGCAGTTTGGCTTCAAACTCGTTCAATTGCAGAAAATCACAACTTGTACACCACTCAAACCAGTCAGCCCTCTTCAGCAAGAATCTGTTACCTAATGAATCCCGACCCATTGACAAAATGTGATAGTCAAAATAGACTGGACAATTCGCAGATTTCTTAATTTTCTTGATAGTGTTGAGAGTGATGTCAAAGCCTGTCATCAGGCTCACGAAAACGAAATCGCTTTTGCTTGCCGATGGTTGTATCTGCTTGTAGGAAATGGGAATGTCATTTCCTTCGTCGTATTGGGTCCCATAGTCAGATGTGTAGAATATGTGACAGTGAATATTCCTTGTATCTGACTTCTGAATTTGTGAAACATCGATGTTTTTGAACTGGCTAAGAATTGTCAGCACGTTATCGTATGCGTCAAACCCTACGTTACAGACAGGGACTACGGTCTCTTTGGTAATCGATGCCATAGCGATTGCTGTATATAGAATTCCGCCAAAACTATGGATCACACGGTAATTGTCTTGTGGGAAAACGAGAGTGTCTCGAGTCACGCTCCCGACGGTTGTTATTCTCATTATATCCCTTCCAAAACATGAAATGTTGCAAGACGTAAGAAAAATACCACTGGTGGTTTCTTGCAAATCACCCTCAGTCTTGCTGAGGTATCTGATAATCTCAAGCAGGCAAATTCACACGCCTCGCTGATAAGGAAGAACCATTCCAGCTTTCTCCAATGACTTGGGTAAACCGACCGCAATCGATAGAACATACGGCTGTATGTATAAGAACTTCAATCCCTCTGCAGGAAACCATGACCAAAAAGGTTGGGTCCACAAGCTAAGCCATACATAAACCCAAATGCTTGATAATGGAGCACTGAGTGCAGCGGCTACGCCTATGCTCAACCAGTCATAGCGTTTGTATCGCCATATTGCCAGTCCGGCCTCGAATCCAACTCCCTCAAGAAAGCCAAACATGAAGTCATTAAGACCCGTAGGGCTGCCCAGCAAAACTGTGGCTACCGAGTTTAGCATCTGAGTCGTAAATGCGGTATATTTCTTCCTGATCATGTACGCCGCCATCAATCCAGGAGTGTGAAAAACCCCAGCCAGAAGGTTAGCCGCCCAAAAACCGCCGGCTGCATACGCGAGATCAAACAAGAATTGACCATAGGTCATTATCACTCCGAAAACTGCTGCGATAACCACCATCACTACTATTTCTAGCGAACTCCACTTCTCAAATCCCAAGTTTGGCACCATTTAGACCTCCGCTTATCCTATCAGGCAATTATTGCCAGCTGTATTTCAACTTTGTCAAATGCTGAGAGAACATCATGAGTATCTAAGCTTGAAAAACCTCAGATACAATAGTTCATCGCCAAACCTATTATCATGAGGGCGGCCGAGGCCAAAACGAACAGAATCCCTTTTTTCGATATTCCAATCTCGTGCATGTATGTTCTTTGGTGAAAGGCCCGAAAGGCCCTGCTGTCGAGTGCCCATGAGGTTGTCTCAGCTCTTCTCAATCCTCTCGAGAGCAACGGAATCCCATAGTCTTTCATTGAATTGAAAATTCTTCTCACGCCCTTTGTTTCCTGAATCCCCCGTACAAATCTTGCATCTCTTAATTCTCTGTATTCCTCCTCAAATAGCGGGAAATACCTCAGTACCATCAGAATCATTAATGCAAAAACGTAACTCACTTTGAGCCGCTGAACCAATGCTAATGCAAAGTCCCTAGGATTCGTGGCTCCCACGAAGACTCTGCCGGCTGTGACTAGTGTTAACCCCCTCAGAGCAACTGTGCCAGCAATGTCCATACCTTCTGCGCTAAACGGAAGCCAACCAATTCGAAAAAGAACCGTTGGACCTCCAATCACTAGAGATTGGAAGATAAAAAACGAGACAGAGAATACTCCCATCAATCCAACGATTAGACCATACTCTTTAATCGATATTTTGGCGAGAAATGTTCCTATGAGAAAAATAGTAATCAGAATGAAGAGCTGAGGAAGTGCGTGACTAGTCAACAATGAACATATGAAGATCGCAACAACCCAAAAAAGCTTGGATATAGGATCTATTGAATTAAGAAAAGAGTTCTTCTGTTCATAGCTAAAAAGAAGTCTTCTAGGGGTCATATATCGAACTCCACAGAATTAACGAACTCCTCAATTGATAGGTGGGGAAAGCAATGTGAAGCACCATTTTGACAGAAAAGATCAGAGAGCTCTACTATTGGAGGTACTGCAAGAGACGACTCCCTCAAAAGACTAGGATCCGCAAAGAGATCCTTGGTCCTTCCATCAAATCGGATTTCTCCCTGTCTCATTACCAGAACACGTTCTGCCCATTCAGCAACTACACGCATATCATGAGTAACCATAATCACTGTCAAACATGTCTCTTTACTTAATGTTTTCAGCAGCTTCATAAGAGTGGTTGTAGCTCTCCAATCTTGACCTGTTGTTGGCTCATCCAAGATTATCACTCTTTGTCCCAACGTTAACATTGAAATTATGCCAAGTCTTCGTTTTTGACCTCGGCTCAGAGTATCTACGGGAGCATTTAGATGGTCTTTAAGCCCGAACCTCTCTATGAGATCCGCGGCTAATTTCTCAGATTCAGGGTGAGATTCTTTGGAGATATCTACACTAAAGCTGACGTCATCCTGAACGGTCTCACGAACAAACTGGCATTCAGGTCTCTGAAATACGTACCCTACTCTTTTCACTATGCTGGCTGAGGGTATCTTGCATATGTCATCTCCTTGTAGAAGAACTCTGCCTTTGTCTGGTTTAAGCAGACCAACCATGTTCTTGGCCAAAGTCGTTTTTCCTGCCGCGTTAGCTCCAACCAATGCCACAAATTCTCCACTGTGTATCTCGAGATCAACGTCTTTGAGTATCTCCTTTCCGCCATGGATGTAAGCAAAGCTCAGCTCTTGAATCTCTAGCTCAGTTTCGCCTTTCTCTTGAGGATACTCAAGAGGAGGTGAAATGAAGTGAGGATGGAACCGAGAGATCACATCGAACGCTTCTTTAGGAGTCAAGGGCAGTGGTTTTAGCGATACACCTCGGCCTTTGAGCTTGATTGCCAGCTCAACAATCTGAGGTATTCTGATTCCTAGATGAGAAAACATATACTGTCCATGCTCTTCAAGGACTTCTCTAGGATGCCCATTTGCGATAATTCGCCCCCCATCTAGTACAATAATTCGGTCTGCTCTTGCGGCCAAATCATCTATCTTGTGTTCCATCACCAAAACAGCAAGATCTTCCTTCAACTTCAGTTTCTCTATGCAAGCCAGAAAATCAAGGGCTGAGAGAGGGTCAAGATCGGCGAGTGGCTCGTCCAGAACAAGAAGCTTGGGCTTCATGGCAATAATCGAAGCTATGGCCACTTTGTGTTTCTGACCTGTTGACAGATTGCTGCAAAGTCCCTTTCCAAAAGAAGAAAGCCCTAGCAGTTCGGAGAATTGCTTGACTCGTCTGCTTATTTCCTCTCTAGGAACGCAAAGGTTCTCGCACCCGAATGCAAGTTCATCTTCAACATAAAGGTTGAACAGTTGTGCCTCAGGATCTTGGAACGCTAGGCCTACCACAGTTGCCATTAGTCCAACTCTCTCCGTCAAAGGCGATAGTCCGCCTATTGAAACGCTCCCTTCGACCTTCCCCCCCACTACGTGGGGAATCAGCCCATTCAGACATAATGCAAGTGTGGTCTTGCCGCTTCCAGTCTTGCCAACCAATGTTACAAGTTCGTTCGCACTGATATTGACTGATAGATCGTCCAATATCCTTGTCTCTTGCTTAGGATACGTGTAAGTGAGCCTTTTCACTTCGACAATTGTATTGGTCTGGATGACTCTTTCTGTCTGAGGGCTCTTTTCATCCATAGAAAATAACCTCAAATTAGAGCTAGAGCTTTATCAGTCCTTCAAGCCATTGTACCTTTCTGTTTTTGTTTCTCCAAAACAAATCCTCAAATATGTAGTGAGCTGCCAACATCTTCCATGACCCCCATCTCCTGTCTACTTCCTCCAGAATTTGACTGGGCGACACTAGATCGCTGTTGAAAAGCAGATGTGAATATATTTTCTGCTCCCATGGGGATATGTGATCGAACGCGTCATAGCGGTGCAGCGCTTCAAATAGAAGAATGCCCACGGACGCAGGTCCAATGCCGTAGAGCTTCATCAACTCAGATTTGGCTTCCGTCGTCGGGAGAGGCCTCAATTTGGATTCATCAATGCACAGCCTAGCAAATGCATCCGAGATTCTTTTGATTGATTTCGCGCGGTAACCTACTTTTAGTTCCCGAAGATCATCCTCGGATGTCCCGGTGAGGCTGTCGGGTCTCCAAAAGGCATTCAGCTCTTTTTGATCGAATCTCACCGAAGTCCCATATCGTCTGAGGAGCGCCTCTGTCATCTGCACACTTCTCCGAACTGTCGCGTTTTGGAGAACGATGGTTATGATTATCAGTTCATAAAGCGAATACTGGCAACTAACGCGCATGCCTTTCCATCTATGAAGAATAGGTTCCAATAGTCTGTCCGATCGCAATGTATCATAGAATCCTGAAATATCTGCTTCCATGTCAAAACGCCATTTTACTTCTCTTATTATCTCGGCTATTTTATCCCCCTCGATTGGGCGATCACAGTAAATAGTTAACAGTACTCTTGGAGTCTCGATCTCGCCTCGGTTTTCCAGTCTTATACCGTAAATGCGGTTCTGGAAGTTAAGAGTAAACCAATAAGTTCCTTTCGTCCAGGAATTGTCTGAGGATGGAAAATGAGATGGTTTGTATGCTGTAGCATCAAAGTTGAAAGGAGCTGTGGGAGTGATTTGTACCGCGACTCGTTTTCGAAGGTTCATCGATTGCACCATCCAATATTGCTATTCAGATTCTTAGTTATTAAGGGTGCATTCAGAAGAGCAGTACGCATGCTATTTGAAAAGAAATGACAGAAAAAGAGGAGTTGTGCGAAAAGACCTCTTAGGTTAGTGTTGAATAGCTTGATTGTACTATCACAAAGGGAAAAAAAGGATTCGCGGGAGACACTGAGACTGTGGAGACATCGCCATCTGACCACGGGTTCAAACCCCATCCCCCGCACTCCTTGGCTAATCAGAATCCTTGGAACTCAAATACTGAGAGCGAGTTGGTCGCTAAGTGCTAGAACAAGCATTGGCCTATACATCATCAGCGCGCGCTGCTA
>Ga0315279_10002597_pt1 | contig 26715 bp, 17 predicted proteins | sample YL17G06_20_MG_FD_203694 | JGI IMG/M metagenome (GOLD analysis project Ga0315279, IMG submission 203694) | Sediment microbial communities from Yellowstone Lake, YNP, Wyoming, USA - YL17G06_20 | ecosystem: Environmental > Aquatic > Freshwater > Lake > Sediment | place: USA: Wyoming | collected... | reverse complement strand
AACGGAAAACACCTGGAAGCATTCTCTGTTTTTGCGGATCGACCCTGCCCCAGTGCCCTCTCCACCGCTCCCAGGCTCCCCCACTGTCTGAATCGCAGGATGGCTCTCCTTCTTTCTTGACAAATCCACTTATGTGTGGTACAGGGCAACGCTGTGAGGTGCCCATGAGGCGTCTTCTGTTTCTGTTCATCGCTTTCCCACTCCTTTCCGTATCCCTCTCAGCGCAGCGAATGGCACCCACTGCCCCGGATCTTCAGACCTTTATCGACGTCTGTCCGCAGAATGACCCTTACTATGCTGTGATCCGACGTGACTTCCAGATTCTGCGTGACGGTGTTTCCGCAGGCTCGATCTCTTGCACCGAACCTTACTCGAAGCTGCCGGTGGCACAAGTGACTGAGGAATTGACGATCCTGCAAACCCTGAGGTTCGCCTATTACATGGATATAGGCCGTTCCGGTTACCTTCCGTGGACTTCACTCCGCCTGTACGATTGGTTTAAGTCGCGCGTTGGAGGGTTCAACATTGACACAAGTTTGAATCCAGGCTCAGTCGCCGCATCCTGCTGCATCACTATCGGCGGGCAGAGGTACATTACAGAGGCTACGATCTCCAACGATCTGAATCGTCAGTACCGCCTGACTGCCGAGGGGCTGGCTGCTCACGTCGCGCTGATCGCGCATGAAGCGCGCCACAGCGAAGGCAACGGGTACCCGCACGTAAGTTGTTGCGGCATAACAGGCGGCTGCGACCAGAGCTATGACGAGACCAATCTGTCGGCCTATGGGATCCAGTACTATCTCGCCAAGCAGTGGGTCACGGGGGCCGTCAACCTGGGGTACTCTTGCAATCCGCAGCAAGTTGCGACACTGGGATATGCTTTCCTGGGGCTGGCGAACGTGTATCCTTCCCGCTTTTGCGACAACAAGCCGCCGGCGCTGTCGTTGCCCTCGTCACCCGGGGGACAATGCATGCCCGCCTGTACCCTAGCGCTGAGCGGCTCATTGAATTCCTCGGTCTTCAGCACGGGAGGATCATTTACGCTGGATATCCTTGCGTCGAGCTCCACTTGCGGCTGGACCGCCGACAGCCCTGACGATTGGGTCACGGTGAGTTCCGGCAGGAACTCCGCTGGAAGCGGTTCCATTAGTTACGGCGTGGCTCAGAACCAGACCAGCGTGGCGCGCGCCGGAACGCTGATCGCTGCTGGCTCTAAAGTCCCCATCAGCCAAGCGGCGGCCGGGACCAACCCGACGCCTAGCATCACTTCGGTCTCGCCTGCCAGCGTCGCGGCGGGCGGCGGCGCAACTACCCTGTCGGTGGTCGGGTCGGGTTTCATCTCTGGATCGGTGGTACGCTGGAACGGGACTGACCGCATCACGACTTTCGTGAGCAGCACCCGACTGTCGGCAGCTATACCGGCCAGTGACATCGCCGCAGCCGGAACGGCGCTGGTTACGGTGTTTAGTCCTGCGCCTGGCGGCGGCGCTTCTAATGCGCTTACCTTTATCATCAGCAGCGCACCCATCCCCGGCGGTGGGGGTTCCTGCGTGGCGCCCCCCAGCGGCCTGGTGGGTTGGTGGCCCGGCGACGGCAACGCGAATGACATTGTCCGTGGCGATAACGGCACGGTTCAGGGGGGGGTGACCTATGCCTGGGGCGTGGTGGGCCTGGCCTTCCGCTTCGACGGCAGCGGCGCGGTGCAAATCCCCGATTCGGCTGCGCTGCGGCCCGCCAACGTCACTGTGGATGCCTGGGTCAAGCTGGACACCATGGATACCGTTGGCGCCGCCAGCCCCGGAGTCCAGTACTTGATTTTCAAGAAGAATACACGCACCACCTATTGGGAAGGTTACTCGCTGACGAAGGCGCGTATCAGCGGCACTGACAGGTTCCTGTTCGTCATTTCGTCGGCATCGGGCACGCAGGTGATCGCCGCCTCCACGACGGTAGTCACGGCCGGGCAGTTTTATCATCTCGCCGGCACCTACGACGGCTCGTCGGCCAAGCTCTACGTCAACGGGGTCTTGGAGGCCCAGCAACCAGCGTCATTCGCGCTCGACTACGATACGCGGCCGGTGTTCCTTGGCAGCAGCGGCGAGGCCTCGGACTCTAAGTTGACGGGACTGCTGGACGAAATCGAGATCTACAGCCGGGCGTTGGCGCCAGCAGAGGTCGCCAGTATCTACAGCGCCGGGGCGGCGGGCAAGTGCCGGGCGGCCGTGACGGCCTGCACCTCTTCTTCCATCTCGCCTAGCACCGCCACCGTTGCAGCTTCCGGAGGCAGCGGCACCGTAACGGTGACCGCCGGCAGCGGCTGCGCTTGGACAACCAGTTCCAGCGTGGCGTGGGTCAGCATCACCTCCGGGGCCAGCGGGTCTGGAAATGGCACGGTGGGCTACACGGTGGCCGCCAACACCAGTACAACTTCCCGCAGCGGGACCCTGAACATCGCCGGGCAGACCCTCACGGTGACCCAAGCCGGGGCGGCGCCCTGCACCTCTAATACATCTTCCATCTCGCCCAGCACCGCCACCGTTGCAGCCTCCGGAGGCAGCGGCACCGTAACGGTGACCGCCGGCAGCGGCTGCGCCTGGACAACCAGTTCCAGCGTGTCCTGGGTCAGCATCACCTCCGGGGCCAGCGGGTCTGGCAATGGCACGGTGGGCTACACGGTGGCCGCCAACACCAGTACAACTTCCCGCAGCGGGACCCTGAGCATCGCCGGGCAGATCTTTGCCGTGAACCAGCAGGCCGGGGGCGGTGGCGCCGGTGCTCCGAAACTGGCGATCACCCAGACGGACACCTCCGGCTGCCCGCTGATCAGGCTGGCGGTGACGGTAACCGATTCCACCGGCCAGGCCATTACCGACCTGACGGCTGCCAACTTCACGCTGGTGGAAGACTGGCTGACCCGCAATATAACCGCAACCGGCGGCAGTGCCGGGCAGTACACCATCAGCTACACAACCGGCAACGGCGCGGTGGCTCACCAGGTACTGGTCTCCGTATACGTGGCCAGCCAGAGCGACAGCAAGACTATCCCGGTGGCGGCCTGCCTTGTGGCCTGCACCAACCGCAACGAGCCGTCCTTGAACATCACCTTGCAGCCGGGCTTCTACATCAACGAACTGACTGGTACGACGCAAGGATACTGGGGCATGGAAGTGCTGGCGCAGAAGGGAGACCTGTCGGGAGGTTTTAACCTTGGGGGCGGGGTAGAGGAGAAGGGTGGGTCGGCGGCCTTTGGGGCCTTCTATATCCGCGACAGCCAGCAGGTGACTATCCGGCTGACGGCACAAGTGGTGTCCGGGGGCGATACGACGGCCTTTTCGATGTGTGCGCGGCTGCTGGACAGCAACCGGCAGCCGATCGGCACGGACCAGTGCGGCAAGGACCTGGTACAGTTTGACCGGGCGCTGACGCAGGGCTTCTACGTGATTGAAGTGAGGAGCGGAACGTCGTCGCCGCGGGCCACGTTCCAGCTTGGCCTGGCCGCGAACTACTTCTCGGGGGGCGTAGACGTAGGGGGATTCGTGTCTCCGGGCTTAACGGGCTTTGGGGCCTTTTACCTTCCGGCAGACCAGGGGCCGCAGGAAGTGCAGATCAAGGTGCTGGGGCAGCCGACCTATGGCCCGACCGGTGCCTGCGGCCTGCAACTCCGGGTGCTCGACGGAAATCGCAATGTAATCAAGACGGCGGGGGTAGATCCGGCAAATCAGTAGAGCCGGTTGTTGCCCGCTTTGCAGGACCCGTGGGGCAGCGGGGCAAGGTGCTGGCCTGCGCGGTTTGGGTGTGATTGGCCGGAGGGGCCAGCCAGCCTGGTCCGCTACGGCTCAAGCCAGTTGCTGTTTTCCAACCCGGCCGACACGCGGCGCGCGAGAATGACCGTGCGGCTGAGCCGTGACGGCGGGCGCACCTGGCCCGTGGCCAGACTGCTTCACGAAGGTCCCGCGGCCTACTCCTCGCTTGCCGTTCTGCGCGACAAGACGATCGGCCTGCTCTATGAGCGCGGTGAGGCACAGCCGTACGAGCGGATTGCGTTCGCGCGGTTCAACTTGAGATGGCTGACGGGGAATGCGGTTCGAGGGCCGTTTTTCTGATGCGCTTGTTCTATCTGGTCAGGGCAATGCTTTCATCGAGCACGAGAACTACCCGCTGAAGCTCTCCGGTTTGAACTCCCCTCACCGCATGCTATACTCGCGCCACCGGACCTCCAAGGAGGTACCTCGATGGAAGTCCTCGGTGGTGTGCTCTTAGTAGTGCTTGGTCTGGCAATCTGTGTTTCCCCCTTTGCGCTTCTCTTCGAACGTCGGCGTTGGCGGCGCTATGCTCGCGACAGCGATGAGCGCATGGCGCACCTGAAGCGTCATGTGAGTTTCTTGGAGACAGAACTCAGTCAGCTTCGAAAGGATTTCGGAGCATTCCAGGAAAGCTTCGCCGCCGGGGAGGCCGCCGCCCCGAGTATCCCTGTCGCAGAGCAGGCCAAGTCTGCCCCACCACTCCGCGTGATCTCGCGTGAAGCGCCGAAACTGACCGTGTCTCCGCTTCCCGGGAGCGCCACAGCCGGCCCTGCTCCTGCGGTTGCGCCAGGGGCGACTCCTGGCAGCCCGGTTCCGGCCGCTCCTCCTGTCAGGCCACCGCGCGTTGTCTTGGCGGCGCCAGAGGGACCTTCGCTGAAGGAACGATTGAGGTCGGCGCTCGCACTCGAGGAGGTACTGGGCGCCGACTGGCTGAACAAGATTGGCATCGTAGTCCTGGTATTCGGGGTGGCCTTCTTCCTCGCCTATCAATTGCGGCAGCTTGGACCGGCCGGCAGGGTTCTGGTGGGCTACACGGTTAGCGGCGCCTTACTCGGAAGCGGGCTCTTCTTCGAGCGGCGGGACCGCTATCGCATTCTGGCGCGCGCGGGCATAGGGGGCGGCTGGGCTCTGCTGTTCTTTACCACCTACGCGATGCACCACGTGCCGGCCGCGAAGGTGATCGCCTCGCAGGCCTTCGACCTTGTGCTGTTGCTTGTAGTGGCCGCGGCGATGATTGCTCACACCCTCCGCTATCGCTCCCAGGTGGTGACCGCCCTCGCCTTTTTCCTGGCTCTTTCCACGGTCACGATCAGCCGCTCTAACGTGTTCAGCCTTTCCGCCAGCGCCATCCTCGTTGTCGGTCTGGCGGTTGTCGCCGCACGCATGCGCTGGTTCGAACTGGAGGTGTTTGGCCTTCTGGCCACTTATTTCAACCATTATTACTGGTTGCGGCCCATCATCGAGCCCATGGGCGCGCAGCGGCAGATGTTTCCGGAATACCCGGCGAGTGCGGCTCTGCTCCTCTTTTATTGGGCGGCTTTTCGAGCCTCGTACCTTGTCCGGCGTGTGGACGATAGGCATCAGGAAAATGTCTCCACTGCGGCCGCTCTGTTGAACACCCTCCTGCTGCTGGCTGTAATGAGGTACCAGTCAGTGCGGCCCGCGCTGGCATTTTGGTTTCTGCTGGGAGTGGGAGCTGCCGAGACCTTGCTGGGGCAACTGCGCCTCACGCGCCGGCGGCGGACCGCGGTTGTCATTCTATCCACGATCGGCATCGTACTTCTGATCACCGCCTTCCCATTTAGATTCTCCGGAGCACAGCTTTCCGTTCTCTGGCTGGTGGGCGCGGCAGCGGTCTTTCTGGCGGGAGTTTTCACGCGGGAAATCGTGTTCCGGCGCTTGGGGATGCTGGCGGCAGTGCTCACCGCCGGGCATCTGCTGGCGGTGGACGCCGCTCAGGTCCTTGGCGCGCGGCTTGACGGGGCCGATATGGCCGGCCGACCGCCTCTGGCGGTGCTATTCGCTCTGGCGGCGCTTGTTTTCTATGGCAAGTCCCACGTAGTTCTCCGCCGCTGGCCGCAATTGTTCCAAGGGGCCCTGGACCGGGTGTGTCTGGAGCGATTCTCCTACGCGGGCGGAGTGCTGGCCGTGGTGGGAGCGTGGGTGGCTTGGCCGGGAGTGTGGACCGCTGTAGCCTGGGCCGCGCTCGGGCTGAGCCTGGCCATCGCCGCCAATCGTCTGGCGCTTCCCGCGCTTTCCTTCCAAGGACACCTCGTGGCCCTCGTGGCCGTGCTCCGGGTGCTGGCGGTCAATCTTGAAGCGGCCGCCAGGTATCAGAACATTACCTTGCGGTTGATGACCGTTTCCCTCGTAGCGGCGCTTCTATACCTATCCTCCCGCTGGAGCCCGCCCGGGGAGCTCCGGAGGTTCCGGGGAATCCCCGCAGCCTATACCTGGGCAGCGTCGGCTCTGGTAGGCCTGCTGATATGGTACGAGCTGCAGCCCGCGGGCGTCGCCCTGGGCTGGTCAATACTGGGGCTGATCCTGTTTGAGTCGGGGCTGGAGCGGCGCTCCACGCACCTGCGCCTTCAGGGCTACGCAGCTCTGGCCGCTGCTTTCCTGCGGATCTTCTACGTAAACTTCAATGCCGAAGGAATCGCCGGTGAACTCAGCCCGCGCTTCTATACGACGCTTCCCCTGGCTGGGGCTTTCTATTACGTCTACTGGCAGTTGGAGAATAGCGGGAAGGACTCCCTGCAATTGGACCGGCGCCTCCGGGTGTTTCAGGTCTGCAGCTATCTCGGGACCCTGACCCTGGTGGCCATGATGCGCTTTGAGTTGGATCTCGACTGGGTGGCGGCGGCCTGGGCAGCCCTCGTCCTGCTGTTGCTGATGATTGCCTGGAGGACAGGCCGAACAGTTTTCCTTGGCCAGGGTCTCTTGTTAAGCTTGGCGGTCCTGTTTCGGATGGCCTTCCACAATTTTTACGAGCGCAGCGGGCTCCCCTCCCCGTGGTTGCAGGGGCGGCTCCTATGCGTCGGAACTACTATCGCCCTGCTGTTTGTCTGTCTGCTTCTGGCGCTCCAGCGGCGAGGGACCAGGCCTGCTCAACCCGGCAAACAACACTGGTTTGTCAGGATGCTTGGAGCTTGCGAACGCTATCCGGAACAACTCCTGTTCTTTATCATCCTCATTCTGTCCACCGTCCTGCTGGCCTTGGCCATGGCGGGAGGAATGGTGACTGTGGCCTGGGGCCTGCTGGGCGTGGCGGTATTCCTTTTCGCTTTCTGGGCCCGAGAGCGCAGTTTTCGGCTGGCGGGGCTGGGCCTGCTGCTGCTCTGCGTGGGGAAGATCGTATTCTGGGACGCGTGGGGCCTGGACCCCCGTGATCGCTACTTGACCTTCATCGTTCTAGGATCCGCGCTTCTTTTTGTCTCTTTCGTCTACACCCGCTATCGCGAAAGGATTCGAGCGTACTTATGAAACGCTGGACGGCTTTCTCCGCCGTGCTTCTGCTGCTGGCAGCAGCACTGGTGCTGACCGAAAGGCGCAAGGTGGAGGCCCCGGTCGGGCCGGGCGCTATCCTCCACTTGATCGCCGACACCCAACGGGAACTCAGCCGTTTGCCCGTCCGCTTTACCCGGCTTTCCGATGAGGAAGAGACACGGTTCGGCGACGAACTGGCGGAGAGCTATGCGAACTGGGGGCCCGTCTCGGTGCTTGAAGCAGAGGAGGATGCGCGTGCCGTCGAAGCCTATGTTCGGCAAGTGGGGGAGCGGCTTGCAGTGCGCGCCCGCCGCAAACTGTTATATCGGTTCCACTACATTCCTGATCTCGCGCTGGTGAACGCGTTTGCCCTCCCCGGCGGCCACGTATTCGTGGGCGCCGGTTTGATACCTCTAATGGACTCCGAGGACCAACTGGCGGCAGTGCTTGCCCACGAAATCAAGCACATCGACCTGTATCATTGTGCCGAACGGGTGCAGCTTGAAGCGGGGCTGCGCAAGCTCCGCTTGGGTGTGCCGGGGCAACTGGTCGCTTTGCCGGTGAGGGTGTTTCAGGCCGGCTACAGCAAGGCTCAGGAGCTGGAGGCGGACCGCGAGGGGACCCGCCTGGCCGTTCGGGTCTCCTACTCTCCTGCCGGCGCCCTGCGCATGTTCGAGACATTTAACCGCTTCTATGAGCCAGAGGCGAGCCGAGCAAGAACGCCTCAGGAAGAACTGTCCAAGGTCGCTCTGGAGACCCTGGAGGGCTACTTCCGCTCACACCCGCCCCCACCGGAGCGGATTGCGCAAATCCAGAAGATGATCGCGGATGAGCACTGGGAAAACTTGAGCGAAAGAAGCCTGGCGGTAGGCGACATGCTCTGGACTGAACGCGCCCGGCGAGCCCTCGAGGCCAAGCGGTATGAGCAGGCTGCAGGGCTGGCCAGACGGTCGCTGGAGGTCGCGCCTGGGCGGTGGAAGGCATTCAGGATTCTGGGGCAGGCGCAATTTATGCTGGCCGATTTCTCCGCCTCGGCCGCAGCGTATCGCCAATACCTGGAGGCGGTCCCCCGGGACGTGGTGGCAGCTCGCCAGTACGCGGACGCGCTCGCCGCCCTGCGGCGACCGCCAGAGAGTGCGCGGGAATTCCAGGATTGGATGGATCGCCAAACTGTGTCGGAAGGGTTGCGAGTGGAACTGGCCGGTCTGAGACTGCTGGCAGGCGATGAAATGCAGGCCGAGGTTGCACTGGCCCGTCTGGCAGCCTCCCCTGAGCGATTCTCCCGGGGGGAGGCCGCCGGCGGCGCGGAAGGGGCGGAGTTGACGGGCCGGCTGGGCTGGTGGTATTACCGGGCCGGCGAGTATGGGCAAGCTGCAGACCTGTTGATTCGCGCGATCCGGCAGCGCCCCCAAGATCAGGAGCTTCGGCAACAACTGGGCTGGAGCTTGGTGGAACAGCGCGACTTCGAGGCGGCTTTGTCCCGCTTTGGAACTTTTCCGATGGGCTGTGCGGTTGCCAGGTGGCAGGCTCGAGATAGGGATCGGGCACTGGAAGCTTTTGAAGCTGCGAAGGCCGAACCCCAATGGCTGAATCCGCGCTGGGTCGGGGCAGTCTATTCTCCCCTGGTGGCCCGAAGCGTTCAGGAGATGGAAACCGAGCGGAAGAAGGTTCCGGTGGTGAGGCTTCCAGCGGCAGCCCGGCGGTAATGCGATCCTGACCATCTCTGCCCATGGAGGCGCTTCCGTTGGTTGTTTCCCAGGATGGCGTCCCCAGCAACACCGTCACCCCGGCGGCGCGGATCTGGGGTGGCTACGGTGCTGCTCGTGGCCAGACTGCTTCACGAAGGCCCCGCGGCTTACTCCTCGCTCGCGGTTCTGCGCGACAAGACGGTCGGCCTGCTCTATGAGCGCGGTGAGACACAGCCGTACGAGCGGATTACGTTCGCGCGGTTCAGTTTAAGATGGCTGACGGAAAATGCGGTTCGAGGGCCGTTTTTCTGATGCGCTTCTTTTATCTGGTGTTGGCGCTCTTGGCCTGCGTGGCGGCATGGGCGCAGGACGGCTGGATCCGGCCTGCTTCGCCGGACGCGCCGCTAACTTGGGGACGCCGCGACGGCCTGGTTTTCGGCTTGCCCTCCTCGGGCGGTCTGCCGGGCCCGCGCGGCCTCATCAGGGTTGGAGTGGCGCAGGGGAAATCAGGCGCGCCGGAGCGGATCAATTTTATCGCTGTAGAGCCGGTGGTCTCCGGCTCGGGCGGGCGCTTCTCCCGCATGGGTTTCAGCGAACTCGAACCGAGTGCGCTGGACGGGCGGAAAGGCAAGCGGCTCTCGGTCGTGGGCGAAGTCGCCGGCGAATTGCGAACGCTGCCGGCTACAGCGAACCCCGCCGCCCAAACCGGGGGCGTTTTTACGTCTTCCGCCCCACCGCCCATCCAGCAGCTTACCGTGCGGATCGAGGTCGAGCCGTTTTCCGCCAACGGCGCCCACGTCTACCTGCTGGCCCGCATGACCGATGCCCGTCCCGAAGAGGTAGAATTCGCCGTCTTCCATCACCCGGACAGCCGGCCCATCGAGGAGCTTACGCTGACCGCCACGATGGGCAACTACGAGCGGCTGCGGTTGCTGTGGCTGAAAGACCGCGTGGTGGACAGCCGCGCGCTCTACGCCGGTTACCAGGGCAATGCTTTCATCGAGCACGAGAACTACCCGCTGGAGGAAATGCTGCGCTACGGCGACGGCGACGCCCTTGCGCTTTGCACTACCGACGAAGAAGATCCGGGCCGCGCCGAAGCCGGCGGCTGGACCTACCGTTCGGTGAAGCTGACCCAGTACTGGCGTGTGCCGGGCCACGACATTCAGCCCGACCTGCGCGTGAAGGTGAATGGACGGCGCGTGTACTGGGGTTCCGCGGACACCGTACCCGGCGGCTTGGCCTTCGAAAATTTCGAGCTGCGCCAACGCTACGTGCCCGGGCAAGTTTTCGTGTTTGGCTTGACCCGCAAGGCGCCCTGGGAATTTCGGGCTCCGATCCCGCGGCTGGTCCGGCGGCCGCCGTGAGGGTTGACCGCCGCCGCAGCGAGGACTGTTGATCCCGGCCGCGCGCTGACTTTATTCCGGGGTGGTCCTCCAAGGACTTTTCCCGAGGACTCTCAGGCGTCCCCGCAAGGGAGGGGCCGCCCGCGGCAGGAAATATCGGACCAAGTCCCTGAATTTCCAGAGCAATCACAGCACAATACCGCGACAATTGGCCGATGGCCGAAGAAAACGCTTGACACCGGATCCGGAAATGTCCGACATTTAGCTCCGTGCGTCAGTCAACTTCGCTCTTTTGGACGGTCATGACCCGGCTCGAGGAACTGATCCGCAGCGGCCAGTTCCGGTCAGGATCGAAGCTGCCTCCGGAGAAGCAGCTTGCTGAGACGCTGGGCGTCAGCCGCCACACGCTGCGCGAGGTGCTGAAGGGCCTGCACATGTTCGGGATCATCCGGTCGCGGGCCGGAGACGGCACCTACCTGCAGCGATCATCGACGGGAATCTTCACCAAGGCCATACACCTCCGCCTCTTGCTGGAGGAGGTGAACTTCATGGATCTCCTGGACACGCGTCTGCTGATCGAACCGGTTCTGGCGGGCATGGCGGCAGAGAAGGCCACACGGCGCGATCTGGAGGTTGTGCGCCGTGAAATCCAGGGGATGGAGTCCAACCAAGGGCTGCCGGAGAAGTACTTGCAGCACGAGATGGCTTTCCACCGCCACGTTGCCCTGGCGGCGGACAGTCCGATTCTGCGGGCGGTTATGGAAGGGCTCGAAGACCTTCTGCAGGAAGCCCGCCTGACGGTCCTTGAGGAGCAGGGCAGCCGGCACAACCTGAACTTCCATGTGCGCATCCTGGAGGCCATCGAGGGGCGCGATCCGCAGGCCGCACACCAGCGCATGCAGGAGCACTTGCAGGACAGCAGGAAGAAGTACGTGCGCTATTACGAACAGCATCGGCAGCAGCCGCGCCGCCGGGAACGGGCCAGGGATGAAATGGATGGCGGGCCAGGAGGCGCATAATGTTGGATCATTAATCAAAGCCGCACAGACAGGGCGGCAGAAAGGTCGATAATTCAATGAGGTGGTGGGGAATTCTCTTTCTGTCCCTGGCAATCGTGCTCGGTGCTGCCACCGAGACACGGGCTCAAACCGCTTCCGTTTCCGGTACTGTTAGTGACCCATCCGGGGCTGCCATTCCCGGCGCTACCGTCACGATCATCAATACCGGCACCAATCTGAAGTTGGAGCGGCAGACGGCTGAAGACGGCAGCTTCCTGTTTCCGCACCTTCCCGTTGGCCGCTACGAGATTCGGATCGTCGCGGCCGGTTTTCAGCCGCACATCCGGACGGGGATCATCCTGGTCGTGGACCAGGCAGCCGCGATCCCTGTCGCGCTCAAAGTCGGGAGCACGTCGGAGAGCATCACGGTGACCGCCGATGCCGACCTGCTGAACGTCTCTTCGCCGACTCTCTCCCAGGTCATCGAGGAACGCCGGATTGAAGCCTTGCCGCTCAACGGGCGCAACCCGGCGGCGCTCGTCTTCCTGACGGCGGGGGTCGAGAACGCCAACGACGGCAAGGGTGGGGCGGGGGGCAGCGCCGTGTTCCAGGCCAATAACAGCTACCCCACTTCGATCACCGTGGCCGCCAATGGCGCGCGCGGCGGGTCCACCCACTTCACGCTGGACGGAGTGCTGAACCTGGACAACTACCAGATGGCCGGCGCGCCCTTCCCCAACCCGGATACCACGCAGGAGTTCAGCGTGCTGACCAGCAGTTTCAGCTCGCGTTACGGCTTTGCGGCCGGCGGCATCGTAAACGTGGTCACGCGCTCGGGCACCAACCAGTTTCACGGCAGCATCTTCGAGTTCGCTCGCAACGGGGTCTTCAACGCGCGCAACTTCTTCGCGCCCAAACACGACAACATGAAACGCGACCAGTTCGGCGGAACGGCCGGGTTCCCCATCGTTCGCGACCGGCTGTTCTTCTTCGGCGGTTACCAGGGGACGCGCCTGCGCAGCACCGACGAGGGCGTGCAGCGCAATGTCTTGACCAACAGCATGCGACGCGGCGACTTCTCGGCGCTGCTGCCCCGCACCCAGTTGCGTAGCCCCTTCACCGGCCAGCCCTACCCCAACAACCAGATCCCGGCGACTGACTTCAGTCCCACGGCGCTCAATATCCTCAAGCTCATTCCTGAATCCGAAACCGGCCTGATCGTTACCACGCTGCCCGCCCGCTATCGCGAAGACGAAGTGACGCTCAAGACAGACTTCAACCGCGGCTCGCACCGCTACACGTGGCGTTATTTCTTGGTGGACTACAACGAGCCCGGCATGCCCACCACCACGGACCTGACGCGCGCGGTTTTTCCGTGTAAGCGCCGGTTCCAGAGCTTCCTGTTTGCCGACACGTGGACTTTCTCGCCGAATAAGTTCAACGACCTCCGGGTCTCGTATAGCCGCCTCTTGACGGAGAACAATCCGTCCCTCCCGATCTCTCCCAAGTCACTGGGAGTGAAGATGACCGAAGGCGAGATCCCGTTCATTCAGACCCTCAGCGTTGCCGGCCTGGGCATCAGCGGCGGGACCACGCGCAACCATTTTCCCCGCTGGAACTTCACCATCGATGAGAATTTTTCCTGGATGCGCGGACGGCATCAGCTTTCCTTTGGCGCCCAGGCCTTCCGGATGGTGCGCCTCTCGGAGGGGCTGAACGGGCAGAACGGCGCTTTCCAGTTCACCGCGCAATACACGCAGAACGGTTACGCCGATTTCCTGGTCGGCGCCATGTGGCGGTTTGCACAGAACGACGGCTTCATCGGCGACATCCACGGCGGGCTTTGGGGCTTCTATGTGCAGGACGACTTCAAGGCGACCTCGAACCTGACTCTGAACCTCGGCCTGCGCTACGATCCGCACTTCCCGTATCACGAAAAGGACGGCCGGCAGGTCTGCTGGCGGCCGGGAGGCAAATCCTCCGTCTTTACCAACGCCCCCGCCGGTTACCTTGCGGCGGGTGACGACGGCTGCCCGGCGGCCGGCACCGAGCCCGACCTGAACAACATCCAGCCGCGCATCGGCTTTGCCTACAACGTGGCCGGCAGGAACGTCTGGTCATTGCGCGGGGGCTATGGCATCTATTACCAGCCGCTCGGCACCTTCTACAACACGGTGGATCTGGGTCAGACGCCATTTGCCCGGTCGTTGGTCGTGACGGCCGGGAACAAGCCGCTCAGCCTGGATGATCCCTGGAGAGACGTTCCTGGCGGCGACCCTTATGCGAAGGGGTTCCAAAGGCTGACATTGCCGCCGCGCGACATCGCCTTCCCGACCGCGACGTATGCTGGGTATACCTGGCCGGAGCGCTTCCGGCTGTCGTACATCCAGAACTGGAACCTCAGCCTGGAGCGGGCCATCGGCCGCAACATGATGCTGCGAGCGGCTTATGTCGGGTCCAAAGGCACGCGACTGTCTTATTCGGTCGATATCAACGCGCCGTTGCCTTCGCCGACAGCGACGGCAGGGAACACCGAGCAAAGGCGGCCTTACCGGCAGTTCTCGAACTTCTACCTGTACGATAACGGCGGCAACTCCAACTACAACGCCGGGCAACTCACCTTCCAGAAACGCCACTCGGCAGGCCTGACGCTGCTCGCCAGCTACACCTTCTCCAAGAGCATCGACGAAACCTCGATCAACGCCAGCTTCTTCCGGGCCGTGTCGGCACTGGTCAACCCATTTGACCGGCGTATGCAGCGCGCGGTCTCGGACTTCGACGTGCGGCACGCGTTCCGCAGTTCGGTGGTGTGGAGCCTGCCCCGGTTCCGCTCCCTGCCTCGCGCGGCGTCGGCCGTGCTCGGTAACTGGAGCGCGAACGGCATCGGGATCTGGCGTAGCGGCCAGCCGTTCACGGTGACGTCCGGCCAGGATCGCTCCTTCACCACCGAGGGACTCGACTGGGCGGACCTGGTGCCCGGCCGGAATCCACGACTGCCCAGCGGCCGGGCGCAGGGCGACAAGGTGCGGCGCTGGTTCAATGCCGACGCCTTCGCCCTGGCTGCTCCCAACACCTTCGGAAATTCCGGCCGAAACTCGATGCTTGGCCCGGGCCGCTTCAATATCGACCTGGGGGTAACACGGAGCTTCCGGCTTACCGAGCTGCTGCGCCTGCAATTCCGTGCCGAGTTCTTCAACATGCTCAACCACACGCAACTTGGTCCACCGATTTCGGTCTGCACCAATACTCGGCTCGGGGAGATCACAGCGGCGGCAGAACCCCGGATTCTGCAGTTTGCGGCCAAGATCCAGTGGTGAGCACATGAGGACAACTCTCTGCGCGCTGCTGTTCGTGGCTGCTCTGTCGGCCGAGCAGCCAGGCACGATCGCCATCGACACCCAGGAGTGGCGGAGCGCTCCCGCGAAGCATTTCTACGTGCACGGGACGCTCAATGGCGACACCGCCTTTCACGTGTTCCTGCCCGAGCCGAAGGCCTGGAAAGGACGGGTAGTGCAGTGGTTGCAGGGCGGGCTGGGCGGCAGCGAGACCGCCGGCGTGGGCATGGGCAACCACATCTGGGCGCTGGCCAACGGCGCGGCCTATGTGGAATCCAGCCAAGGCCATGTGGGAGACCAGGTCTACTTGCCCAGGGACACGCCCCGCGAGATCGCCTACCAGGCCAACTACGCGGTCATGCAGTACGCCAAGGCGCGCTGCGTGGAACTTTACGCCAGGGAGCCGTCGTTCAGCTACGTGTTCGGCGGCTCCGGTGGCGGCATTCGCGCCAGCGGGCTGCTGGAGCGCTTTCCCAAGGCCTACGACGGTGGCGTTGCGGTGGTGGGGGTCGGCGAGGTCGACTTCGTCGCCTACCTGTATTCCCGGATGGAAACCTTCCGCCCCACGATTCAGGATCGCCTCGAGGCCCTGGCCGCCGAAACGCGCGTGCCCGGCAGTGGCGATCCCTTCCGCGCCCTTGCCGGCGAGGGAGAGAAGCGCGCTTTGCGCGAAGTCCTGGCTACCGGCTATCCGCGCAACTCCCTTTGGCTGTTGCGGCCCCTGGTGCAGGGTGTCACGATCCTGGACTTCATGAAGTACCAAGCCGCCCCCGGATACCTCGCCGACTTCTGGACCCGCCCGGGGTTCGCCGGCAAAGACGGGGAAGTGGCGAACGAACTGGTCCAGGGAGCAGAAGGCACGGTGAAAGCCGTACAGGCGGCGCAAGGAATTCTCGAAACGGACCTGAGCCGGAAGGACCACGAGCTTTACGCGTGGACCATCACTTTCACCAGCGGTGCGCTGAAAGGCGAATGGCGCCGCGTATGGACGAACCTCGGTTCGCGCCTGGCGATCGGCCGCACCGGCCCGGGTATCGACAGCGTCCGGCCGGGCGACCGGTTCACGCTTGACAACCGCGATCTGCTGGCCTGGCGAACGTATCATCGCTACGTCGCCGACGACGCGGAGGAGCCCACCATGCGCCCCCTTCTCCGGGGCGGCAAGCCCATCTACCCGACACTCGAGCCGGAGTTGCGCGACGGGCTAAAGGAACCCGACCGGCCTCTCGGGCGGCTCCAGACCAAGTTGATCGCCCTGTGCGGAAGCGACGACCCGCTGATGTGGCCCACCGTCCCATCCCGCTATCACCGGCTGGTGAAGAAAGCGTTGGGCGCCCGGATCGACGACCACTTCCGGCTCCACTTCCTGGAACACGGCGTGCACGGCGCCGTTCCGCCCAACCTGGCGCACCGCCAGGTACCGAATCGCACCGCGGCGCTGAAGGCGCTCACCGACGTCATGGCCTGGGTCGAACAGGGCATGGCGCCGGTTCCGGGGACGACGTACAGCATGGACGACCTCAATCAGCTCGTGCTGCCCGCCGCCGCCGCGCAACGCAAGGGATATCAGCCGGTGGTCAAATTGAGCGCCAACTCGAAGACCGGCCGGATGGAGGTTCCCCAGGGCCAGGAGGTCAGTTTTCAGGTCCAGGCCGAAGATCCGGACAACGAGATCATCCAGCTCGAGATGGATTACGAAGGAGACGGCAAATTCGACGAATCCAGAAGTGTTCGCGGCAAACGCGTCACCGCCCTCTTCCCACATCGTTATGAAAAAGCCGGCGCCTACTTCCCGACCGTCCGCGTGACCGATTCCACCACCATCGAGGGCAGCACTGCGCCGGGCATCCAGAACCTGGCTGTCGTCGGTCTTACGGTCAGCCACACGCCGAAGCCATGAACAGAAGAGATTTCCTTCAACTGCTGGCCGCCAGCGCGGCAACTGCTCCCCTGGTGGTCACCGGCCGGGCAGCGGCCAAACCAGGGCGCCCGAACATCATCCTGATCCTCGCCGACGATATGGGTTTCTCCGACCTCGGCTGCTACGGGTCGGAGATCGCCACGCCGAACCTGGACCGGCTGGCCAGGGGCGGGGTGCGATTTGCGCAGTTCTACAACACGGCGCGGTGCTGTCCGACCCGCTCCTCGCTGCTCACCGGGCTCTATGCGCACCAGACCGGCGTCGGACACATGACCGGCGACTACGGGCTGGCCGCATACCGGGGAGACCTCAACAGGCGTTGCGTTACCATCGCCGAGGCCTTGCGACCGGAGGGATACCACACCCTCATGGCCGGCAAGTGGCATGTGACACCCGCCAGGCCGGAATCCAGGCATAACTGGCCCTTGCAGCGCGGCTTCGAGCACTTCTTCGGGACCATCGAGGGTGGCGGAAGTTACTTCGACCCGGTGACCCTGACGCGCGATAACACACCGATCCAGGCCGAAGGCGAGAGTTTTTACTACACTGACGCCATCGGCGACGCCGCCTGCGCCTTGATCGCCGACTACGCGCGCCGGCCGGAGCCCTATTTCCTTTACGTTGCCTTCACCGCGCCGCATTGGCCGCTGCATGCCCGGTCGGCGGAGATCGCCAAATACCAGGACCGCTACCGGGATGGCTGGGACGCGCTTCGCGCCGAACGCCACCTGCGGATGATCCGCATGGGCATGGTGAGCCGCAGGTGGCCCCTGACTCCGCGCGACCCGGGTGTGCCCGGCTGGCAGGACGCCCCGGATAAAGAATGGCAGGCGCATCGCATGGCCGTGTACGCCGCGCAAATCGACCGCCTGGACCAGCAGATCGGCCGAATGCTTGCTCAACTGGGCAAAACCCGGACAGAGGACAACACGCTGATCCTCTTCCTGTCCGACAACGGCGGTTGCGCGGAGGAACTGGCGGTCGTGTCACGCGGTGTGCCGCCTTTGTACATTCCCTTGCGCACTCGCGACGGCCGCCCGGTGCGCCGCGGCAACACACCCCAAGTGATGCCCGGTGCCGAGGACACCTACGCCAGCTACGGCATGGGCTGGGCCAACGCCAGCAACACGCCGTTTCGGCTGTACAAACACTGGGTTCACGAGGGAGGCATCGCCACGCCGCTCATCGCCCGGTGGCCCGCGGTGATCCGGAAGCGGGGCGCGATCACCGGCCAGCCGGGCCACATCATCGATATCATGGCCACCTGCCTGGCCGCCGCCCGCGCTTCCTATCCAAGCGAATTCGCGGGCCATCCCATACTCCCGCTGGAAGGCAAAAGCCTGCTCCCGATTCTCAGGGGTGAGAAGCGCGAGGGTCACGAAGCGATCTGCTGGGAACACGAAGGGAACCGCGCCATCCGGCGCGGCCAGTGGAAACTGGTGTCGCGCCACCCGGACAACTGGGAGTTGTATGACCTGGAGGCCGACCGCACCGAGATGAACGATATGGCGGCCGGCCATCCCCACTTGGTGCGCGAGCTTTCCGCAGACTACGAGCGATGGGCCAAGCGTTGTGGCGTAGAGCCCTGGCCGGTAGTGAAGGGCGCGAGGTGATTCCATGATGAACCGGCGCCAGGCGCTCCGGCGCATGGCGGGTGCGGTCGCCATCCCCGTGGCCGGGGCCGGCGCGGCCGCCCGCCCCAACATCCTGCTTCTTCTCGCCGACGACCACGGCATGCGCTACGCCGGCTGTTATGGCAACCGCGCCGTCCGCACTCCCAACATCGATCGGCTGGCAAATGAAGGGCTGCGCTGCACCGGGGCTTTCACGGGAACGGCAATGTGCGCCCCCAGCCGTTCCATGCTCTTCACCGGGCTGTACCCGCATCGCAACGGGGCGCACCCCAACCACAGCTCCGTCCGGCCCGGCATCCCTACGCTGCCCGCCCGCCTCTCGGACCTCGGCTACACCGTGGCGCTGGCGGGCAAGCGGCACGTCGCGCCGCCCGCGGCATTTCCGTTTGAGTATCTTTCCCTGGAGGAAACCGGGTCATTTCTGGCCAGACGCCACGCCCGGCCCTTTTGCCTGGTGGTCGCGACCAACGATCCGCACACACCTTTTAAAAAGCTGCCTCCCGGGCAAGGCTTTTCTCCCGCCGACGTGTGGCTCCCGCCGTCGCTCGTGGACACCCCGGAAACGCGCCAGGAGATGGCCGCCTACTACAATTCGGTCGCTTCCCTCGACCGGCAGGTCGGGCAGTGCCTCGACGCGTTGCGCAAGCATGGACTCGAGGAACGCACTTTCGTGGTTTACACCAGCGACCACGGGGCCGAGTTTCCGTTTTCAAAGTGGACTTTGTACGACGCCGGCCTCAACGTACCGTTTATGGTTCGCCATCCCGGGCGCATCCGGCCCGGCTCGGTGGCCGGCGCGATGTTCAGCTTTGTCGACGTCCTGCCCGCCCTGATTGAAATCGCCGGCGGCAAGCCGCCGCAATCGCTGGACGGGCGCAGCCTTCTGCCCGTTTTCCACGGGAGGCGCGAGCACCGTCCCATCATCTTCGGCACGCACACCAACACGGGCATCATCTCCGGCAGCGACTACCCGATTCGGGCGGTCCGCACGCGAACGCATAAGTACATCCGGAACTTCAACCCCGAAGAGACATTCACAAACGTGACCACCAACGGAGGGTGGAAGGGTGTGCAGGACGACCCACCCGACTACTGGAAATCCTGGGTCAGGCGCGCCGAGACGGACGCATTTGCGCGGCAACGCGTCACTGCCTACCAGCACCGTCCTCCCGAGGAACTATATGACCTGCGGCTGGATGCGAACGAAATGCGCAACCTGGCGCCCGAGGACTCGCACCGCGACGTGCTCTCCAGGCTGCGCCAGCAGCTTCGCGACTGGATGCGTCGGCAATCCGATCCCCTCTGCGAATAATCCGCTCGCCGCCCTTACTCCGGCCGGTTGCCGTAGACGCCCGGAAAGACGGACTCAATCGCCGGCGTGAGCCGCTCGTTCTCCTGCGGCCGGCTGCTTGTGAGACGGCTTCCAGCCTTTCTCCACTGGCCGGCCGGAACCACGGCGACCGCGTAGGGCGCAAGAGTCACGGTTCCACCGCCGGGCAGCCGCACCGCCGCTTCCTCGTCGGCGAAATTCAGCAACGCCAGGCTACCGCTCTCAAGCACACTCCAGAAGACGCCGGCGGGGGTCCCCAGCTTCAGCGTGGCCTGGGTCTCCGGGCGCAGTTGAGGGAGCCGGCGAAGCTCGCCGGCGATGAAACGGGCGTACGGCTCACCGGGGATCGAGTCGCCCAGGTAAAACACGGCGCGGCCTTGGCCGGTGTCGCCCGCCTGCCAGCGGCGCGCTGCGCTGGTGTCGCCATCCACGGTCATGAGCAGGCCGCGAGGTTGGATTGGATATATCACCGTCCCGCCGGCCCGCAGCCAGCGGTCGATGCGCTCCAGCACCGGCTTTTCCGTGACGTGGCCCCAGAGGAACACCAGCACCTTGTATCGGTCGAGCGCCCCGTCCAAGATCATCTGCTCGCTCACGTAATCGTAATCGAGCTCGGCGCGCAGCGCCCGCGCCTTGGTCAGGAAGGCGGAAGCAAAGCGGTACCGGAGCACATCGTGATCGAGTTTGATAGTGGTATCCGAGTAAAAGGCGGCGACGTCGATGATTGGCCTGGCGCGCTGGTCGAGCAGCGGGCCGTAATGCAGCCAAGCCTCGATGGCATGGTCGTTGGCGGTCAGGTTGCTGAGATAGTAGAAGAGGTGGTCCCCGCCGTTGGTCAGTGTGTTGTAAAGGCGCGCCATCACGCCCCGCTTGCTGCCGTACCCGCCCGGCTCGTAGCCCAGGCGCGCGCCGTAGAACCGCGCCGCCGAGGAAGCCATGCGCGTGATGCTGAAATTATCGGCGAAATTGTCGGCCTCGTTGGTCAGGCGCAGGCCGCCCTTCACCCGGGCCATGTCGCGCGCCTGGCGGCTGTAGTCCGTCCCGATCTCCACCGGCCCCCAGCCGCCGGAGGACTGGTGGATGCTGGTCTGCGGCATTGCCTCGCGCGCCCACACCGCCCACTTCTGGCACCAGTCGCTCATCGCGCCCATGTACCAGTTGGCAAAGTCGATTCGTTTTCGCCGGCTGACGGCGGTAACGGGCAGGAACGTGCGCACCTCGTCAAACGACCGAAAGCGCTCCTCCCACGCCCGGTTCAGCGCGGCGATGTCCGGGTAAATCGCCCGCAGATAATCGCGGAAGGCCTCCTGGGCATAGGGGTCGGCCGCCCAGTAGCCGATATGGGTGTGCGACTCGCGCCACTTGTAGCCCGGGCCCTTGGCGGGATATTGCGCCTCGCCGTAGTCGCCGCTGGGACCAAGCCGGATGCCCAGCAGCGACTGGCGCGGGCCGTATCGCCGGCCGAACTCGGCGATGAAGCGCCGCGCATAGTTGGCCTGGTTGCCGTAAAAGATGGTCTGGGTGTCGTGCTGGATGCCGTGCTCCAGGCAAACGAACCCCTTGTTCTCGCTCGATTCGTAAAACCACTCGGGCAGCGCGTAACCGGACCCGGCCAGCAGCATGGGAAACCACTGCAGCCCATGCTTTTCGATCTCGGCCAGCAGCGCATCGTAGAAGCTCCAGTCGTACACCCCGGGTTTTCGCTCGACGAAGCCCCAGCGGACGTAGCTCTCGATGCCGTTGAAGCCCAGGGCCCGGGCCAGCGGCAGTTGGTTGCGCAGGCCGGCCAGCGCTTCCTCCAGGCTTTCCACACTGGGCACTTCGACCGCGGCTGTCGTTACCCGCTCCGACGGCACACGGAACTCGACGGCCGCCTTCGCTTCCGGCAGCGGCTCGAGCGGCGGCGCGCTGTCGGTCAAAGACACCGAGCGCAGATACTCAATTCCTTCCAGCCGCAGTGGGCGGTCGAATCTGGGCTTATCGAAGCGGAACACCGCCCGGCGGAAGCGGCCGCTGTCTAGGCGCGCCACCCCGTGCTGGTTGCGTTGCGGAACGCCCGGACTGATGGTGATGAGCGAGTACCCGCGGTCCAGGTATTCGGCGACCAGCCAAACGGCGCCCGAAGGCGCCCGGTCGATTTTCAGCAGAAATGCCGCGCGGTGAAAGTAGTCCGCGGCGGGCTTCAGCCGGGCGGCAGGCTGCCCGGCCGCTCTCTCGATGCGCCAGTCAGACTCCGGGTCTGCGGCCAGTACGATTCCGCGCGACACCGGCGGCGAACCCGCTTCCCAGCGCGCAATCTCTCCGGCGAACGATCCGCCGGCGGCGGCCAGCAAGCACAGGAGCAAGGCGAACGCCATGCCGCCCTTTTACCACCCGCGACGCCGAGAGACCAAGGGAAATAGCGCGCCGCAAACTCACGCTCTACTCGGTGATGTCCCGGCGCGTGAAGTGAAAGAGCGCGGGCAGGAAGAAGAACAGCGGCGTGATGAACATTACCAGATAGAAATTCAGCGGGCTATAGATCTGCCGGAATGGGTTGTCGGCCTTGAAGTCCCGCCAGTGGCCAAAGGGATTCGGCAGATCGCCGATAGGGAAGACGGACAGCCGCATGAAGACGTATCTGGGTGAAAGAACGTCATGCGGCAAGGTAGTCATGAACCCCAGGAAGATCATGGCCAGGCAGGCGGCGACGATGGCCGCCCCGCTCGTCTTCCGGAATGAAGCCGCAGAAACGGCGATCCAGGTCAGAGCCAGAACCAGCACCATTTGGTGCAGCACAAAGCGTCCCAGCGTGGCGGCCTGCCCGGAGGTGAAGCCGCGCACGCCCGAGTACAGCGCGACGTACCCAAGTTGCGCGCCGAGGTAAACAAGCGTCATCAGCACAACGTGCCCGAGTATGGCCAGCATCTTGCCCACCAGGTATTCCCATCGCGCCACGGGCTGCGCACAGCAGACCCGGATCATTCCGTGCTGGTTTTCGACGACCATCCAGGAGGCGGCGCAGCAGATGACGGTCACCGGGAATGCCAGCGACTTCCAGGTGCTGAAAAAAAGCAGGGAAAAGGCGTAGAAGAAGTTGGGCGGTGCCATCCGGGTGGCAATCTTCTCCACGTGGTACAACTGGAATACCCAGAGGTAGCACGCCGCGGTGATCGCCAGGTAGCAGGCCTGCGGAACTCGCGTAGCGTAGATATGCAGGAACTCGGTCTTCACAAAAGGCACGAAATGCGAGCGCCTCTTCATAGGCGTTTCACTGGATCGGTTGCGAGCCGCCCTCCGGGTAATAAGTCAGGTAGACCTGCTCCAGCGAGGTGCGGCGCGGCCCCAGTTCGCACAGCGGGATGCGCGCGGCCACCAGCAACTCCGCCAGGCGCGGCACGCACTCTGCCGGCAGGCGGCATTCGATCCCTCGGTCCAGCGGGTTCACTTCCTGGATGAACGACTGGGCCCGCAGCAAAGCGCAGGCCGCCGCATCATCGCCGGTGCGCACGTACACGGCCGCGATTTCCGCCAGGCGGCCGGCGGAAACTTCGGCGTGTTTCAGCAGCCGCCCCTCCCGGATGAACAGCACCCGGTCGCACACCTGCTCGACCTCGTGAAGCAGGTGGCTGGAGATGAACACGCTGATGCCGCTGTCGCGGCACAGCGAGCGCACTAACTCCCGAAGCTTCACCATGCCCGAAGGGTCCAGACCGTTCATCGGCTCGTCCAGGATGAGCAGTTGCGGCTGATGCAGGATGGCCATGGCAATGCCCAGCCGCTGCTTCATGCCCAGCGAGAACTGCCGGGCGGGTTTGCGGGAATCGGCGGCCAACCCCACAGCGGCCAGCGTGCGCGCGATGGTGGCCGGTTCGTGGCAGCCGCGGACCCGCCCCAAATAGGCGAGGTGATCGCCGGCCGACAGCGAAGGAAACATCCCCGGCGACTCGATAAGCACGCCCACGCGCGCCAGGAAATCTTGTGGCTGCCGGCGCAGGTCAAAACCGGCCAGGCTGACCGTGCCGCTGTCGGCCCTCAGCAGCCCGCACATGATCTTCATGGTCGTTGTTTTGCCCGCACCGTTGGGGCCCACAAACCCCACCACTTCGGCCTCGCCCACCGAAAAGGAGATGTCGGAAAGAACGCGGCTCTTCCCGAATGTCTTGTTGACGCCGGCGATTTCCAGCAGCGGCGGGCGCAAAAGCGAACCCTCCTTACGCGCGCAGTATACCGTATCGCCATGCCTGGCGCGCCGCCAGATGGCGCCTGCTTTCTTGATGCCGCGCTCTGATTCTCGAGTTTCGACAGGAAGAGCCAGACGGCCTGGGCGGAGTAGTGCTTCCTCCGTAAGCCGTCGCACTCCAGGTCCGCCAATTCCGCGGCGAGCAGCTCCTCGTTCCACCCAGGGGATGGGCGGCGCGAGAGGAAACAACAGTGCGACCAGGGGCGCTTCTGGAACCGCGCCGACGGCGATCAGGAATATGTCGCTACATCCGCGAAATAGACATATTTCACTGCGTCTACCAGCGGCTCACCCAGGCCGCGTGCCCCGTCGGACGGCACACTCAGCTTCGCAAGGATGTTCAGCAGGCAGGCCTGACGCGCGGGCCTTGGCACTGAACTCGCGATCCACCGGCTAACAGCCCGTGGCAATTGAAACACTTCCCGATGCGTGTCCGCATCGATCAGCCGGCGGGTCCGCGAGATCGCGGAATGATGCGGCATGGCCTCGTCCCGTGCGATCCGCAGAAAGCTGTGCACCGCCAAAGAGTCCGCCGCCCGCCAGGCCATGCCTCGTTCCGAATCAATTCCTTAGGCTGCTAGCGCAGCGACTGCAAGTTTATAATTTGCGAGAGAATGCCGCCAAGGATGCTATAGGAGCCGCCCGAATATTGGCCATATTGATAGCGGCTGTTGTAGCCATCTTCATAGCCCCGGCTGAAGCCCTCGCGAAAGTAGTAGTTGTAGTCGGCCTGGCCAACGTAATAGCCGTCATAGCCGTAGTTGGCGTCCTGATAGGCATAAGAGTCTCGGTAGCCGGACGTCCAGCGGTCCTGCCGTGCTGCCTGCCCGGCGCGGAAGCCTTGCGCATACCCGTAGTTCACGGCCTGACGGAGCGATTTCGCGCCGTATTCATTGGTTTCGTAGTAGCTGCCGCCGCGATTGTAACGATAGATCGGGGCCGTATAGTAGTACGGATCGTTGTTGTAGTCGCGGGCGCGCTGGAGAGCTGCTTGCTGCTCACGCAGGCGCGCTAAATACTGTTGCTGGAAGCGGTATTCCGCCACACGGTTTTGTTGCTGTAGCTGTGCCGCAAACTGCTGTGCGCGACGCTGCTGCTCGTCCAAGTGTTGACGATACTGTATGACGCGCTGCTGCTGCTCGCGAATAAGCTCCTGCTGACGTTGTTGCGAGAGACGGGCCTGCTGTCCGGGGGGCACGTTGCTATTGCCCCACCCGACCTTCTTTCCTTTCGTGTTGTCTCAACCCGGCGGTCGGCCTTGCTGTTGCTGCTGCGCCCGCACCTGCTGCTGCGCTTGCTGTTGCTGCTGGGGCCGCACCTGCTGCTGAGGTTGGTTTTGCTGCTGCGCCCGCTGTTGCTGCTGTTCAGGCTGAGCTTGCGGCGCGGCTTCCTGTTCCTGTTGCTTGCCTTGCTGTCTTCCCGGCTTGGCCTGCGACTTGCCTTTGCCTTGCTTTTTAGAGTTTTCCTGCTTTTCGGCTTTGTCTTGCTTTTTTGAATTGCCCTGCTTGTCGCCCTGCTGCGCGTAGGCAGGAGCAGTGGTTCCGAGAAGCAAAGACAGAATCGCCGTGCTTATAACTCCAACTCGTTTCATGGTGGTTGCCTCCATCACAGCTTAAATGCAGCAAAGAGGATTGTCTGTCTCCTTTTGACCACTTTGGGAAACTGTTGATCTGGTCAGGCTTTTTGCAATTGGTGGGCAGTGCTGTCCGGCCAACGACGGTCGCGCCAGCCGCAAGTGATAGCCCAGAAGGGAGTTGAAGTCGTTGTGGGCTTGCCGCGATTTGAACGCGGAAAGCTCTATCACCTGGGATTTCGGGGCAGCATAGCGCGCTCGACTTTGGCCGACGCCGACGAGTCCCACAACTGGCCGGATCTTCGCGGATTGTGCCCAAGTGCTGATTGCGATAGCCCGGCCTTTGTACGCCCGCGATCCAATCGGGGACGACCTGGATCAGAGCCTGTATGCTGGGGAAGCGTCCGGGGAGTGGTAGAAACTCGCGGACGTTGCGCACGGGCCTTTGCGGTGGTAGTATTCTGCCTCGACCCGGCCCCTTCCGTTCGAACGTGGGCCAACTTTGCTTTTGGCACGTGGTGCGGGCGGAGAAGCCGAGGCGCAGCCGTGGCATGCTGCGACAGCCGCATGCGGTGAGGGCGGGTGACATGATTTCACTCGAAGAATTGACGTCCGATGCACTGGACGCGGTCCTAGAAGACTACCTGCGTGCCAGCATCACCGAAGATGGCATGAGCCTATCCGAGAAGGGGCAGGCGGAAATGAAGATCATGCTGCGCCTCTGTTCGGAGTCCGACCGCATGAAAGGTGCTCTTGAGGTTCTGGTCCAATTGGCCGAAAAGAACGACCCTTCGCCGTCGGAGATGATCGATTTCGTTTTCCGAGAAGGCTTCGTCCTGGGTTGGAAGGTGCGCGGGGCGATGCTCTATGCTCGGGTGTTAGAAGATCTGCACAGCGGTTCCAGCGGTTCCTTGCCAAGCTAGCCGGAGGGCTGCACCCCACAGGTGCTGACCTTTCCTAAGCCGTAAAACACGTCAAAGACGCCTATACCGAAGCCCGCCTTCAGGACGAGTTAGAGAGAAGGAAAGCAGAACCATTATGCCGCGGACCCCGCCAACGGTCTCTGGATTGACGCCGTGGAGAGAATCGCAAGGTACGTTCAAGCCCAGCAGAGTATAAAGTAAGGGTTGATCGGGCAAAAGGCACCCGGCCGTTGATAGCGCCGGTGCGCGTGGTTGAGGAATCGATCATGAGATTGCCATGCTTGTTCTCCACGGCCGCCATCCTCGTGGTCCACTTGTCTCTTGGCGCCCCCGCGCGTGCACAGGCGGGTGCCGTCAACCTCAAGGTGGCCGCGGTCCAGTTTCGTTCGTCTTTCAGCGTGGAGGACAACAGGGCGCGGATCGTCGCTGTGCTGCAGCGCCTTGCCAAGCAAGACG
>Ga0315279_10002595_pt1 | contig 26723 bp, 22 predicted proteins | sample YL17G06_20_MG_FD_203694 | JGI IMG/M metagenome (GOLD analysis project Ga0315279, IMG submission 203694) | Sediment microbial communities from Yellowstone Lake, YNP, Wyoming, USA - YL17G06_20 | ecosystem: Environmental > Aquatic > Freshwater > Lake > Sediment | place: USA: Wyoming | collected... | reverse complement strand
CCAAAACGTGATCGTCTGCATGCTGGATACGGGATATAAAAAGGATCACCAAGCATTTAGTCTGGCTTTTTCAGAAGGGCGGGTCTTAGCCGAATACGACTTCATAAATCATGATTCTAACACCCAGAATGAACCGGGAGATCCAGCAGGTCAGCATTATCATGGGACCTATTGCTGGTCCACCTTAGGGGGTGCATCTAATGGCAAGCTTTACGGTCCTTCCTACGGGGCAAGCTTCCTTTTGGCTAAGACCGAGGATATCTCCTCTGAGACGCCGATCGAAGAGGACAACTGGGTGGCCGGGATGGAGTGGGGAGATAGCTTGGGCGCGGAGGTGATCTCCAGCTCCTTGGGGTATTTCGATTGGTATACCTTTCAGGATTTTGATGGCAATACCGCAGTTACCACCATCGCCTCCGATATTGCGGCAAGCCGGGGAATAGTGGTTTGCAATGCCATGGGAAATGAAGGTCCCGGATACGGCACTCTGATCGCTCCGGCGGATGCGGATAGCATCTTAGCCTGCGGAGCTGTGGATGCTTCTGGAAATTTGGCGGGTTTCAGCTCTTGGGGTCCCACCTTCGATGGCAGAATCAAGCCAGAAATAGTAGCCAGGGGGGTAGATACATACTGTGCCGACGCTATTTCCACACACGATTATGCCCAAGTCAGTGGCACCTCACTTTCCACCCCATTGGTGGGAGGATGTGCCGCAGTCCTTCTGTCCGCTCATCCCGATTGGACCGTGATGCAGGTGAGGGAAGCCTTAATGATGACTGCAAGCAAGGCTGGGTTTCCCGATATACAATATGGCTGGGGAATTGTTGACCTCTTCTCCGCATTAAATTATAATCCTTTGGGCGCATTAACTATTCTTCACAATCCCTTTCTTTGTATCAGCGACACTTTAAGCTCTATCCGGCTAACCGCAAGAATAACTTCAGAAAATAGCTTAAACCCGGATTCTTTATTTTTATTCTGGCGCACAGATACTTTGTCTCCCTTCTTTGAGGAGATTCTACAGCCTATTGACTCAAATCGATATCAAGCCGGAATTCCCGCACAACCTTCTGGCACCACTATTTTCTATTATTTTTTGGCTCAGGATAGCTTAGGAAATGTTGTCAGCCTCCCTTTGGGTGCCCCTCGTTTCATATTCAAATCGTATGTTACGCCCGCTTCTATTACTTTCGATTTCGAAAACGGACTTTACTTCTGGGAAACAGGTGGAATCAATAATAAATGGAATATAAGCTCCGTTTCTTCACATAGCGGGCTTTTCAGTCTCACCGATAGTCCCATAGGGGGGTATTCAAACAATGCTGATTCTTGGGCTCGGCTCAAACAAGGGTTGGATCTAACTTCTGCCATAAGTCCGCAGTTGTCCTTCTGGCACCGCTATAGCCTTTGGGTTTATGACAGCTGTTTTGTGGAGATAAGCACAGATAAAAAAGATAGCTGGGAAAGACTCCTACCCGGATTTGGAGGTAGTCAAAGCGAGTGGACTCAAATGAATTTTCCTCTGGATTCTTATGTGGGGTGTTTAGATTTCAAACTCAGATTTCATTTTATGTCTGATAACGTCGGCGCTTCGGATGGCTGGTATATTGATGACGTTCAGATTCGTATTAAATCAACTTCTGTCCCGGAAGAGCCAAGTTCCACACCCACCTGTTTCAACCTTTATCAGAATTACCCCAATCCCTTTAACCCCGCCACTGTTATTAAGTTCAATATTCAAGATTCAAAATTCAAGGTTCCCACCCACACCACCCTTAAAATCTACAATATTCTTGGACAATTGGTTAGAGTCTTAGTGGATGAGGAAAAATCTGAGGGAACTTATACCGCATATTGGGACGGCAAGGACCAAAATGGACAACCAGTCTCCAGTGGAATTTATTTCTACAAGCTTGATGCAGGTGATTTTACTGAGGTGAAAAAGATGATTCTGATCAAATAGGTCAACGGATTAACCGGATAAGTAAGTCGCTATTTAGTTGTTTTCTGTGTCTGTCGGGTCCCCGACCCGACAGTGGCCTCTCGCCAGGTTGGGGGGACCTGGCGAGCACATAATGGCTTAGTCATGTCGCATCAGTGGACGCAAACTAAAAATTTCTCTTGACTAAACTTTGAAAATGTTTAAATTATGGTTACAAGTTGAGAAGGAATGCAATATGAATATGAAGAGGGCGATTCTAATCTTTGTGTTATTATGTTTTTGCTCGGTTCTGTTTTTAGGAGGGCTGGAATGTCACAAAAAGTCAACAAAGAAAGACAATAACTGTGTCTAAAAGGTATTACTAAAGAGAAAGTGATATATGAGTTTGAATTTCAAGTTAGCAATAAGTATGTTATTCTTTTCGGCATTTACTTTCCCCTCAATAGGAAAAGCAGAATCAGGCTTACCTATATATTGGGAAAAAATTGTGGTAATGATCGAAAAAGAAGTGCAAAACAATGATGGAACGGTTGACACAGTGCCACACGGAACCGGTTTTCTCTTTGTTGTTGACGGCACCACGGGGATCTTTTTAGTGACAAACAAGCATCTCTTGAGCGGTAGAAATCTGGTTTTTATTCGGTTTAACAAACTTGATTTTGACCCAAAAAAAGATAAAGTTCGTTATCACAGAGAACCTTGTCTCCTTATTGACAGGGATTCTAAACCTCTTTGGAAGGGTCATCCAAATCCTAATGTAGATGTTGCTGCTATCAAGATAAACCAACCTACTGCAAAAGTTGACGTTCGCCAACTTGATTATTCAAGACTGAAATCATTTGATAGTTTAGAAGTCGGGGAAGATGTTTACTTTTTTGGTTATCCTTTAGGTATTTTAGGATTGAAAGGAAAAGGCGACTTCCCGATTCTTCGTTCAGGAGTAGTTTCATACAAGTCATTTGAACTAACACTTATCGGGGAATCAATAATTGATTCTGCAATGTTTCTTATCGATGGTTTTTCGTTCGGAGGAAATAGTGGTAGCCCAGTTCTGACAAGAGTTGGCAATACTAAAGCAATGTTGGTTGGTATTATTAAAGGCCATGTGCCAGACTTTCAAACGAAAATTCTAAAAGGAGAACATCCAGATACGATCACTTTTGAGCAAAATGCCGGTCTTGCAATTGTCATAAGTGCGGACAGAATCAAGGAAACATTAGAGCAATTTAAGATAAAGGAAGTCCCTGAGAAAAAATAAATTACTTTGAGTGGGAACGCATAACTGTAAAGCTTCTGTGTCTGTCAGGTCCCCGACCCGACAGTGACCTCTCGCCAGGTCGGGGGACCTGGCGAGGACACAAGGTCAGGGGTGAAGATTCATCCTGATCCCCCCTTTGGCGGGAGAAGGGCACCCCTGATCAACGAGAAATTCTGCTATATAAAATGAGAGCCGCCAAGCCCAGCTCAAAATCCCGGGGGAAAAATTAAAAATCCAAAGCATCCCCAAAACCATTCTCTTTTTGATCAAACGAAAGTTTTTTCTTGAACCGATGCCAACAACTTATGGATTGATTTTGGTTGCCAGTTTAAGAAAGCTTCGACTTTCGTCTGACCTCCCCTCTCAACGAAATCCCTCACAGCCAGACCCGGCGACTCTCCTTGGGACTTAAATAGTCTATCTTTTCTAATGATCCAATTTTTACCCTTCTAATATTTATAATCGGCATAACAAGGGCGTATATCTACTTCTCTTTTTTCCCTCTGCTACTTACACTTGTCTAACCAGAGATTTAAACTCAAGACGAAACGACGTACTTTCCCAGAACGGGTCTTTGTCAATCACTTCGGCTCTCACAGTTGTTCTGCTGGGTCCCTTTTAAGAGGAGATTCATTGTGGTTTTGTTTTTGTTCCTCCATCCACCTCATCCAAAAGGGAAGAAAGTTTCTTTTCAACCTCTGGATTCTTTCCCTATCCACATACGTATTAGCAGAGGTCGTTTTTCTATTTTGCTCTTTTCTTTCGTCTGGAACATGTAAGAAGTTGTCCATTAGCCCCTCCTTTCAGGATAAACTTGTCGAACCATTTTATTTTAACAAGATCATTTTGTTCGCCTTTTGAAAATCCGCAGTTGTGACCTGATAGAGATAAATTCCACTGGGAAGCGATCTTCCCTCCTGATCTGTGCCATTCCAGGTCACGACATGATTTCCCTTTTGCTCATGACGATTAACTAAAGTAAAAATCTTTTGCCCTAAGATGTTAAAAACCTCCAACTTTACCCGTCCATCCTCCTTGAGGTTGTATTCAATTTTTGTCTCCGGATTAAAAGGATTAGGGTAGTTCTGCTTCAAAGAATAGGAATGGGGCAAAGGACCGTCATCGGCTTGATCCTCTACATCCAGTGAGCTGATAGAAAAGTTACAGGTCATGGTGTCGCCGGAGTTAGAGATGTTGGTCACTCCCACGTAGGTTTCATCTCCAGCATAACTGTGACTATTGGGAGTGGAGGAGGAGTTGAAGGTTCTCCAGGTGTTGTAGTATCCGGGATAGGGATCACCGTTATTACCAAGATTGGTATTTTTCTCCAACTGCCAAAGGCTATCCGCTTGCTCTAAAGCTACCTTGTAATGCCCGGAAGCGGTGTGTCCAGGATACCATTCATCGTCGTTTGCTCCATAGTCTCCGATATTTTCGTCAACATGGTAGATCAAAAGTCCACGATAGGGAAGCTGGGAATCGTAGCCTATTTTTTGTCTGTTTTCGACCAAAAAATACTCGCTTCCCGGTGCCCCATCGGTCCATAGCTTATAGCTGGTAGGTGAGTTTTTGATGGCCGGGATTTTAATTCCCGTAGTATCGGCAGTGACAGTAATCGGAGTAACGTATCCTAATCTTTGCATACACCAGACGTCTGGATGTGCAGGCGAGTTCCCCAGATAGCCATTCCAGCTCCCCGCAGCCATCAAACTCCATAGACCTATTCCCGCAGAACTGTAATCTGTATCATAAAAATCGGGCAATCCAAAGGTGTGTCCCAGCTCATGGCAGTATACGCCGCAGGTCATATCATATGGAGAGAGCCAATATTCCGGCTGCATGGTATATTCCCATATCCTTACCCCATCCTTTAAGGTCAGGGACCAGGACCATGTGACCCCCCAACTATGCGACCAGATATCATCCAGACTGGCAGTGAATTCTGCACCTGGTCCTGTGTGTACCACTATCAAAGCATCCACCTTCCCATCACCATCGTTATCATATTCCGAGAAGTTCACAATCGGATCCACGAGATCAACCAAATCTTCCACTAACTTCTGGGAATTACGTGGATATGAACCCAGTCCGTAATTATGATTTACATAATAACTATAGGTTTGTGGTGCGGTTTGCCAGTCAGTGGTAGAAGGCAAGTCGACTGTAACTATATCCAAAACATCATAAGAAACCTCCCTATAATAATGACGCACACATCCTTGTTGGTTTTCAAAGACCAGGGTATCGAAAAATGAAGCGTTGACCGATGAAAGATTATCTGAGAAATGGACCAACAAGACCAAAGCCTTAAACGTTCCCACCGGACCGGTGCCGGTTGGATAGACTTGGCTTATGGGATGGAAAATAGGTTGATTGATTCCTTTTTCCTCCAGATATTTCGGGTTAAGAACATAATCCGGCAAGCTCAGCTTGCCCAACTGAATCTCTGTTTCTAAATCCGGATGGGGGGGCATGGCGCCCAACTTCAGGTGACCGCTGACCAAAATCATTGAAATCAGAGATAGTAACAATAGATTGATTCTATGTATGGTTTTCATCTCTCCCCCTTAGAAGATTCGAGGTTCGATTCCGCCCCCAGGGCGAGCGTTTGCCCGCTCACTTTAAATTACGATTGCTCGACAAAATCCACAAATTGGGCTTCGAACAAAGCTAATTAAAGTTGTAGCTGCTCAATTTGTTGAGCTAAGAGCCTGATAAATCAGGCAGCTACGAAACAATACTTTCTTGTATTGTCTTCTTAAAACTTTTTTGGAAACATCCCCTAGCCCCTTAGAAAAGATTTTGTGTTCTGGTAAATCAATTTTTCGGTGGCATCCCAAGAGTTTCTGTGAAATTCTTGGGATACCACCAATTTTAATCAGGACGATTTACCTTTTCGTCCGCTTGCGACGGTTTATTTTTCTTCCCGTCTGTGTCTTTGTGCATGAACGTTTAGTTTTCCTCATCCTTCTCACCCCCTTTTATCAAGAATTTGGCTTGAGAGCTCTGAAAAAGTCATTTTTGCGGGGCTGGGAGCCCCGCCTACGCGGGACTAAGTTATTGTTATTCAATACCCGAGTGCGTAGGGCGGGCTCTTAGCCCGTAGAATTCTGGCACTTTTTCAGAGACCTTGGTTTGTCCCACCTTTAGCATGAACCTGCGGTTCATACCAAAAGCGGGATCACCATAAGAACCCACTCAAGATAGCTAAACTCACTCCTTTGCTCTTAGTGGGCCATAAACCTTTGTGATTCGCCATGCCTATGTCTAGATGATATTTCCTTAAGTTAAGTCCTAATCCGTTGGCAATGGTTATACCTTCTTTTCCGCCAATTGAGATTCCTCCCAAAATGTCAAGCCAACTTAAAATTTTATATTCTGCTCCCAAAGAGACTTTCACCTTTTTTGACACTCCCATAGCCTCCCCCCAGCCTTGTTCTAAATCCAAAGCCCACAAAAGTCTCTTACTTTGATGTGCCAGGCCCAATCGCATCAATATGGGGGTCTTAGTTACAAAGGGATCTATCTTTTGGGTATAGGAGAGTTCGGTGACCAGCGAATCCATATCGAAATTTTCTGCCAAAAGCGAATCTATGCGAAATTGGTATCCCCTCTCTTCTGTTTTTTTGTTCCATCTGATTTGATTCAATAGATTGAAAAACGATAAGCCAAAAGTCCAATTGCTTTTATATTTCATGGCCAAACCCAAGTCCAGAGCAAATCCTTTTCCTCCTTGGGCTGACATTACTTTAAAGTCTCCCTCTCCATCTATTCCCGTTTCCAAAGTTAAAAGCTCCCCTTCCGCTTTTTTGACCTTCTCGTAGGCCAGCCCTCTTTTGTATCTTAAGCTTCCACCACAGAAAAGTTCTTTTTCATTTAGTTTCAAAACCGACCGGCCATAAGAAAATCCTATACCCCAAGAAGCATAGGCTTCGCCATCTGAGTCTTTGATCAACAGGGTATCGTTAAGCTCATTTCCAAAAAACAGAAGCTGAATCGGGTCTTTAGGCAAAAGAAGATCGGACGATCCTTCGCCTGAGAGGGTGAAGGCGAAATTCCCCCAAGAAAAATTCAAAGCGGAAATATCTGCATCCAGATTCAACTTGAACCCTTCCGGGGGAATTGAATTTAAAATGATCTGTTTATCTTCGGCGGTCAAAAACTTTCCGTTATATTTTTTGTAATGATCCCAATTGAAGCTGTTGTTATGGATATTTATTCCCAGCGAAAATAGATTTAACGTTTTCTCAGACCTGGGAGAAAAGCCCAAGTTGGCAGGATTAAAGAAGACCGATTCAGCTCCTTTTGAAACCGCAGTATAAGCCCCCGCCATTCCCACACTCCGCCCGGAGGCTGAAAGTTTTGCGTTGAAGAATAAGCTCAGTATCGTGAAGAACATAATGCATCTGATTTTCATTATCTGGCTCGTTTTTTAAAGTAAAAGCAACGGAGGTTTGAAAACCTCCCACCCTTTAGTTTTAATACAAGCACATTAAAAATTCTTCCTTTGTCATTGCGAGCGACCAAAGGGAGCGAAGCAATCTCATCTTTACCCTGGGATTGCTTCGTCGTCCCGCCAAAGGCGGGACTCCTCGCAATGACACTTCATTAAATACGTTTCCCTGGATCGGGCGGGGGTTCAACCCCCGCCCGATCAATGAGGAGCCCCACCCTCGCAGGCTGAAGCCTGCGGCTACCTTTTGTTTTTTACCTCAAGCTCTACATAAGAGGTTATCTGAATAAAGTCTTCTGCTTTTGCTTTAACCATATTGCCGTTGGTTCCAGGAAAGTCGAGCTTTCCCGCTATGTAAAAAGGCGAATTTCTAAACACCTGAAGCTCCTCATGAGCTAAACCTATGGTGCTTTCTGATGTTCTGGAGGTGACCACCAAACCATTGTGATCCAGCTCTCCTCTGGGAACATCCAGAGGACCTATCACCAGATCCGGATCAGAAAAGATGCTCTCTTTATTTTTGCTTAGAAAAATCAGAACTTTCGCATCTAAAGGGAGGTGACTTTCGATTCTGGTGATCATTTGGCTGGAGTTGACCTGATCTTCAATCAACGATTTTACGTCATCATTCACGTTGTAAGAATCCGCATCTATCTGAACCTGGCAGGAGTCTAAGATCAATTCCAAAGGCGAAGTGATCTCTATTTCTCCAAAGAAGAAATCTTCCTCATTTACAGTGCCTGAGGAAATGCCGTCTCCGCAAGTAATCTGCCCGGTAACGACAATTTTTTGTGGAACCGGATCTAAGAGAGGATCAAGATCGTCCTCTTGGATGGTGGTCACTGCAGTTGCCCAGGGAGTGCCCGCCTCTATGACTCCAAAAAGCTCCAATCTTTGTCCTTTATCACCTTGTATGGTCACGGATAAGTCGGCGGGAAAATTTACGCCGTTGTGAATATCCAAACTCAAATTGGCATTCTTGATATGTGCGTTTTCAAATCCTAAAGGAAGATCAATATCTCGCTGGATTTCACCTATATCAACCACAGTAGGCTCCAGCCTCCCTGAAATTTGGCTAAAAGTGATTTCCGACAAATCTGCGGATAGGGTGACCGAATCCGAAGAGCTGAAGAAAACCAGTTTATCATCTGAACCATTGGTTTGTATTTCTATCTGCGTCTTAATGGAATTGCCGGATAAAGGTTTAAAGGAATACCCATTCAAGGACAATTCTAAATCCGAATGACCCGTCGCGGGAATGATGCGACTGGCTTTTAAAATCTCGCCATTCTTTTCAAACTCAGGAAAATCAACCTCCATTTGGGCTAATATGTTGGTGAAATTACATAAGTTCAAAAATAAGCTGCCCGTTCTAACCTTGGCACTATCGATTATATGATCAGAGGGAAGAGTCATCTCCTCCTCAGTGGTCAAGTCAAAAGAGGGGACTTTCGCTATTCCTCGTGTTATCATTAAACTGTCAAAGGATAAGTTAAAAGAGAAATATTTGTCCTCCAAAGAGGAAAGAAATCCACCGGGAGTATGAGCCTCTATTCGAATGGTAAGCTGATTGGAGAAGACTTCATCTACTAAAGTTAGCTCTTGAATGATGGAATCATTATCCTGAATCCCTCCCGGGATGATGCTGGTTTTCAATGTCTCCGAAGAGATTTTGTCGATTATGTCAAATTTTAGCGAATCTAAGTCAAATCCCAAATGATTGATCACAATCAAAGTGGCATATCCCTGTTTAATGCTCACCTGATAAAACGAAGTAAAGGTATCCAAATCAACTTCTATGGTTACACTTCCGGGAGGAACTTCACCCGCCCCCCCCAAATGGAAGTCCGTTGTCGAAAAAATCACCTGTTTGGATTCGGATGGGGTGATCTTTATGGTTCCTAAGGTATCCTTGAAATTTTTGGTGACCGAGTCGCATACCAACCTTCCTAAAAGCCTGATGGTATCCAAATCCTCTTCTATATGGAAAAACAGATTCCCCAAGCTGTCGCTTTTAAGTGAGGGCTCATTCATCTTTTTTATTAAAGTTAGCATATCGTAGTTCTTTTTCACCAAAGGAATGGTTAATTTGGTATTCCAACTAGGTGCGACAGGCGTTTTCGGGGAGCATTGAAAAAATAAAAGAAGTGCAAACAATAGAGAGAGTCTTTTCATCCAAAGAAGCGAAAGGCAGAACTTTTTTTCTTCTGATCTTTTGACAGAAAACTTGTGCGATTTTCTTTTCAACATTTTTTCACTCTATTTGAAAAAGGTGTATTCCCTCTCCGGTTTAGCAAGCAAAATTTTCACAATTTAATTTTTGTAACGAAAGCTTTTGAGGAGATAATCCTCTGGGGGCTTTAAAAAGGAACCTGCAACTGGCATGCCAAGTAAATGGTCCCCTACATTTAGAGTTCAAACAACAGGTTAAGTCTTTTCAAATATTAAGAATAGGAAAAAGCGAAAAAATCAAATGAGGTTGAAAAACATTGCATAAAGACAACGAAATCATGGGATCAATCCCACATATTATCGAGGATAGCCGATCTCAAGACACAGAATTCGTGTTTTTTCAAAAAGAGTTGTCGGACTACCTCTACCTCTGAGGTTTTTTAAGAGGACAATCAAAAAAGTATTGACAAAGAGATAGAAACCATTATAATTCTTGTCAAGCTTTTGATCGTTTAGCCGTGAGAAGAATTTCTTGAAATGGAGAATCGGATCTCTCGGATCTCATGGAGAGAGAATTCAAACTTCGTTGAAAAGAGGAAGCTCAACAATTCTATCTGTCCCCTTATCCGATACTTGCTTCCATCTTAAGATCAGAAGCTTCTTAAGACCCGTCCCCAAAACAAAGGCTTCGTATGGGGAGAAGCCTGCTTTTATCTCCTTCTTCTCAAAACCAAGCTCCTTTAGTTTCACAAGAAAGGGGAGAAAATGTCCAAATATGACAGATTGCTTCATATATTAAATCTGCTAAGAGCAAGACAGGGGCTCAAAGCTTCCGATTTAGCCGGGGAGTGTGAGGTTTCGGAAAGAACCGTCTATCGCGACATCATAGCTCTTTCCTCTGGCAACATCCCTATATATTTTGACAACGGCTACCGTTTATTGTCGGATGCCTTTTTGCCCCCTTTAAATTTCACTTTCGAAGATTATCTTCTTTTAAAAATGAGCCTCTCCTCCTCGATCCTCATGGAGAACAGTCCTTTGAGGAAACAGGCCAGGGCGGTTTTGGCTAAAATTGAGGCGAATTTGAGCCCCACCTTAAAAAAAGATATAGGGAAAATTGAAGAGCCGCTAAAGATAAGCATCAAGTCAAACTCTGATTTTTCTGGGCTCTCTTTGATATTTAAGTTGATCGAGCAGTGCGTATTAAACAAAAAGAGCCTGGAAATAGAGTATGAATCTCTGGAAACAGGACTCACCCAAAGGCAGATCGATCCTTACAGTTTAATCTTCCGAAGGCATGCCTGGTATCTTGTCGGGTTCTGCCACTTGCGAAACCAGATAAGAATCTTCAGGCTCAACCGGATAAAGAAGGTTAGTCTTTTGGACAAAAACTTTGAAATAAAGCCTAACTTTTCGATCTCCACCTTCTTTAAAGACAGCTGGGAGATTTATCAAGGCGAGCCGGTTGCAGTTAAAATTAGATTTAAAGAAATCGGAGCCAAGGTCGTAGAATCAGGGCAACATCACCCTTCCGAGAAAATTTCCAAATCGAAGGACGGTTCCTTAATTTATGAGGTAAGGGTTAATGGCATAGAGGAAATCTCCCGATGGATTTTAGGTTTTGGCGAGAATGCAGAGGTTTTGGAGCCAAAAGAGCTGAAAGAGAAGATGAGAAAAACGGCAGAGAACTTGAGCAGAATATACTGTGAAATGGGATGAGTATAGGAATAAACTAACCCCCAAAAAACGCCAACCCTACTAAGCCCTTAAGATTCTTATTCCTATCAATATTCTGAAGCGACTGAATTGGAGATGAACCCTCCTCTTCAACTTTTGTCTCCCGTTCAAAAATTCCTTCAAAAATTAAAAATCGTTTCGGAGCTATCATTTCGAAATTATTCTTTATAGAAAAAATTGCGGATTTTTTATAAAATATTTTACTATTACTGACATACCCTGTCATACGCATGGACGATATTTTATTTAGCGATAATTGAACTGAGGATAATTTTGAGGATTTTGTGGGATTGAAAAATTGACGGAAAGGCTAATGGGAAGTTTTAAATCAGTGGATTTCCATGTTTGAAAACAAAAAGGGAGATGATCCTGCGGTAAGTGGGATCAGGTCAGCTCTACGGGGACGGGGGCTGACCCTCCCTTTTGAATGATAAGCCGGAGCTTAAGGTTTTATCCAGAAGGAATTCTTGAGAAAATCTCTGCTCTAACATGTTGGTCGAGGGTGCCCTTCTCCTGCCAAAGGCGGGATCAGGATGACCCCTCACCCTCGATCTTAAGTTTAAGGAGCGGGGTAAGGTACCCCGCTCCAACAATAATTACCCGTCTCTGGTTAATCTTCCTCCTTATTCCTCCAAGTTTTCCTCAAAGTTTAAGTAGTGGTGACATAAGAACTTCTAAATTTCAAGAAATCGCGAAAGCCCCGCGAAGCGGGATCTCCGCTTCGCTCCGACAAGCTTTCGCACTCCGAAAACCATTTTTTCAACACGCCCTTCATACTTTGGCACCCGTATGGGTGTCTACACGTAATTTACATGTTGGTCGAGGGTGCCCTCACCCTCGACTTTAAGTTTAAGGAACGGGGTAAGGTACCCCGCTTTTGCAATAATTTCCCGTCTCTGGTTAATCTTCCTCCTTATTCCTCCTAAGCAATTTTTTTAAAAGGGCACTCAAACTATCTGTTGCTTTGTGCCGATATTTTATTATATTAAAAACTCTGTATAAGAGCGTAGACTGAAACTTTACCGTTTTTTTAGAAATTTTTTCAAATGGCGGAGGGTTTTGATGCTTTCTACAACCGATTTTCGAAAGGGATTAAAGATAAAATTGGAAGGGGACATTTACTATATCGTCGATTTTCAACATGCTCGAACCGCTCAGAGGAGAGCTTTCGTAAGAACCAAGCTGAAAAATATCAAGACCGGTGCAGTTCTGGAAAGGACTTTTTCCGCGGGAGAGACATTCGAGGAGCCGGATTTTGAGGAGAAGACCATGCAATATCTTTACTCCGGCGAGAAGGAATATTATTTCATGGACACCAAAACTTACGAACAGACAAGTTTGACCGATGAGCAGCTGGGTGACTACAAATGGTATCTGATGGAGAACAAACAATATAAAGTAACGTTCTTTGAGGGGCAGCCGGTGAGTGTGGATATTCCTGCTTCGGTGATTTTGAAGATCGTCTCCACTGAGCCAGCCATAAAAGGCGACTCGGTTACCAATATCACCAAAAATGCAACCCTGGAGACCGGCTTGGTGGTGAAGGTGCCATTGTTTGTAAATGAAGGCGAGTATGTGAAGATAGATACCCGAACCAGTGAATATATGGAAAGAGCTTAAAACCAGTGGTCAGTTTGCAGTGAGAGAAGTACTTCAATTTCTCCTGCGTCTGTGGGTTGAACCGGGTGAATAATTTTTGATTAGTCATGCGTAATTCGTCATCAATCATTCGTCATCCCTCATCCCCCTCCGGATGGATTGGAACGGATGAATCCGGTAAAGGGGACTATTTTGGTCCCTTGGTGATCGGGGGAGTATATGTGGACTCAAAAACAAAGTCTTTGTTGGAGAGCCTAAAGGTCAGAGATAGTAAAAAAATTTCAGATGGAGTGATTCGGGAGCTGGACTTCAAGATACGCTCGAACTGCATCTATTCGGTGGTGGTGATCGGTCCGGAGAAATATAATCTTCTTTACCTGAAGATGAAAAATTTAAACCGGATGTTAGCCTGGGGACATGCGCGGGTGATAGAGAATATCTTGATGCGGGTCAACTGCACAAAAGCGGTCTCCGATCAGTTTGGCAACGAGCTTTTCATCAAAAATGCCCTTTTGGAGTCGGGCAAAAAGATAGTTCTCGAGCAGATGCCCCATGCGGAAAAAGACCTGGCTGTGGCAGCGGCTTCGATTGCGGCCAGGGCGGAATTCTTAAGGAGGATGGAAAAACTCTCCGAACAATGTGGCTTTGATCTTCCCAAAGGAGCCTCCCCCTTAGTAGATGATGCGGCCAGAAAGCTTGTAGCCAAATTCGGAAAAGAAGCCTTGAATGGATTTGCCAAGCTGCATTTTAAGAATACCCTTAGGCTGGATGCAGGATAAGAATCCGGAAAATAGATCCGTCGGAACAATATCCTATTTCAGCGTAAATAGTGCTCTGTCTATAAAATAAGATTCGTATGAATGCATACGCATTTCTATGTCTATTGTTGTGGGTTTGGGTTTCGGCCACGTATCGTCGCTCGTCTATCGGTTTCGTTTCTCGTATTTTAGACGATGCGTATGCATTCATACGAATAACCGACTGACGATGACTTTTTAGACGATACTTAACCGACTTGTAGTGAGCGGAGCGAATCTAAACCGTAACTTTTTAAAACGAAACCCAGAGGATGTAATCGTTATTTAATTAACAAAGCAATAGGCTTTTTGCCAAGAGGAAGGTCTAATGTATACCGATTTAGTGGTGGAAATAAAAAATGACCATGTCTCCGGAGCATCTGAGATTTCTCGAAAAGCTTGCTCCGCTTTTGCTGACTTCTCCTCTCAGGTTAAGGTCTCTTCTAAAGAGGAATATTTCGATAGGCTTTTAAAATTAGGAGTTGATCTGGTCTCTTTCCAACCATACATGGCTTCGGTCTTCAATTTGGCAAATTCCATCCTGTATCATATAGAAGAACTCCTGCCCATCTTATCCGTAGAAGAGCTTTGTGAGTCTACCAAAGAAAAGGCGGAGGAGTTTTGTTACAACTCCTTGAACTCCATGCAAAAGATCGCCAAACACGGAGAAGTTTTAATTGAGAAAGGCTCAAAGGTCTTGACCTTCAGCTCCTCCGGTTCGATATTGTCCATTTTAAAGAAGGCAAAGGAGGAGGGGAAAAAATTTGAGGTGATCGCCTGCGAATCCAGACCCATGTTTGAAGGCAGGCTTTTGGCGAAATTCTTAGGGAATGCGGAAATACCGGTGACTTTGATAACGGATGCGGCTATGGGGATTTTTGCCAAAGAGGCGACTTTATTTTTGGTGGGAGCCGATTCCATCTCAGAGACCACCTTTGTCAATAAGGTAGGAACCAAATATCTTTGCCTTCTTTCCTTTGAGCATAAAATCCCTCTTTATGTTGCCTGCGAAAGAAGCAAATTCATCTCTGATGCCTGGCGGCCCAAACCTACGGTCTGGGGTGATCCCAAAGAGGTTTTGGATTTTGAGCTTTCAAATGTGAAGGTGGAAAACCCATATTACGAAGAGATCCCCCTCTCTTATTGTCAGGAGGTAATCACCAATGAGGGGTTTCTTTCGCCTAACGATATTCCCAATCTGATCCGAAAGACCAGATTGTGTAAAAAATTTATGGAACACATGAAAAATTCTTATGCAACGGCAACTTTATAATAAGACGAAGTTATATCTTTGAAAGAATGAAAAACTTAAAGATCAAAATGTAAAACTTCAATTAAAAAATTAGGTTCTTCTCTACTTTAAGGTTGAGAATTTCGGTAAAAATGGTAATCCTCAGGAGTTAATGCCGAGATGACGATAACCTCACCTCCTACCCCCTCTCCATAAAATGGAGAGGGGGACAAAGGGGGAGAGGTAGAAGGATTCATCCCGAAGAAGAAAAGCCTTACTTAATTGTAATTTTTACATTTTTAGTTTTTTTGTTACTGAGAAACATTGATGGAAAAGGATAAAGAAAAATTTAAAGTTTTATTTGTTTGCACCGGCAACAGCTGTCGAAGTCCCATGGCAGAGGGCATTTTGAAAAAGATGCTTGAGGAAAATAAACTCGACAACTTCGAGGTCGGGTCCGCCGGAACTTCCAGCTTGGATGGGGCTTTCCCCTCCTTATTTGCCATAGAGGTAGCTAAAGCCCAAAACGTGGATTTAACCCAACACCGCTCGCATCAATTGAACCAACGAATTCTAAGAAAGGCAGATTTGATTCTATCCATGTCGAATGAGCATTTGGAACAAATCCGAACGATGAATGAAAAAGCATTAAAGAAAACTTACCTTTTGAAGACTTTTCCTCAACACCACCCCGTCTCTCCGCCAGAGGCGCCCGCCGGCCATCCGTCAGGTGAGGATCTCTCTATTACGGAAAATGAAAATAAAAGCCCAGACCTTTCGTATATCAAAGACCCTATCGGCGGGAGCATGGATGATTACAATCAGTGCTTTTGGGAGATAGAGAAAGAGATAAGAAGAATATTCCCCGAGTTAATCAGAAAAGCGGGTAAAAAGAATTTCAAAAATCAATCTTCATGTTGTTAATGAAATCAAAAATTTCGTATCCAGCCTCATTTAAAGCCATTTTCTTTTCAATTATCATGCTCTCCTCCATACTGCTTGGGGATGAATGGGCTTGGGGTTCGGATACGGGTAGCGTTTCCTCACCTTTGCCGGGGATACCCAGCAACAAAACTGACTCAGGCAAAGTGGCTTCTGATACTTTAACTGAAGGAGAGATTGAAATTCCACCAGAGCCTCCCCAAATTGAAATAAGGATACCGCCACTTAAGAAAGAAGAGTTAAAAAGGGTAGTTACAAATCGAGCCTTCGGAGTGGGGGAGAGGCTTGAATTCTCCGTGGGATATGGGATGATTAAAGCCGGAACCGCAGTGATGGAGATACCTGAAATCGTGAAATTTGCTGGAAAGAAATGTTATCATATCATCTCCACCGCCCAATCAAACAAATTCTTCTCTGTCTTTTTCAAAGTGGATGATAAGGTGGAATCCTTGATGGATGTTCACGAGCTTTATTCCCTTCGCTTTGATAAATATCTCCGGGAGGGGAAATTCAAGGCGGATATCTCTACGTTGTTCGACCAGGAAAATCACTTAGCCATATACCATAACAGTCAGGACACATTTTCGGTCCCAGCCTATGTTCAGGATGTCCTATCCGCTTTTTATTTCGTCCGAACCCAGGATCTAAAGGTGGGACAATCTATTTTTGTCGATAACCATGCGGATAAGAAAAATTATCCTCTCGAGGTTAAAGTATTAAGAAAGGAAAAAGTGAAAGTGCCTGCCGGAAGTTTCGATTGTGTGGTGGTGGAGCCAATCTTAAGAGCCTCTGGAATATTTCAGCAAAAAGGGAGCTTGACCGTTTGGCTCACCGATGATGAGATTAAAATGCCGGTTTTGATGAAAAGCAAGGTAGTGATCGGGTCCATCTCCACCGAGTTGACGAATTACAAGTTGGGGGAAGTGGGAAAATATTGAATGCCCAAGTCAGTTTTTAAACCAGAAATAAAAGGCTTACGCCTTAACTCCTTCTGTCCAAATAACAGGAGTTAATCCGTAAGGATTTTATAAACCTGTAAAAGGTCTATCGATGACACACTACCATAGGATAGATTTAAAAAAGGTAAAAACATATTCGATAAAAAGAAGCCCCAGAAAAACCCAGATTAAAAACTTTGGAAAGCCCCTCAGCTCTGAGTCCGATATCAGCAGTTTCTTGGAGAGTTTGCCAAAATGTTTGAAAGCTGATGATTTCAGAAAATTGCTGGATTCTATTGTTAAAGCCAAACAGAAAGGAAAACCGATTATCTTCATGTTCGGCGCGCATGTGATAAAATGCGGGCTTTCGCCGATATTGATCGATTTGATGCAAAATGGTTTTATTTCCCTCTTGGCAACCAACGGAGCTGGAGCCATTCACGATTTTGAGATAGCCTTGTGGGGGAAGACCTCCGAGGGGGTGGAAAGAAGCATCCAAGATGGCTCCTTTGGCATGGCGAAAGAGACAGCAGAAATTTTCAATCAGGTTTCCTTGCTTGCGCAAAAAGACAATATGGGTCTGGGAGAAGCAATCGGTAAAAAGATTTGGGAACTTAAAGCCAAATTCCGAAAATATAGCCTTTTGGCAAATGCCTTTAAATTGAAAATTCCCGTAACCGTGCACGTCGCTTTTGGAACGGACATCGTGCATCAGCATCCGAATTTCGATCCCTCCTCCACAGGAAGGGCAACGCATATTGATTTTGAAATATTGGCTAATGAAGTATCTAAATTGAATAATGGGGGAGTGGTTTTAAATTTTGGGTCGGCGGTGATTTTGCCTGAAGTTTTCTTAAAAGCGCTCTCTGTGGCTCGAAACATAAAAGGACGAATAGAGAATTTCACCACTGCCAATTTTGATATGATTCAACATTACCGTCCCAATCTTAATGTAGTTTTGCGACCTACCCAGAAATCGGGTCAGGGGTTTTCCTTCAGTGGACATCATGAGATCATGCTCCCCCTTTTGGCTTGGGCGCTCAAGGCGATGCGGTCAACGGATTAGGCTGATGGGTCAACGGATTAAACGGATTTAGCGGATGAGAAAAATAGAGAATAAAAATTGTAGGGACAGGGTTTGTCCCTGTCCTAACACCGGACAGCTCAGAAGGGATTGAATGCTTCTTGACCCCACCCTCCCCTCTAAGGGGAGGTGAAATATGCCCCCTCTCCTTGTAGGAGAGGGTTAGGGTGAGGTTCTAAGAAAATGACCAGGTATTTTCTGAAGCACCTTATCGTTTGTTATAATAAAATTTCAAGAGGATGAAAGATGGCAAAGATTGTAGAATGTGTTCCAAATTTTTCAGAAGGAAGAAGACCAGAGGTGATCGAGGCGATCACAAATGAGATCAAATCGGTGACGGGGGTGATGCTTTTGGATAAGGAGATGGATGCAGATCATAATCGGGCAGTTATCTCCTTTGTGGGTCCTCCAGATGAAGTGAAGCTTGCCGCCTTCAAAGCCATATCCAAAGCCACCGAGTTGATCGATATGAATACACATAAGGGCGAGCATCCCCGCATGGGGGCAACCGATGTGGTCCCTTTCATTCCTATCTCCGGAGTGACCATTCAAGATTGCGTGGTTTTAGCGGAACAGTTGGCTAAAGAGGTGGCAGAGAAGCTGAACATTCCCATATATCTTTATGAAGCCGCCGCCAAAAGACCAGACAGGGTGAATTTAGCCGATGTGAGAAGGGGAGAGTATGAGGGGATTAAGGTGGAGATAGAAACGAATCTGGATAGAAAACCGGATTTTGGTCCCTCGCGCATGCATCCCACTGCGGGTGCCACCGCCATCGGCGTCAGGATGCCGTTGATTGCTTTCAACGTCTATTTGGGCACCCCCTACGTGGGAATAGCCAAGAAGATCGCTAAAGCCATAAGATTTTCAGGCGGCGGGTTAAGATACGTTAAAGCATTAGGATTTGAGATAAAAGAAAGAAAATTGACTCAGATCTCCATGAACTTGGTCAACTATCCCCAAACCCCGATTTTCCGCGTTTTTGAGATGATAAAAGCGGAAGCAGAAAGATATGGGGTTCCCATAATTTCGAGCGAGATAGTAGGTTTGACTCCATTGGACGCACTCTTAGATGTCGCCGACTACTATCTCAAGCTGGATAAGTTCAAAAGAGAGCAGGTATTAGAAAATAAATTGATGACTTTTGCAGGAGGAGAAAAAGAGGGTTTAGAAAAGTTCATTGAAGAGGTGGCGTCCTCTTCACCCGCGCCGGGAGGAGGGAGCGTATCAGCGGCGGCTGGAGCTTTGGCATCCGCTTTGTCTTCCATGGTCTGTCGACTGACCATAGGCAAAAAGAGATTTAAAGACGTGGAAGAGGAATTGAGACAAGTTTTGGAAAAGGCAGAAGCGACCAGAAAACAGATGCAAGAGTTCATACTCAAAGATGCGGAAAGTTTCGATAAAGTGATGGAGGCTTTTAAGCTTCCAAAATATACAGATGAGGAGAAAAAGAGACGAGATGAAGCGGTTCAAGAGGCAACCAAAGGAGCGATAGAAGTTCCTCTTCAGGTTATGCAAAAGGCTTTGGAAGCATTAGCAATAGGAAAGGTGGTGGCAGAGAAAGGCAATCCAAATATGATCTCGGACGCAGGCGTATCCTCACTGATGGCAAGAACTGCATTAGAAGGTGCATACCTGAATGTGAGGATAAATCTGAACATGATCGAAGATCAAAACTTTGTCGCCATCGCCAGACAAAAAGCAGACAGCCTCAAGCAAGAGGCTTTGGCTTTAGCCGGTGAGATCGAAAAGATAGTGGAACAGAAATTAACTATAGGAAACGAGTTAAATAAATTGACATAATTCGTATGAATGCATACGCATCACCCTCCCCCTACCCCCTCCCATCAAGGGAGGGGAGTTCATGAAGCCCCTAACCCTCTCCCCCGAGGGGAGAGGGAAGTGCGTATGCATCTTCGAGGTGAGGGGGGAATCAAGTCCCGCGAAGCGGGATCCTTCGGATAGAATGTTAAAAGAATTCTGCATTTGTATTTGGAGAACCACCTATGACCGTAATGCAAAAATTGAGCAAAGCGAAATCCATAGGAAAGTGGGTAGATTTACACATACACACTACCGCCTCAGACAGCTTGCTCACTCCGCAGGAAGTTGTGGAGATTGCTAAAGAATGCGAGCTTTCTGCCATCTCCATAACGGATCATGATACCATTGATGGGTTTGTAGAGGCTGAACAGAAAGCGGAGGAGTTGGGAATTGAGCTTGTTCCCGGTGTAGAGCTTTCCGTCTCCTACAAAGGGGAAGATTTTCACCTTTTGGGCTATCTTATTGATTATGAAAATCCTGAATTTTTGAAAAAGATTAATAGCTTCAGGGAAGAGAGGTTCATCCGGGGCGAGAAGATGGTGGAAAAGTTGAACGAGTTAGGGATAGATTTGCGAATGGAGACGGTGAAGTCCATTGCTGGAAATGGTTCGGTGGGCAGACCTCATCTGGCAGATGCTTTGGTCAAAGAGGAGTTCGTACATACCTACGACGAAGCTTTCGCCAGATATTTGGGCTACCATGCGCCGGCATACGTTCCCAAAAAGTATTTGACCCCCAAAGAAGCCATCGATCTCATTCATTTGGTCCGAGGTGTGGCGGTCTTCGCTCATCCGGGCACTTCTCGATCCCAGCAGGCCATCTATGATTTTTTGGAGATGGGACTGGATGGAATTGAGGCATATCATTGCCAACACGATCGGTATGTGACCACACACCATATAAATTTAGCCAAGAAGCTGGGCTTAATCTACACCGGCGGTTCTGACTGCCATGGAAGAAGAAAGGGAAAGATATTGATCGGAACCGTGAAAGTTCCCTACCGATGCTTGGAGATGCTAAGAAAGGTGAAGGAAGAGAATTATTAAAACCAATGATTAATGATTGATGACCAATGACGAATAGAAAATAAAAGATAACTGATCACTGGACACTGGCCACATCTGTTTAATCTGTTAGGAAGTCGTCTTGGAGTAGCGAGACTTGTCTCGCGTATGAGCTCTATATTTAATTAAGGGAGAATGTAATGAAGAGAATCCTCTTTTTAGCCTTTTTTATTTTTATTTTCCAAAATGTTCAGGCAGAAAATCTGGGGTTGAGCGAAGCTTATGAAAATGAAATTATAGAAGAGGTTAAAAGTGTTTTTCAGACAAAAGGGATTGAGGAAAAAGTAGAAAGACCCATTTGTGCCACGTTCATCTTTGTTGAGATTAATTTTAACAAAGGTCGATTTTCTGCAAAAACCGTACAACTTCTGAAGCCCTACATATCCCGTCCGGATTTTGGAGTAAATCCAGAATATACTTTCGATACACCAAGCGGACATTTTAAAATACACTACACCACTACTGGCACAGATGCAGTTTTTCGAGCCGATGAAGATAAGAGTCCAGTGGATGGAGTGCCGGATTATGTAAATCGATGTGCCGATATTTTTGATTCCGTATGGGCTAAAGAGGTGGTTGATTTAGGATATAATCCACCTCCCAGCGATGGCTGGTATCAGCCCAACGGGGGAGATGAAAGGTATGATATATATCTAAAGAATATGAATCCGTTGTTTTACGGCTATACCGATCCAGAAAGTTCCTCGGCGGTAAGACCAATCTCTTATACCAGCTTCATTGTAGTGCGAAACGATTACAGTAACTGCATGGGCCATGAAGAAGAACTGGACTGCTTAAGAGCTACCGCGGCACATGAGTTCTTTCATTCAGTTCAGTGCGGTTATGATGCAACAGAATTTGAATATATAGAAAGTCCAGACACTATTATAACAAAGCAATATTGGATGGAGATGTCAGCTGTCTGGATGGAAGATGTGGTATATGACGATGTAAATGATTACATCTATTATCTTCGTTCTTTTTTTGACCATCCTGAGTGGTCTTTGAAAACTTTTGGTGGGGTAACTGGTGATGTTGCTTTACACGCTTACGGCAGCTGTATCTGGCCTATTTATCTTTCGGAGAAATTTGAAAGGGATATAATAAGGGATATCTGGGATAAATGTGCTGAGATTTCTGGGAATAACGCCATAGACTATCCGGGTGGTGAGTCTGCTACTGAAAAAGCATTGAAAGCTCGGGGAAGTAATTTTGAGGATGCCTTCAGGGAATTTACCGTATGGAACTATTTTACCGCAGATAGAGCTCGAACTCAACAGTTTTACTCGGAGGGTGATCTTTTTCCAAAGGTGAAAGTGGACAGTTTACTGCATTACCATACCACTTATCCCGTATACTCTCCCTCGGGTCCCAATCATCCGCAGGGTTTGGGCTCCAATTATGTCGTTTTTAGACCCGAAGAAGAGCAAGGTGGTCTGAAACTTACGTTTTCCCCTACAACCGGAGAGTATCAAATTACAGCAGTGGGATATAACGAAAATGTTAATGAACCATTGGTTCAAAAATTCCAAATCAACCAGCAGACCGGCTATGCGGAGACGGATGTCTATAATTGGACCTCATATAACGAGATAATAATGATCCCGGCAGTTACCAGCAGAAACGCAGATTCAAGTTTTGTCTACACCTATTCCGCCGAATACGACAGTTCTCTCCATGGGGAACATCCATTCCCCCAAAAGGATTATGTTGGACAAAATTTTCCTAATCCTTTTGTTATTAATGGCGGTTCCGATTCTACGTATTTCCCTTTCATTTTATCATCGGTCGGCGAAGTAGAGATTGGTGTGTTTACCGTCTCTGGTGAGAAGGTTTGGCATTATCCTTCTCCGGCGAAGAAAGGGAAGGAATGGACCATAGGGGACTATACGGAGCGGGGCAAATGCCCGGGTTGGGATGGTAAAAATGAAAAAGGAGAATATGTCGCCTCTGGTATATACCTATATCAGGTCAAGACCAAAAACTCTACAGCGCTAAAGAAGATGGCGGTGATCAGATGAGCTTCTCGGCAAGGAAGCTTTCCTTAATGGGGGTTCAGGTCGCCTTAGCTATCGTTTTGAAGTTGCCCATCCTTTCCGTTCCCAATGTGGAATTCTTCACCTTTGTAGTTTTCTCCTCTGGATTTTTGTTAGGCATAATCGAGGGGTGTTTGGTGGGGATCATCTCCATGTCGCTTTACACGAGCATCATCACGCCTTATGGTTTGCCTCCCCTGCCCATAGCTTTTGCCCAGGTCTTTTCCATGGCTTTGATCGGGATTGCGGGAGGTATTAGCCGTATGCTTCCCACCAGTTTCCCAAAGCGACTTAAGTTTTTGACCCTGGGTCTTTTTGGCTTAAGCTTGACTTTGATCTATGATTTGCTCACTAATTTAGCCACCGCTTATGTGATGGGGCAATTTGTTCCCGTGATGATCTCTGCGATTCCTTTTGCTTTAATTCACATCCTTTCCAATGTGGCCATCTTTGTGGTTTTAACTCCGGTTCTATTTAAATTATCTACAATGCTTACAATATAAAAAAAGTAGTAAAGGAATTTTGAAATGGTACTCCGAATTTTCGAATTCTTTATCCATAGGTCACGACCGATACGAGTCTGCTTGATCGGTTTAATCTGTTGGGAAGCTTATGCTCAAATTTATCTGTGACGATAACTTAGGCAAATTAGCCAAATGGCTTAGAACCTTAGGATACGATACCCTCTTTGAGCTAACCATAGAGGATGGCGAGCTGGTCTCTTTGGCTTTGAAGGAAGATCGGATTATATTGAGCCGGGATACAAAGCTATCCCGGTTCAAGATTAAAGACAAATATCTTTTGATCCAAAGCGAAAAACCCTTGGAACAGTTAAAGCAGGTGATCGACCATTTCAAGCTGAAAGTTGAAGGGGACCTTCTTTTTTCCCGCTGTCTGGTCTGCAATCAGCCTCTGCAAGGGATGGAAAAAGAAAAAATCAAGGACCGACTTTATCCTTACGTTTACCAAACTCAGGAAAATTTTGTTCATTGCTCTGTTTGTGACAGGATATATTGGGCTGGGACGCACGTGGAGAAAATGACCAAAAAGCTTTCCGAGAGAGGAATTATTTAACCTGTTATCTCATCCTCTATCTTCTCCCTCGGACTGAGAGATCTACGACGATTATACGGTTCGACAAGAACCAGCACCTAACTAATGATCTTCAACTAAATAAGTTAACGATATACTCTGTTTCCACATAAGATTAAGGTCTAGTTCTAAGCCACTTTAGTGGCGTTCGCACCTAAACCTGACTAAAGTCAGTTAGAACAACTTATAGTTACAAGAGATGTCAAGTTAAATAGTTGATGATCTTAAGTTAGGTGCGGGGTTTTTTTTCAAGAAACCCATTAGCTCCTGTTCAAAAGTATAAAGCCTGAAGCGGATTTTTTTGAAGGATGGGGCGGAGGCGGGATTGATCAACTTGCCGAATTCTTCTAAGACGCGGGTAGCTTCCTGCGATCTTCTTAAGTTGGCTTGGACGATTGACTCTAAATCAGCCCTCTTTTTTTCCAGAGTTCCCATGCTGTCCCTCCCTACATCTTCTTGGCTATCTCGAAAGGAGAGCAATTTTTTCTCGTCAAAGCTATTTTTGGCAACTCTGGTTAGCTGATGTCGGAGAGATTTGAATTGAGTGGATAGCTTGGCATTATCGAAATAAAGCCTGGCTACTTCTTCTGCCACTCTGATCCCTTCTCGGGCGCGGTTCAAGTTGGCATCGATGATGCGATAAATGTTTCTTTTATTCATAAAAAATTAAGGTTTTTTCAATGCTCGGTTATGTGGACCGACTTTGCGGAGGACATAAGTATCTTTTTCAATTTGAAAAGTAAATCGATAGTTTTTACTTATCCTTCCCTCAAAAATTTTACCGGTGATTCCTTGAATTTTCTTAATCCTGAGCGAGGGATGTTTTGGATTTTCCGAAAACAGAGAAAGACTCTTATCCACCTGCAGTTGGACTTTATGAGGTAGACTTCGATAGTCTTCCACAAAGGGTTTGGTAAAGACTATTTTCATCAACGTTTCTTCTTCAAAGCCTTCAGAGCATTTTTAATATTTGAAAAAGGTCCCATTAAATCACCCTTCCGAATTGCCTCGTCAGCTTCACGCTCGCCTTTTTGCCATTCCTTGGTCCAAAACCAAGCTTGATCCTTAGGAATAAGCTTTTTGGGAACGAGCACGATAGTATTGTCTTCGATGCCAGCCTCCAGGAAATCACCCACTTCGAGGTTAAGAGTTTCGAAAATATCCTTCGGTATGGTGATCTGATGCTTAGGACCTATTCGCGTGGTGGACATTGCCTTCTCCTTTAGAATCTTTACCCATAATCTTACTTTCTTACTATAAGAAAATACGAGGAATTTTACAAAGTTGTCAATTATTTTCTTTGAGGTCGCTGAAAAAGTCATTTAGCGGGGCTGGGAGCCCCGCCTACGCGGGACTAAATTATTGTTGCTTAATACCACCCGCGTATTGGCGGGCTCTTAGCCCGCCAAATTCTGTGACTTTTTCAGAGGTCACCCTTTCAGATAAGTTCTTGTTGATAAGCAAAAATTATTTGTGAGTAAAGTTCTTATAAAACGGTGGCTTAACTACAATTCCTTTCTGAGGTTTACCCCTGATTATTATATCGAGCGGGGTTCCTATTTCTGAACGTTCGATGGGGACGTATCCCAAGCTAATTCCTTTATTCAAAGATGGAGAAAATGTTCCACTGGTCACCTCTCCGATCTTTTTCCCGTCTCTGTGTATCTCGTAATGCTGTCGGGGAAAAGCCTTATCCTCCATTTCAAAAGCAACCAGCTTCCGTTTTATCCCTTGTTGTTTCAGTTTCAATATCGGCTCATATCCTTTGAAATCTCCTTTATCTAATTTCACTATCCAGCCCAAACCCGCCTCCAAGGGATTAGTGGTGTGATCGATGTCGTTGCCATAAAGCATATATTTCATTTCCAATCTCAGGGAATCCCTGGCACCCAGACCAATGGGCTCGATATCAAATTCCCTCCCCGCTTCCATCACTGCATTCCACATCTTTTCAGCATGGAGAGGAGAAAAATAAAGTTCAAATCCGTCTTCACCGGTATAGCCGGTTCTGGAGAAGAGCATCTCCACACCGTTAATTTTCCCCCAGGCTGACCAATAATATTTAAGCTCAGACAAATTGTAACGGGTGAGCTTTCTTAAGACATTTTCCGCTTTCGGACCCTGAATTGCTAAAAGACAGGTTTCATCACTTATATTCTTTAACTCCACATCACCTGACAGATGATCCGAAAGCCATTTGAAATCTTTTTCCACGCAGGCGCCATTCACCACCAGAAAAAAATGATCGGGCAACCTGTAAACTAAAAGATCGTCCACTATTCCACCATGATCGTAGCACATACAGGAATATTGAACTTGACAATTTGCCAATTTCGAGACGTCATTGGTAGTCATCCTCTGAATGAAGTTTTCACTATCCTTCCCCCATACTTCAAATTCACCCATGTGGGTTATGTCGAAAAGCCCCACCGATGACCGGACTTTTCTATGCTCTTCCATGATTCCTTTAAATTGTATGGGCATGAGATAGCCTGCGAATTCCACAATTTTGGCATGGTTTTTTACGTGAACATCATAAAACGGAGTTTTTTTA
>Ga0315279_10002593_pt1 | contig 26727 bp, 26 predicted proteins | sample YL17G06_20_MG_FD_203694 | JGI IMG/M metagenome (GOLD analysis project Ga0315279, IMG submission 203694) | Sediment microbial communities from Yellowstone Lake, YNP, Wyoming, USA - YL17G06_20 | ecosystem: Environmental > Aquatic > Freshwater > Lake > Sediment | place: USA: Wyoming | collected... | reverse complement strand
CAATCAGCCGGTGCGTGTGCGGGTAGAGGCCGGTAATCAGCGAGGCGCGCGCAGGGCTACACAGTGCCTGAGGCGTGTACGCATTGGTGAAGCGCACTCCCTGGGCAGCTAGGCGATCGAGGTTCGGCGTGCGAATCAACGGGTTTTCTACGCCCAGCGCGTCGGCGCGCCACTGGTCCGCCATGATAAAGACTATGTTCGGGCGCGGCGGTGAACCTGCGAACAGGCGCACGGCGCCAGCGGCGATCCCGCAACCAAGAAATTGGCGACGGTCTATGGTAGACATTTCTGCTTCCTCCGAACTAAGGGTTGCCCGACTGTTCGCCCAGCACGCGCTTCGTCCGTGGCGACGATTAGTGACGATCACGACACGTCGTCGGATCAGAAGGTCAGCGTCCCGCCCAGAATGATTAAGCGAGGACTGTTCAGTTGGGCGCTCACAGAGCCGAATGCCAAGTTGGTCACCGCCAGGTTCGGTGCGTCAAACTGCGGCGTATTCAGCGCGTTGTACATCTGAGCCTGCAGTCGCAACACTATGCCCTCGCGCAGGGCGAAGGTCTTGGCGATGGTCAGGCTCAAATTCTTGCGACCATCCGTCCGGATCTGCGATATGTAGGTCGAAATAGACGGCGCGGAAGAGCTAGGCTGCGGTGCGAAGGCGCCAGTGTCGAACCACTTGTCGGTAGTTTGTTCTATTTTTTGTGGCGTCCCTGTCACGATAGCGTTCGACCATGCGCCCGTCGGTACACCGCTCTGGAGGACTGTCACCCAACTGAGCTTCCAGTCGCCGATCACGTGGAGCAGCGGCGCGGGCAGGCGGCGGCCGAACTTCTGCGCCCGGCCGATGGGCAGGTCCCACAGCCCGCTCACCACCAGGCGATGCGGCACGTCGATCTGGGATATGCTCGTCTCCAACGGGTAGTAGAGGTACTGAAACCGGCGTCGCTCCATCAGCTTGCTGACGGTGTAGGCGGCACGGAACGTGAAACTCTTCGCGAAGCGCTTGTTGGCGCTCATCTGCAGTGAGTTGTACCAAGTGCTCCCAATCGGGCGGAAGGCGACGGAAACACCCGTGAACTGCGGGAACTTGAGCAGAAGCTGGCTTTTTGAGACCGTCGCGGCGCTCAGCGTGCCAACGGTGATGAGGCCGTAGAACGGGTTTGCCACGCTGCCGCTCAGTGTGTCTCGAAGGGCCAGGTACTCGGCCGGCACCTCATTGACCTGTTCCGTAACCGGCAGCCTGCTTACGCGGCTGCCGACGTACGCCATGTCAAGCAGGATTCGCGCCGGAAGTTCACGCTGTACGCTCACCTGGAATTGATGGGCCCGCCCGCGGTGCCCGCGCCCGTCGTACACGGCGATCGATTGGCCCAGCGAGGTCGCCAATCCCAGCGTCGAACCAGTGGGCGCAACCAGTCCCTGAGGGAATGGATCGGTCAGCAAGTTCAGCGGCAGATTGTTCAACGAGGTCGCCATGCTGGTGGTGGAGCTGAAGCCCAGTTGGCTCATCGGCAGCGTCGTGGACGAGATGTTCGAAGCGGTCGCCTCCACCAGCGGCAAATAGAAGAGCCCGTAGCCGCCGCGCACCACGGTCTTTGGTGTAATAGCAAACGTGGCTCCCACCCTGGGCATGAAATTCTTGCGATCCGGCTCGAAGTTGTAGCGCTCGTTTCCGCTGTTACCGGCAAACGTGATGCCCCCGCGCACCTTGAAGCCGGTAAATTCCGGAATGGGGGCTTTCGCGTAGTTGGCTTCCGCCTGGGCCGCGATGGGGCTCGGCGTCAGCTCGTCGAATCCCCGGTTCATCCGATTAAACCGTTCCGTGATCGGTGTCTGGTAGTCGTACCGCAGACCCGCGTTGAGCGTCAGTCTCTTTGTCACGCGCCAGTTGTCTTGCAGGTAGAGAGCGTGATACACGCTCTGCGAAGCGCTTTTGGCATTGTTCGCGACGCTCCCGGCTGTTGGCGTTCCCAGCAACAAGGTGGCCACGCCGTGCCCCGCCGTTGCGCTGGCGGTCGAAGCCGCCGGCCCCTGCGTCCAGGAACGGGTGAAGTTGAAGTAGCCGCCCTCGTCCAAATGCTGGGAGCTGAAGTCTCGATAGTTCCGGAACTCATAGCCGTAGGTGAGGCTGTGCCGGCCGGTGACCTGCGTGATGGAGGTCCGGACGTTAGGCGTGTAGTAGGAGGTTTCGCGAAAATTCGCGCTGAGGCCCACCATATCCGAGTTTCCGATGCGAGGGAAATTTGTGGTTCCCAATAGTGACGTGAAGGCCTTGGAGAAACCAAGCGCCTCCCTGTCCTCCGGCGTGGTGAGCGGCGTGATGCGGTTCCAGTATCGCTGCACCCCGGCACGGAGGCTGAGCATCACCGCGGGGCTGAAAATGTGAGTGTAGCCGAGCGTCAAAAGACGGCTCTGACCGGCGTTCCAGTAGCCATTTTCGCCCGTCTCCACCGACCCCGGGGCATGAGTTAAGATATTCACGTAGCCGTACGACGCGAACAACAGATCTCGGTCGCTCAGGTGGTGGTCGATCCGGAGTCCCCACATCTCGTTTGAAATGGGGACCACGCCGGAGAAGACGTAGTTCTGTGCGCCGGCGACGTTCGGCAGCGGAACCCACTTCAGGATGTTGACAGCCGTTTGATTAATCAGATTCGCCGGAATCACGTTGCCTGGGAACGGATCGCGGGTCAGCGTACTGCCAACCAGGCGCGTCGTGAACGGGTTGAAGATCAGGATCGGGCGGCCATTCGCCGCGTTTGTCGCGCTGAAGTCACCGCTGCGCTCCCGTTCTGTTGGTACAGTGGTCAGAGTCGGCGTCGGGTTCTGGTCCCGATTTCCTTCATAGTCGAAGAAGAAGAAGGTGCGGTTCCTGCCGTTGTACACCCGAGGAATCAAGATCGGGCCACCGAGGTTGCCCCCATACTGGTTTCTATACTCCTCCGGTCTCGGGCGGCCGAACTTATTCTCGAAGAAGTCGTTGGCGTTGAAGGCCTGGTCGTTGTGAAAAACCCAGAGCATGCCGTGCGGCTTGTTCGTGCCTGCCTTCGACTCTACCGAGATGACGCTGCCGCTGGTCTGGCCATACTCGGCACTCAACGCAAAGCTTTGAACCCGCACTTCCTGCACCGAGTACGTGGTCGGTGTGAATCCCACCTGACCGTTGCCGGACTGGTTCCATACACCGTTCACGAGGATCGAGTTGCCCTGCGCGGGCGCACCGTTGAAGGAGACGCTGGCGGGTCTGTTGCCCGTCGAGGGCCTTGTATAGAGGTCCGGAAGTGTTGGATTTGCGCCGGCCACGAACTGCGCGACAGTCAGGGCATTCCTCCCGAAAGTGGGTAAATTGGCCACCTCGGCACTCTGTACCAGGTGGGAGACGCCTGCGCTCTCCGTCTCTACAACGTTTGGATTTCCCGTCACTTCCACCGCTTGTTGCACGCCCTGCAACTGCATGGTGATGTCCACACGCAGCCGCTGCTGCATCGTCAATTCGACGCCGGAGCGGACGTAGGGAGCAAATCCCGTCATCTTTGCCGTGACGTTGTACGGCCCGGGGTTCAAGCTTGGGAATTCGTAGAGCCCTGAGGTGTTCGTCCGCGTGGTCACCGTCACGGAAGTGTCGGAATTTGTGGCCGTCACCTCCACGTCGGCGATAGCCGCTCCTTGCGGGTCGGTGATGATTCCCTGGATAATGCCGCCGGTGACCTGCGCCGGCAGTGGCACGACGAACACCGCCAGCAACAAGACGCTGGTCAAGAAGCAAGCGATCGGCAAGAGTCGAAACCACACACGCAAACGCTCTGGGTGAAACATACGAGCCTCCTATCAGAGAATTGTGCTACACGCGGTTCAATCTGTTTTCCACTAGAGCCAGAAACCGAAAATTACTATCGGCTCCGGGCTCCATGGAGCGGAGGCATTGCACCTGGCAGAAGTATTTCGCAAGATCCCTGCCTTCACGCTCGCTACGCCTTTTCCAGCTGAAGGAGGATCAGATCGTAAGTCTTCAACTGTGGCACGCGGAACGTGGCTGTCTGCCCCTGCATGGCCACATCAAGGGACTGCCGTCCTCCTCCGTCGGGAGTCTCCATGACCGCGTCCCGTACCTTCATGCCCCTCGGGATGCGCACTCTTACTCCGATATCCGCCACCGGTTCGCTGGTCTTGTAGTTCACCAGGTGCAGCAGCAACAAATTCGTGTCGCGTTGCCGCGCCAGTTCCATTGTCACCCAGTCCGGTGCTTCCAGCTCGGCAGCCAACTCTCCGCCCGCCGCCCACCGCACCGCGTCCAAGAGTTCCCGGTGGTTTTTCGGCAACTTCCAGTACTTGTTGTCCACGTCGTAGTTCATCTGTGCCGGCGGAGCCTTCACGGCCGCCTCAATCCGTGGGACGTACACGACCCGGCCCTTGCCATGCTCCCGGTGCAGCGACTGGCTCGCCTCTTTGGGCGACGGGGGTTGATCAATACCGAATAAGTCCGTCAATCCGAACTTCAGCCGCCGGCGCCGCCAGTCGGTCAGCAGCGAGGTCTGCTCAGTGGCCACCAGGCCCCCACCCTTCTCCACAAAGCTCCGTATCTGGTGCAACTGTTCGTCGCTCAGCGCGTCCTGGTTGGCCAATACCAGCACCTTGTACTTGCCGAGATCCTTCAGATGCCGGTCGAAGATGATGTGGAAGGGAATCTTCCCCTGGATCAGAGACTGCTCAAACAGAACCGTGCTGAACAGGCTCTCCGCCGGATTGAACTCGATCGAGGGAAAGGAGCGCAAGATGGCCACATCGGCCACCGAAACTGTATTTCGCAATTCCGCCTTGTGGGCGTGAAAGAAACTGATATACCGGCGCGCTCCGGCCGTGACATCACCCAGATTCCGGAATGAGCCGAGCATCATGTCGTTGTAGGCCATCGCTTCGGCAAGACGCAGCTCCACAGGCGACTGCCACTTCTCGGGGCGGCTCCGCGCCTGCCAATCCATCGGCGATTTCGACGCCTGCCAGACGTGCATCGCCTTACCCATGACTCTGGCCGCCTTGTACGGGCGGATCAGCGATATCAGGCGTCCATCCGCCGTCCACTCCGCCTGGTTGCGTTCCTCCGTCCGCAGATAGTCGCCGTGGTCAAACAGCAGCGAGGGATCGACGCCGTGGCTGAATCCGGCATTGGTGTGGAGGTACATCGTCGCGTTCCCTTGCACGGCGACCTCGGGATTCAGCTCGCGGATGTAACCGACCAACTCGCGCCAGCGTTGCGCCAGGCTGGTCGCCCGGAAGCATGCCCATTCCTGCATCAAGGGGTTGCGGAGCTCCTCCAGACGGATAGGTGGGTCCAACAGGTTATACGGCGGTGGAATAATCCCGGCCAACGTCACGAACCCGAATCGCAGCTTCAATTGCGGGTCCGTGTAGCGGTTGCGCAGAAATTTCCGGAACTCTTCGGCGCAGTATTTGCAGCGGCAAGTTCTTGGCTCCTCCGGCCAGCGGAGTTGGTCGAAATGGATCAGGTCGAACTTCACATCTTCAACACCCAGGCGCAGCACCTTCCGGATGTGCGCCATGTAGCCGGGATTGTTCCGGCAGGCCATATAGCGGAAAGTCTGGTCTTGGGTGTAATAGATTGGCCGTCCCCACTCGTCCACCTGCTTCCAGTCGCGCGCCCCCGGTTCCTCCAGAAACAGCGTCTCGTACAGCAGAGAGCTTCCGACGTAGCCGCCGACCTTTATGCCATGGCGGTGCGCCAGTTGCGAAAACTTGCGCGCCGCCTCGATGTCCGCAGCCTCTGCCTGCAAGCCCGCGCCTTTGTAGAGGTTGCGGATAATGAGGTTGCACCCCGCCTCCTTCCATTTCTTGATCGTTTCTTCGTTGAGATCCGCCTCTCGCCGTTCCAGGACGGTGGCCGCCCCTCCTCCCCGGCGAATCACGAACAACAGCGGTTCCACTGAACCGGTGGCAACCACGCCGTCGTTCAACCAACTGGGTCTCGCTGCCGCCTGTTTTGACGAGGATGGCTTGGGCCCTTGAGTCTGCGCGCACCGGAAGAACGGGAAGAGGAAAACACCCAGCAGAACCAACGCAGGCGTTAGCACCAGAACTCGCATACGGTTATCTCTCACAAAGCGCCTCAGACACTCAATGCGGGCGATTGTGCGTCTAACGATAATTGAATGTCAATAACAATTTTTCTACACCTGTTTCGCCGGATTCTGTGATATAGCTTTTCCTGGTGCCGAAGCGGGGTCTGACTGGCTCTGGTACTTCGTTAGGTCTGGATGAGGAGGTCTGCCATGCCGCATGGAAGATGTGCTTCGGCTGCCGTCGCATTAATGCTTGTGACAGCAGCCATGGCTGTGCCTTGCTTCGAATGGTTGTCAACGAACCGGAGGCAAGCCGCGGCCGCAGCGGGCGGACCTTATCGGCCCGAATGGGTGAAGCGGGGCGTCGTGGCCGCGTCTTCGATGGAATCTCTGAGCTTTGTCCTCCGGCGCGGCGGACAATCGGTGGAAGCCGAACGGGAGTGGCTTCAGGATCGAAGTGAGGAAGCCATCCGCAGCTTCAAGGAGCACGGCATCAATTTACTGGTGCTGAACCTGCACAAGGGCGCGGGGCTGAAAGCGGAAGCAGCCGACATCGAGCCCACCCGCAAAGCCGTACAGATCGCCCACAAGTACGGCATCAAGGTCGTGGGTTATGTGGGGGCGTCGATCTTCTACGAGACGTTACAGCGCGAGGAACCGCAGGCGCGCGACTGGATTCAGGTGGACGAATTTGGCCGGCCAATCTACTACACCGGCGAGCAAACGTTCCGTTACATGGCCTGCCGCAACAATCCTGGCTACCAGGAATTCACGCGCAAGGTCATCCGTGCGGGCATAAAGGATGTCGGCCTGGACGGGCTGCATTTCGACCAGATGCGGGCGCACGCGGAGCCGATCAGTTGTCGCTGCCGCTATTGCCGCGAGCAGTTCCGCGAATTCGTACGCAAGCGTTATGCCGGGGAGCGGATGCGACTGCGCTTTGGCTTTCCGGAACTGCACGAAATCGCTCCGCCGCCCTACGGCCTGGTGGAGGGGCCGGTGCGGTTCCCCGAACTTCGAAACCCGGTAATGCAGGAGTGGGCGCTATTTCGCGCCGAATCGCAGGCGCAGCGGTTTCATGAGATCGAAGAATATATTCACGAGCTGAATCCGTCAGCCTTCTTTCAAGGCAATCCCACCATGCATCCCGACGCGAACGTAGGGTTCATTTACGGAGTGGATCAGGGGAAGATGCTCGACATCGGCGCGATGCTGTGGTGTGAAGACGGCAATCAGGCAGCATGGACGCCGGACGGGCGGCTGATCACAAAAGCCCGAAGCTACAAGGTTATTCGCGCCATGGGAAACTCCCTGCTCAACTGGATAGAATTCGAGCGCTATGGAGGTTCATCGGAACTGCGGGCGGCGGAAGCACTTGCGTACGGAGACCGGAATCTCGGCGTGGTCGCCGGCGGCGACGTGGGTGTCATGCAGCCGCGGCCCGGGGTTCAGCGGCTCATCGATTTCTTCTGGTCGCGCGCCAAACAGTTGACCGGAACCGTCGAGGTCGCCGACATCGGCGTGCTGCGCTCCTTCGCTTCCATTGAATTCAACCCATCCAGATCGCTTGCCAGTACGATGCTGTTCGAACAAAGCCTCATCCAGTCGCGCCTCCCGTTCGCGATGGTGTTTGACCGCCATCTCCGGGATCTGAAGCGCTACAAGGTTCTCGTGCTCGCCGAACAGGACGCGCTCAGCGACGAACAGCTCTCGCTGATCCGGGCGTTCGTGAAGGAAGGCGGAGGGTTGGTGGCCACCGGTAACACGTCCGTGCTGACGGAGTGGCGCACACGCCGCACGCGGCTTGGCCTGGCGGACTTGTTCGGTTTCGACCTGCCGGGCGCTAAGCCCGTGCGGCGCACCTGGGGCAAGGGCCGCGTGGCTTATATCCCACAAGTGCGGCCAACGATCGCACCCCCGCCGCCGCAGATGAATTATTCCTTCACCAATCGCTACTGGAAGCTGCCCGTCAATCATGAGGAACTATTGGCGGCCGTCAAGTGGGCAGCCGGCGAGAAGCTGTCGGTCAGTGTGTACGGGCCGCCTCCGCTGACCGCCGAACTGGTGCGTCAACCGGCCGACAACTCTTACCTGTTGCACCTTCTCAATTTCGACGGCGCCAAGCCAGCGGAAAATATTAGAATCGATTTCCCGGTTCCGGCGGGCTACAAGCTTCGCGAAGTATTGCTGGATAACCCCGATGGCAACGGCGCGCACGCCCTCGCCTTCAAGAGCGCCGGCAACATTGCCTCGCTGGTTGTTCCCAAGCTTCGCCTTTACGGCCTGGTGGTTTTCCGCCTGGAGGTGTCAAATTGAAAGCGATTATTGCAGCTCTGGCGATGGCAGGCGCGCTCCATGCCGCTCCGCCGGCAGCCATAAGAACGGTCCACGTTGAATACCGGCTTTTCCATGATCTTCACGAGATGGACGGCGCCTGGTCGGCGATTTATGTGGCTTCCGATGGCAAAGTTTACATAGGTCTGGCACACCATCGGGCCGGCGGCCATCTCGTTTGCTACAACCCCAGAAACGACGAGATGCGCGATCTGGGCGACCTGACGCTTCTGACCGGAGAGAGCGAGTCAAGGCGGGGTCCTCAATCCAAAATCCACACGCGCTTCGGCGAAGGCAAAGACGGCCGGCTCTACTTCGCCACCCACGGCGGCTTCTGGTGGGGCTACAGCCGCTTCGGCACGAAGGAGGGGTACCCGGGTGCTCACTGGATGGCTTACGATCCAAAAACCAACCGTACCGAAGACTTCGGCATCGGCATGCCTAATGAAGGGATGAACAGCGGTGCCTATGATCCTGTGTTCAACCGCATTTACGGCATGACGCATCCGCGTGGCCATTTTGCCTGTTTTGACGTGGCGAAACGCAAGACAGTGGACTTCGGACGCGTGAACAATTGGGAATCGATTTGCCGAACGCTTGCCATCGACGACCAGGGCAACGTCTACGGCACGTTTGGCGAGGGGCAGATCTTCAAGCTGGATCCGCGGACCGACGAATTGAGCGAGCTTTCCGTTCGCCTGCCCATCCGCCGTAAAGGCATATCGCTCGGCCGCGATTACGACAAGTCTGAAACGGGTTGGCGCAGTGTGGTCTGGGACCCGGAGACGCGGCAGTTCTTCGGCGTGGAAGAGAGCGCGAGCATTCTGTTTTCCTTTGATCCCAAGGCGGGAAAAGACGGGGAGGTTCGCACTCTGGGACAGCTTTGTGTCGCCGGCTTCGAGAACCTCCGCGAGATGCCGTTTGCCACCTTGAGCCTGGCTTTGGGCAAGGGGCGGAAGCTCTACTACGCACCCGCGACCACCGAGTTCGATTATGGTTTTGCCAGCCGCGGACTTTCCGAGACGCACATATTGCGTCACGACCTCGGAACGGGGAAGACCGATGACCTTGGGGTGATGAAGCTGGACAAGGGACCACGCATCATTGGAATCAGCGGGACCGATGTTGCGGCAGACGGCACGATTTACTATCTCGGAGCCGTTGAGGTCACCCCCGAAGCAGGGAAGCCCTTGTTGGCCGGCGGCAAGCTCATGAACACTTATTACCGGATGGCGCTGATCATCTACAAGCCGGTAGCGCAGAAAGCGTCGGGACAATGATGAGCGGATATCGATATGCCTTGATTTTCTTTGTTTGCCTGGCATCGTCCCTGACCGTGAAGGCGCAACGGAAGCCGGAAGACCACTTCCGCTCCGTCAGCCAGGTGCGCCTCGATCTGCGCGAACTCGGCTACCCGCCCGCCGATGTCATTCCGTCGGGCGAGTCCGCCGTTCACGCGCTTGCCGTTGCCCCGAATGGAACTGTTTACGGAGCGACCAGTGGCAAGCGCGCCCACCTCTTCGCTCTCGATCCCCGCATTGGTTACGTGCAGCCGCTAGGCTACATACCTCAAGCTTCCGGTGTTCACCGCTCGCTGGTCGTCTCGCGCTCGGGCGATGTTTTTCTAGGCACCAATCGAGGCGTGGACAACGATGGAAAAGGATTCGAGAAGTACGAGGGCGGCCATCTCTGGAAGTATTCTCCGCCGAGCGACCAGCTTCTCCGGCCGATTCGCGTGGACCAACCATGCGATGGTCTCATCAACCTGGGCGTTCCCGTACCGGGTGAAGCAATTTATTCTCTTGCGATAGATCGGGACAGGGACACGATTTACGGTCTCAGCTACCCGCATGGCCGTTTCTTCACGTTTCCGATCAAGGAGGGGAAGGCCCGGGTCGTTGGAAAGGTAGCGGAGAAAGAAATGCCCGGCGAGCTTTTCGAGAACGAAAAGAATGTCGCACGGGCCGTCGTGGTCGATCGCGAAGGCAACGTCTATGCCTCCGGGGAAGGTGGGAAGTTATTTCGGTTCGACGCAAAACGCCAGATTCTTGAACCGCTCCCGCTCACTGCGCCAACCGTTCCAGGACGTGAACAGTACAACCGCGTCGACGCCTGGGCGGTGGACTCTTGCGGCCTGCTCTATGGCGGCACATCGGACGGTTACCTTTTCCGTTTGGATCCGCGCAGCCTTCGGCTGACAAACCTGGGAAAGCCCCTGAATCAATACCGGATTCGCGGGCTTGCCTGGTCCAGCAACGGAAGACTGTACGGGGTGGGAGGCGACGCCGACGAAATCTGCCGTCTCTTTTCCTACGATCCGGCTGACGGGGCGTATGAGCTTCTCGGCATGATCGAGGTTAACCGCCGGCCGTTCTACACCTGGCAGGCGTACACCATCGACGCGGTCATCCTCGGCCCCGATGAGACGCTGTATCTGGGCGAGAGCGAACGCCGGTCGAAGCTCTATCTTTTCTACCCGCCCCCGACCGGCCGAGTAGCAGGGTGCGAACGGCCACGCGCGAAAGCCAGGCCGTAGTTATCGGAGCAGGATCAAATCGCAACACATTGGCCTTATCGCGAGCGGCGGGCACACGGGCAAGGCGGAGGGCCGTTGCGGAACTGCTAACCGCGAAACAGCAGCCAGACCAAGCCAATGAGAAAAGCTGCGAGAGCCCAGCCTATGCCGAACCCGACCAGATCCGTGCGATAGGCCCGCAGACCGTGCCCGGCCGCACCCCTGAAGAGGCGAAACAGGTTGACAAGAATCAGTTGCCGGCCCTCGGCCGCCACTCGTGCGTCTGTCTCATCGCTAATGGCCAGAGGGGCGGTCGGGGGCGTAGCCACAGCGACGCTCGACATCGTTGCGGCCGCAGCGGGCACCGGTTGTGCTCCCATTCCGGTCATTTCCGCCATGCCTGCTTCATCACTGGGCGTCTGGAGCCGCGTATAGAATGACTGCATGGCCGCCTGAGGTTCCGGCGGCGTCAACAGGCTCACCACAATAAGAGTGGCTGCGCCGAGGACCAATGAAACGAAGAAAACGTCGGGGTCCCAATTGTCGAATCGCTGGTGGCGCAGGTAGTACTGAACAAAGTTGGCGGTCATGGCAACCGTCAGGCTCGAGATCGCGCCCCATCGGTTGGCCCGGCGCCAGAAGACGCCGGCTGTGACGCTGATTCCCATGAAAGTTGCCATGGTTTCGATAAGCAGGAACGAATAAAGAACGCGCTGGATCAGGAGGACCGCGTAAACGACCCCCACAAGCGCAACCGCGAGTCCGCTGATTCGCCCGACCCATAAATAGTGCCGGTCGGGACGAGAAGGCGCCAGGTACCGCCGGTAGAAGTTGCGCGTGAACAGCGCGCCACTGTCCACCATGAACGCCGAGCAACCTGCCATGTTGGCGGCCAGCACGCAGGCGATGAGGAGGCCTACTCCCCCTTTGAAAAGAAAATGCCGGCAGGCGAACCCAAAAGCTTCCTCCGGGTCACGCAGGCCGGACACGCCGAAGCTGCCTCTTGCCACGATGGCCGCTACCATCAAGCCGACGATCGCCCACCCAACCGTGCAAAACCGCTTGACGAAAGTCCCGTATAGCAAGCCGACGCGGCAGGTGTATTCGTCCCTGCCGGTCCCGACGGCGGCCATCATGTGCGGTTGCGCCACGATTCCAATCAGGCCGTTCAGCGTGAGCATGAAAATGAACCACAGGCCAATGCCCTGCGGCGTGGTCAACGACGTCTTGCTGGCCTCCAGGGTCTGCCGGATGCCCTCAATGCCGTTCACGGTCCCCCAGCCCAGCGGGATGAGCATGAAGGAAAGAGCCAGGATCAGGAAGCCTTGAAGGAAGTCGGTCCATGCCGTCGCAATGAGGCCGCCGACAAAGCTGTAGAGGATGAACACGACCGTCATGGCAACCACGATCGAGTCGACGGGGATATGTCCGCCGGCGGCCTGCCCAATCACCTTGGCCGCCCCTTTCAGCATGCTGGCCATTGCAATCGTTAAAAAACCCAGGGCGAAAGCGGTGTATATGGCGCCCATCCACGGTCCGTAGCGGTCCTCAACCATCTCTGCGAGCGTGGTTCGGCGTATGCGGCGGAACAACGGAGCGATCAACCAGTAGAAGGGTGTGGCGAACATGTTCTTCCACTGGTACCAGATGCCAGACAGGCCCACGCTGTAGACGGCGCCGGCCAGCGAAACAGGCATCTCCGCGTGCGTGCCTGTGCCAAAGCTCTGGGCGATCATGATCCACTTGCCGAAGCGGCGATTGCCCAGGAAATACTGGCTGGTATCTTTGACGCGGAAGGCGGCAACCAGACCTACGACGGTGACAATGCAGAGATAGCCGATCAGCACAACCCAATCGAGCGTCGTGATCTCGAGCTGGATCATTCGTGGGTGCCTCCTCAGCGTCTCTGTTCAGAGCCGGCGTTTTAACTTGCTGTGCCGCACAGCTTGTCGTGCTCCCTGGATTGACGCTCGATCTCAGGGAAACACTTGTTCGCCTGCCAGCATGCAGCTCTCGATCGCGAGTTCTTCGGCTGCCGGACGGAACAGTATCAGATTGGCGACCTCTCCGGCGGCCACGCGGCTGCACACTTGCGCGCGGCCCAGAAAACGGGCCGGAGTCGAAACTGCTGCTTCCAGCGCCGCGCCAAGCGAGACACAAGCGAGAGTCATGAAATTGCGCACCGCACGGTTCATGCGGAGCGAAGAGCCGGCCATGGAGCGGCCATCCGTAGTCACCACCTTGCCGCTCGGCAGCAGCTCGACGTCGGTTGTAACCAGCCTGTATCGCCCCGCCGGAAGTCCAGCAACGTGGCTGGCATCAGTGATCAGGATGCATTTGTCGGGTGCCTTCATCCGCCAGATAATCCGCACCAGTTCAGACGGCAAATGAAAGCCGTCGCAGATAATGCTCGCGTTGAGTTCCTCTCTAACCATTTGTGCCCAGATGGGAGCACGGTGCCGGTTGATCATTTCGGGGCAGCCATTGCCAAGGTGAGTGGCGAGCGTCGCTCCAGCATCCACGGCTGCGTGGATCTCCTCCGGATTACAGTCGGTATGGCTGATGGCGACCCGCACACCTGCCTTTGCCGCACTTCTTGTGAGTTCGAGTGCTTTCGGAAGTTCGGGAGCAAGCGTCAGGATTCCTATGCGGCCACCTGCCGCTCTTTGAAATCGGGCGAATTCGTCGCAATCGGGTGTTCGCATCCATTGCTTGTCGTGGGCACCCCGCGACGCCCCGGGCGAGAGGTAAGGACCCTCGAGGTGATAACACGGAATCATCCGTGCAACCATTGGGAAAGCTGACCGAGCTTCTTCGAGCACCCGGAAGTTGCGAACGAGCGCCTCGGGAGAGTTGGTGATCAGCGTTGGACAGAAGGAGGTGACGCCCGTCGCCCAAAGAGCAGGGAGAACGTCCGTGACATGTTTTGGCGTGAGGTCGTCCGCGGAAAAGTCAATTCCCGCATAGCCGTTCAATTGGATGTCGATTAAGCCGCCCGAGCAATGAGGCGCTTCGGGATCGAGCTCCCCCAAGATCTCAACGCCCGCTATCCTTTCACCAGCCACGGTGATGCGGGCAAAGCCCTGATCGGCAATGTTCGCCAGAAGCGGCCTTGACATGACTGCCCTCTAGCAGGTTGCTGAAAAAGGGGCGAAACGGCTCACTGTCTTTTCCCTAATCGCCCTTCAGCAGTTATTTCAGGTCCGATGTGCCAGGGTCCAGCGGGCTCCTTGCTGCCCTTGCCGGCTTCTTTTCACGTCTTGGGAGGCACTACTCCTTAGGCGGCGGCTTGCTGCACCAGGTTGCGAATGCGCACCAGGTTGTAGGCCGCTGCCGTGAACGTGAAAATCCAGTCCACCAGTTCCAGACCGCGATGCCGGAGCTTGCGTAACAGCCCCACCGTTTTCATCCAGCCGAAGCTCTCCTCCACTCGCTTCCGTTTCTGTTGGCTGATCTGGTAGCCCGCGTGGTGCGTGGTGCGAGCATCAATCGCGCTGGCTCGCCCCCTGCTGTTCTGCGCCACGTGCGGCGTCACCTTCATCCGCCGCAGCTCGCTCACAAACTCCCCCGTGTCATAGTTCTTGTCGGCTCCCAGCGTCACCCGCCCCACACCCGGAATCTGCTCGGCCATCAGCAGGGCCGCGTCCCGCTCCGCCGTCCCGTTCGCCACTGTGACTTGCGTATCCACCACCAACCCGTTGCGGTTTTCGATCAGAACATGCCCGCCGTAGCTCAGCTTGGCTTCCTTCCCCTTTCCCTTGCGGGCCAGCCGGGCATCCGGATCGGTCACCGATTCATGGCTCTTGTTGCTGCGTTTCTCCCCGTGAAAGTCCACCGTCGCATTGCCTGCCTCCGCGGGTGGCTGTTGCTCCCCGCTGCCCTCCTTGGGGCGAAAACTCTTGTGGCTGGCCCAGGCCTCCAGCAGCGTCCCGTCCACGGTAAAGTGCTCGTCCGACAGCAGCCCGGCCTGCCGGGCCTGCTCCAACACCTGCCGGGAAAAGGCCTCGGCGATATCGCCGCGCAGCAGCCGATCCCGGTTCTTGCTGGACACCGTGGGTACCCAGATCGGGTCGTCCATGTTCAGACCCACGAACCAACGGAACAGCAGGTTGTAGTTCAGTTCCTCCATCAGCAGCCGCTCGCTGCGAATGGTATAGAGAATCTGCAGGAGCAAGGCCCGCAGCAACTTCTCCGGCGGGATCGACGGTCGTCCGCTCTTGGCATACAGCCGCGCAAAGCGCGGCGAGAGCCGCTTCAGTGCCTCGTCGGTCATCCGCCGCACGGCCCGCAAGGGATGATCGTCTGGCACCCGCTGTTCGGCGGAAATGTAGCTAAAAACCGCACCCTGCTGTGTGTCTTCACCCCGCATTCGCTGCTTCTCCCGGCCGTCGGCTGCGGCCGGAACAACTCAGTGCAATTCTGTTTCCACTGAAGCCGCGTTTTTCAGCAAGCTGCTAGTGGTGCAGAATAGGCCGGACGCAGGCTGTCGCCCGCGCGGGTCCGCGTACCAGAACATCTTAAGTACCATTGTAATCACCGCACAGTCAAGAAACATTTATCAGTTATCGGGAAGATACCCAACCAAAGCACCGGCGCCTGCCGAGCCCCCGCTGCGCACAGCACCCAACAGGACCATGCGGGACCGAGAGACGTCACGCGCGATCGAGCAGATGCCGGCAGCGAGCAGGTTAATCCAGTGAGAAGGCAGGAAACAAAACAGGCCCGCCAGCAATTCTTCTGGGAAAAGGGGCTGGGGCAGATCGAGAACGCGTGCCTGGGTGCCAGGAACAAATCAAGCAAGCGATTGTCGAGCCGAAGACGGCGGTGGTGCCACCGGTACTTGGCGCTGACCACGTCCAGCAGGGAAGAAACACCGCTGGTGAAGTTGCCGGCGGCGACCACGCCGATCCAGTGACAAAACAGGTCCCTTCCTCATCATGGCAGGCCCGGCAGTTGGCCCCAACAACGATCGCCACCGACGAGGTGCCGCTGGGAACCACCATGATGCAGTAGCCATTGCCATCCAGGAGCATCGGGTGTCGAAGAGCTGGCAAATGTCCGTCACGGATGACAGAAATCGCCGAATACCAGCGATGTAAGAGTGAGAAGCGCGTACAAGGGCAATAGCGCAGACAGATGAGGAGAGGAGAAGACAATGTACGGAATGGTTGAGCACATGTACAGCCCGGTGGCATTTCACAACGCAGTCATGGATCGGTTGCAGCCCCTGCCGTGCGCCCCTCCCCCGATGCACGATCCGAATCGGGATTGGATGCGGCATGCACGGCCGGCGCTCAGCGATCCCCTGAACCTGCCCCCGGCTCTGCGACGGAACGAGTACCGCCCGGAGTATACCGTGTACAAGCCGTACCGGTAGCCGGCAAGACGGGGTACTCGGAACCGCATCCGAGAAGAGGGAGTGCCTGAGTGCGCTCCCTCATCCCCGTCGATCACCTCCTGATCTGCATGGTCGCGACGGCTTCGCCCATGGGGTCCTGCCCAGGCTCAGACTTCCTGATCTGGCGGAATTTAGCCTGACCCCGGTTTGTAGACAAGCCGCAATTCAGTACACGGGAAAACCGTTTCGGTCGAGTTCAGTTCCTCGCACAGATAGCGGAGCGCTCCGTCGTGTGCCGCCTGGGTAAGATGGTGCGGGCGCACGGTGAGAGTTTTGGCCTGCAGGTCCGGCAGCAAATCCACGTCCGTGTTGTAGATTTGCCGGAGCAGGGCGCGAGCGTCGTCGGGGCGGGCCAGTTTTTCGCTTACCACCGAGGCCATGCTGGTTTCGGCGCAGAAGTAGGCCGCTCGGATCTTCCGGCCCTTGCCGGCGCTGCCCAGCCTCTTCCCCCCGCCGCCGGACGAGTTCACCAGCTGATGTTTATTGCCTCAGGCCCAGAAGTCCGTCAGTCGAAATCCGATCGGCCCTCAAGCCCGGAATCACGCCGCCATCTGGGGAAGCGCCACAGGCAAACCTCGCACGGAGTCATGGAACATCCTGTTTTTCGAAAATTAAAACCTTCTCCTTGAGAAGACATCTGGAGGGCGATTACGCGGCGGCTCAGACGTGCGTGAACCCGGGCCTCTGTGAACTTGCTTCGTTGCCTCCTGTCCTCGAATCGTCCACACTCTCTATCGCCCGCGTCTCTTGGAGCCACTGCTCCCGATGGCTCCTGTGCTTCCGCTGCGCTGCAGCATCTCGGGTACCGCGCGCTGGGCACCGAAACGCTAATTAATGCGCTCGCCAAGAATCAACTGATAGCCAAATGCAAATTGCCAGCCGGAACAGCGGTGACCAGGAATGCTCCCGCTTATAACGAGCGGCGGGGAATTTGCTATGCAAAAAAAACAAGCGGTGATTTTAACGGCGTACCACTACACTCCCTCGCGAGAGCGCCTTGACCGGCTGCTCCGCATCAAGGAAGAGACAAGCCTGCCCGTGGCGCGGCAGATCGATTTTGCGCTCGACCGCTACTGCTCTGAGTATGAGAAGAACACGGAATTCAGGGACGCGCTGAAGAGATACGCAAAGGGTGAACTGTCCCGGCTGAACGGCTTCGGCCGAAGATGACACTTTTTCTCGCACATCATTGACATGCACCTCAGTCGCTGAACGCTCCGCAGGCTCCGCTTGCGCCCCGGCACGCTCCCGCTCAGCCGGCGCTTTTGCTCACCGCCCTGGGCACACAGCCGCCGCACGGGGGATCGCAAACGCCAATCAGAAAGTAATTTCAGAGCGATGGCACAAAGCCGTTGCTCGTGAAAAAACGAGGTGGGTTGACATGGAAGGAATGCAAACAGAGGTTTTGAAGACGAGCGGTGTTGTGGAAGCTGTGGCGCCGCACGACGGGGGCAGATACAGCGTCAAAGTGGGAGGTGAGTGGTACGGGGGGGTCGGAACTTGCCCAGCGGAGAAAGGCAATGTCTACGTGATCGAATACGTGCTGAATGGCAGATTCAGAAATATCAAGAAGATCCGCGAGATTGGCGAGGCGGTTGCCGATGCTCTTGCTGAGCCAAGCTGTGCGCGGCCCGCGGAACCGAAACCGACGAGGGCAGTTCCTGTGGGAGTCAGGAACTACGCATCGGCCAGCGGATGGCGGCAAACTGCCATCACAGCCGAAGATGAGGAACTGATTCAGCAAGAGCTCCGAAGGCATAACTATCGGATCGCCCGGGAGAGTCTCGAAGATGCGCGGCAGTTGTGGGCAGAAGCAGGCGTCGTCGATGGGGCAACTCCAAAGACGGTGCTGGGACTCGCGCTGCATCTCAGTGAGAAGCGGACGCTACACATCAGCCGGCTGTTCGAGGAATTCCTGACGGCGAAGATTGCCGCGGAGCGAAACGGCATGGAAGCGGGTTCCAGGCTGGAGGAAGCGGAGGATTCTCCGCTTCCTCTGCAATGACCCACGCCCCGCCGGATTAGAAAAGAGCGCGCTGAAGTTGCGCGGTGGCGAATCGACCGGTCTCAAGGAAGTCGGTCAGCGGCTGGAAGCGATCCGCCCTGAGCTTGTAGTAGCCACGGGTTTCCTCGGTGGCTGCATCTTCCAAAGCGTTCGAGAGAAACTGGCCGTACCACTCCGCACACTGGTCGGCGTTGTCCTTGTACACGAGCAGCACGCCTTTCCCGAGCAACTTCTCAGTTGTGAGCAGGCGTTCGGCGTCCTTCTTGTCGAGCGTGAAATACCGATCGTCAGAGCTTTCGTACAGCCGCCGGTGCTTGACGTCCACCAACACCACATCCCCGTAGACCGAGGAGGCCACCGCGTCAGGCCGCTTGCCCGACCGCTGTTCGTTCCGGTCGAGCGCTTTCAGGTATTCGGGTAGCGTTTCCCGCCTCTGGTCGATCCACAGATAGGGGATGCCTTCGTGGTCTGCAAAACGGCGAAACAGGTATTCGCCCCGCGATCCAACGATTTCAATGGGAGCTGGTGCCATGCTCATACTTGTGCCGCGCGAGGATAAAAAGATGTTGGTCGGAGAGCGAAGCCTTTTTAACCGGGGCTGAAACGGCAATCTATAAAAGGTGCTGACGACAAATGGAGAACCATGAAGCGACGATTCGATCCGGCCATCTTTGGCGAGCGAATAATACTGATGGACGCCAATGTCCAGCCGCCCGCCGAAAGGATGAACTGCCTGGGTTGCGGGAAGCTGGCGAGTGAGCTGTACAAGTACGACCAGCTGTGCGGCCCGTGCTATGCGAAATGGGAGAAAGCTTTCAGAGAGCAGTGGAAAAATGCACGGCTTGGATGATGGGACGGCCGCCAATGCAGTCGACGAGCCGCTGCTTCTAAGCTGGTTCTGCCGGCAGGGTCTGGCCCTGTGAAACGCCTGCATGCCCAGATGTTTTCCTTTAACTGCCAAGCCAAGGGGTGGAAACCGAGTGCTTGAGGCGCGAGAAAAAAGCCCCGGGCAGATCACGTATGCCGACGATCCGCGGCTGATGCAATTGGCACTGAAGCTGAGGTTCTAACGGGACTGTCGCTCAGACTGTCTTGGGAAGGTCATATCCTTTTCGCCGCGGCCGTGTCAGATGATTGTTGGCCTCGGTGTCACCGATGAAGCGCTCGGCTTCCGGGTCCCATTTAAGCTTCCGGTTAAGCTGCCGAGTGATGTTCACCAGGTGGCATATGCTTATCGAACGGTGGCCGATTTCCACATCCGCGGAGGGCGTCTTGCGCGACCGCATGCACTCCAACCACTCCTGCATGTGATACTTGGCCTGCCATTTGGCCACATCGTCGCGCCACTTGTCGACTTCCGAGCGCGGCGGAAGGTTTTTGACCATGCCGATCGGGTCGGTGTGGAAGTCATTGCGCACGATCTCCATCCGCCCCTTCTCGCCCACGAAAATGCCGCCGGCGTTCAACATTCCGGCTGGCATCTCCAGGCGCACGGTGACACCGTTGGCATACTTGAAAGCGACCGCGGCCGGCGGGCCGTCGGGAATAGGCCAAAACTCCACCGGGCCGGCGGTGTCCATGCCCAGTGCCGATTGTATCTGGTCGATGCCGTGCGCGCCCCAGTTCGTCATCTCACCGCCTGAATAATCCCACCACTGCATCCACTTGCGGTGCAGTTGCACGTTGTAGGACCGCTCGGGAGCCTGGCCCTGCCACACGTCCCAATCGAGCCCCGCGGGCGAAGGTTCTTCGGGCAGACCAGTATAGCGCTGCGAGACGGTATAATTCACACCCTGCACGAACAGGATGCGGCCGAGACCTCCGCTGCGCACGAACTCCGAGCCAAGCTTGTTCATCGCCATCGAGCGCTGCTGGCTGCCCACCTGCAGAATCCGCCCATACTTGCGCACCGCCCGTACCAGCGCGCGTCCTTCCGCCACGTAGAGAGTCAGCGGCTTTTCGGCATAAATATCCTTGCCTGCCTGGCAGGCATGGATCGAGCAAAACACCCGGCCGTGATCGTGCGTGCCCACGATTACGCCGTCGATGTCTTTCTGATCGAGCAGTTGCCTGTGATCCTTGTAGATGCGCCATTTGGCATTTCGCTTGGCGGCCGCCTCCTCGCATCGCGTAATCCAACAGTCGGCGACGGCGACGACCTCGGCCTCCTCCGGCAACTGGTCAATCAATAGATTGCTGCGGCCGCCGACTCCGATCACGCCCACCCGAATTCGGTCATTGGCGCCGACGGCTGTGCGCGGCAGTACGTAGGGGAAGGCCGTGCTTGCGATCAGCCCGGCTTTCGCGAACATCCGTCTCGATACCTTTTCGCTCGTAGATTCTTCCCCGCGCGTCTTCTTGGTCCAGTCTCGAAGAGAAACAGGCCGCTATCACCGCACGCTGCCAGGCCGAGTTTACCATTGCCGTCAATGCCTGGCGGCGGGAATCCGCTGGAGTCCCTAGCCGCTGCTACGCCGCAGGGCATTCCCCTTCGTCCTGTTGTGGCTGTTGTCGTGTTCCTCAATCATCCTGTCGTATTCGGTCAGCATGTGGAACGGGTTGTTAGCGATTGTGCTGAGATACCGCTCCATGTCATGGCTGATCTCGTCCCGCTGCGTTTTTTGCTTCTCCTTTGGCCCGGCTTCCGCCAGCGGCATCCACGCAAGGTCTGGCGGTTTGTATTCCACTTTCTCCGCTTTAAATCCTTTCGATGAATATTACGATTGTTCGCGCCTTCCAGGGCGGGTGATTCCAGCGTCGTATCTTTTTAAGCCCAAAACACCTCAGCTAGATGCGGTAGCGGAAGCTGTCAGAGACCTCAGGAATTACGGGTTCACCCAGGACCAGTACAACCTGACGCTCGCGCGCTTCATGGAGTATGCCATTGACAGGGCACTGGAAGAGCTCCGCCTGCGCAGAGGCAAGTTCGCCCTGGAACTGAAGGAATACCTGTACAGGCGAAATCCCGACCTCTAGCTCCTGGTCTTGAAGGCCGCCGGATGCGGGGGGCGCTGGGATCAGGCCGAGGCGCGGGGGAAGTCGTCTGGTGGAGTTGATTGCGAGGATGTCTCGCCGGTACGGAATGACAATCACACTTGAGGGCATCGAGTGCCGCAGAGTCCGCAGCGTGAAGCGCGCCGCAAACCGCCAGTGGCCGCTCCAAGAATGGGACTACCGCTCCGGCACGCTGTCTTCCTATGCGGAAAGCGACCTAGCCGGCGGCGAGACCGAGGAAGAATTCACGGACCGCATCGCTGCTGCGGTCTGGGGGGCGAACAGGGCATACTGCGCCGTCAACGTGGACGCGACATATCTCGAAGAGCTTCCGTATGAATCGCACATGCGGGATGAAAATGACTACAAGGCGTGGCTGAAAAAGATCAAGGAGACAAAGGGAAAGAGGCGATCATGAATGCCCGAATTCAAATCCGTCCGGTTCATGTCCGCGCAGGACAAGCAGGCGGTGTTCAGAGACTGGAACGGCTTTCTCGTGCCGCTCGCAATGGACGATCCGGGTGACAGGCTGTGGAACGCATTCATGCAGCGCCTTTACTACCACCTCACGCAGCACTGCTGGTACATCGCCCACTACAGCAGGGCGGGCTTTCACGAGACGTATTTCGCTGATCCTGAGGACACCCCGAACTTCCTTCAGCAATTTGACCGGGACAAAGGCCATCTGAGCTACGAATACGGCGGCGACGACTGGCTGTGCGGCGACTACGAGGACATCAACCGCGCGATGTGCGCGGCCTTCGAGCCGCGGAAGCTCGGAATCTACGCCGCGCTGGACCGCAGAATCCGCGTGCAGAAGCAGGGGCAGATCGAGAAGCTGAAGCGCGAACTGGAGGAATGGAATTCATGATTCACACAGCCAAAGCCCGCCTGCATTTCCCGGACGGGCGGGTTGTTCACTATGAAAACCAGTCGCTGGCCTACCAGGTGTGGCTGAGCTTTCCTCAAGGAATCCGGGTTGCGTTCCGCGGCGCCGGAGACTGCCGGCCTGTTTACCCGTGGGATTACGCGGACAGGAGGGGATCATAGTGAAGAAGCTTTGTCCAAGAAAAGTCTACGTGCTGGTGATCGAGAACCCTGACAACGACATTCTGTACGTCTTCCGCTCGCGAAGCGGCGTCCAGCGCGAGCTTGATGAGTACGTCAAAAAATGGTGGGACCATGAGATGGACGACAGGCCGATGCCGCGCAAGCGCAGGGAACGCATCGACGAATACTTCAGGGAAATGAGCGACAACCGCACGAAGGAGTTTTATTCGGTCACTGAGGCTGAGGTGCTCTAGGAGCTGAACAAAAAACGATGCTTCATCCGCCCGTTTTCAGCGCGGGGGCGGAGCGGCACCCGAAGCCGGCAATTGTGCGGAACGACAGCCGGATTCGAGAGGCAAAAAGGAAAAGGAAGTTTGCGAAGCTGCAAGATATTACCAGGCCGACAATCCAGATACGGCGGCTTTGGCTTCGCCAGCCGCACGTATTCTGTCTTGCGGCCGTTTCATATTGGCAGCGTGCGCTGCGAGTCAACCGGGGGCAGAAGCCCCCGAACCCCGAAAAATAAACGCAGACGATGGCGCAGGCCATCAGCAAAAACGGAGGCGATTATGTGGCAAGAAAACTGCCGGAATTTGAGGGCTACACGGTTGACGCGCGCCTGAAGGAATTCCGCAAAGCTGAGTACGGGAAGACGATGGAATTCCTGCCTTTCGACAGCATGGAAGGCAGAAAATTGCTTGAGCGAATGCGTCGTGCAAGGAAGGTTGCGACCCTGACGGTGTTCAAGGACGGAGGGATGGAATTCGAGTGCACGAAATGTGGAATCGTCGGGAGCGCGCTCCTGTGTTCGCATTTCAACGACTTTGAATGCGAGCAGATTTATGAGGAGTGAGCGGAACCGCTGAGCGCCCGGCCGAGCGCCGGGTGCTCTTTTAGAGCAGGGAGAATGGCGGATGCAGCCGCAGGAAGAAAGAGGGAATCGCACCCCGCTGAGGGTGCGGAGAAGAAGGCGCCGGTCGCACGGCGCAGTTGAAAATAGGAAGAAACGAGGGGTGCGCTAAAGCGAGAAGTGAGGGAAAGCAAGGATAATGATGATCATGGGCCGGAAGCGGCAGGGACGAAAAAGGCGAAAGGGGCCGAAGAGAGTGAAATGAGGTAAGAGGAGCAGAATGAAAGGGGAGGGGGTTATATCAGGAAAGGGTAAGGAAGGTAAACGCCCCCGGAAATGGGAATAATTCGGCCACGCCGGGCGGCTACAAAAACTCCTTCAGCAGTTTGATTTCGACGTTTTGAATTCCATCGGGAAGAATCGCGTGCAGCTTCTGCCGAGTTTCTTCATCGGCGACGCAGAATACGATGCGGTCCCAGCCGTCTTCCAGGTCGCGCAGGTTTTCGAGTTCTTTTTCAAGCCCTTCCATCAGCACTTCGTAGGCGATCTTCTTGCCCAGGGAAGTGATGCAGCCGACATCAACGCGCTTCGAGTTCAGGGATTGCTCGATCCTGCAGGTGCAGCCTTCCTTTTCCATCCCAAGCCTGATTGTTCGCTGCCACCACCTGTGGGGGGTTTTGCCATCGCCCTCGGGCACGCGGTAGCTGATGCCGCGCCGGTCCAGGAATTCGTAGCCGGCTGTCGTCGGGACCATGAGATCAATCTGCTTGCCCGGCAGGTACAGGTTGATGGAATGCTCTTCGAGAAGGCCCAGCTTCTTCAGGTCATCACGCACCCTCGTCCCCTTTTGCCGCGACCACTTCCGGCCGCCATTCTTGATGGCATCGTCGTGCTCGGTCTTGCTCATCCACCAGCTGCCGGCGATCACGCCCAGGTAAAACTCCATTTCGTGCGTGACTTCATCCCTGTCGCGGCGTTTTTGTTTCTGTTCCGCCGTCAGTTCAGGCAGCGGCGTCCATGGGAAATCAGGGGGTGTATAGGGCCTGGCTGTGGCGGGCTTTTCGATTATGGGAATGTTCATCAGGATAGGCAGCGGATGGTGAGGGAGCTTCACAAGCGCCCTTCGGGTTTCGGTGGCGGAAGAAAGCTGGCCCAGGTATTCGTGCTGCTCGCTGTTCAGGCTGAGATCTCTGGCGATGTCGAGCTTTGAGAAGCCCGCAATCGTCTCAAAAATGATCTTCGTCTGGCAGTTCTCCCGGACCACGTCGTGGAACAGGTGGTAAACCTGGTCGGCCAGGATGAAGCCGATGCCCTTTTTTCTGGAAGCCCGCAGCATTCTGAGCAGGGGCGGCTCGCCGAAGTCCGAGCGGTTTGCGGCCTCCCTGCTCACGAACTTGCTGAGCTCGTCCATCACCACGACCACGTCCAGCTTCCTGAAGGGATCGTACGCGCGGGATGCGTCCAGCCAGTTGAGCAGATCGGAGATAAAGAACATGCGGAGGTCGTCTGCCAGGTTCTGCAAATCGAAGACTACTGTCTGCCGGGAAAGCGCAGCAAGATCGAATCCGGCTGCACACCTGTAGGTGGGCTTCTCCAGCACATAAACCAGCCGCTTAAGCGTGTCGAAATAATCCTGCACCCGCCTGAATTTTCTGGGCGTCTCCGCGTAGGCCTGTGTGAAGGTTTGGGCGTTCAGCTTCTGCCCGGATTCCAGGACGGCCTTGCAGCGGTCCCGCATCAGGTTAATCGACCCGTCCCTGAAGAAAAAGGCCGGCCGGCAGTAGTTGGTCATCGGGTCGAGCCACTCCTCCTGCGTCATGTTCGGAGGGCCGTCGAAAGGATTCCGGCGGAAGTCACGGAACCTGGTCACCAGTAGTCGTGGAGCGAGACCCTCAGACTCGAATGCCGAGAGCGCGTGGGCATACTCGCCTTCGGTGTCGAAGATCCACACCGGAATGCCCTGGCCGGTAAGCTGGAGGACGATGTTGAAAACCAGCATGGACTTGCCCATGCCTGGCGGCCCGGCCACGAGCATCTGCCTGTCAAGTCTTTGCGCGGGAAGCGGCACGGGAAGCGGCTCCTCGTTGCCGAGCGTATCGATGAAGCCCAGAATCAGGCTGTCGTGTTGCGGCCTGCCTATCTTATCTGCGTCCGAGTACGGCAGGAACGGATGCGCCTCGGCACCACGCCGCGTTGCGAGCAGCGTGAGATTGCGAAGAAGCCAGGCAACCCGCTTCTGTCTGGCTTCCTCATTCGGAATGAGCGGCAGCATCTCGATGGCCTGTCTAATATTGGTCTGTCCCCAGACGCCGGCACGCTGCGCCGCTATCGTGAGCTCGGTGACCAGGTCGGCTATTTGCAGCTGCGGCTGTGGCATGGCTCACCATATCCTGCACCTGGGAGGGAGCTTGGAGGGACGTATCATGCGTTCGAGGCTCGCCTTCTGCCTCATGTCTTCAGCCCGCGCCACGACATCCAGCTTGAGATTGGCATCAGCCAGCTGCCGCTCCACTCTTCGCAGGCGCCAGTTGAGCCACTGCATGGGCGTGTATCGTCGTTTCATTTGCGTCGTCCTTTCATTATGAATGGGATAGTTTCAAAGAACCCGTGGCGGTTGGCGCAGAAGTCGCCATTCGGGGTGCGGCGGGACTCCTTCAGGCACACGGCCTCGCCGCAGATGGCGCAGGTGTGCTTCGCGCACTCAAGGCACAATGCCTGCTGGCAGACCGCGCAGTAGGCGCCTACTTCCTCAGGCTTGTGAATGACATGGCGGCTGGATGCGCAGATGATGAAAAAGGTTGTGACTTGCTGGCCAAGGGCTTCTCCCATCGGCTGCAAATCCTCGTGCTCGAAGACGGGATCGTTCAATCGTGCAGGCCCCCGGACGCGGGCAGTAGTGCGGTCGCCCCACTGCGGCTGGCGCGGCGGGGCATCGTCGTCCTGGGGCGGCCATCCAAAATTCGTTGCCATGTTTCCTCCTCTGTGGTGCAGTTCTTCCCGGTTGAGTTTCGAAAGGGCGCCGGGCCGGGGGATAAACTCCGGCGCGTCCCTTCGCAAACGTCAGGCTGCGACTGCCTCCTTCTTCCGCCTGCCGGCGACCTGCTTGTTAGCGATGCCGGCAGAGCCTGTGAGCGCTCGCATAGACTTCTCTGCCTGTCTGATCTGGGCCTTCTTGCTCTTGCGGGCCTGGTTGAGGTCTTCGAGTTGGGATTTAAGGCCGGCGATGTTGGCCTTCATCTCCTCAGCGATCTCGGGAAACAGGATCTCTTGCATGGCTGGCTCCTTTCGGTTGTGGGTTATTGGTTGGTCGGTGCTGGTGATTGGCAAGAAAATGGCAAGGGGTCTGCAGACGCGCCGGCGGCCTTTGGGCAGGCGCACGCAACTCTCAGATATCAGGGAAGAAAATGGTCGGGGCGAGAGGATTTGAACCTCCGACCCCCTGGTCCCGAACCAGGTGCTCTACCAGGCTGAGCCACGCCCCGACCGGGCGAGAAAAACCGCGGGCCT
>Ga0315279_10002592_pt1 | contig 26733 bp, 20 predicted proteins | sample YL17G06_20_MG_FD_203694 | JGI IMG/M metagenome (GOLD analysis project Ga0315279, IMG submission 203694) | Sediment microbial communities from Yellowstone Lake, YNP, Wyoming, USA - YL17G06_20 | ecosystem: Environmental > Aquatic > Freshwater > Lake > Sediment | place: USA: Wyoming | collected... | reverse complement strand
CCAGCTTGGGGTGCTCGAAGCGCATCCCCTTCACCATCTCGTACGCCATCAGGAATTCCTTCGATGCGGCGATGTTGCGCGATGCCTTGGACCCTTCATCGGAGCGCGATTCCTCGAGCAGCCTCTCGATGCATGACCTGAGGGCGCTCACTCCTTGGGTCTCCGCCATTTCCAACGCATGCCCGATCTTGACTGCCATGGCCTGCACTGACATGGCCAGGAACAGGTTCCGGTGCCTCTCGCCTTTGCGGCTGCGTTCCCGCAGGCCGCGGCCCACCTCCAGCAGTAGCTTGGTCGTCGCTGGTCTCTTTCCGTCCAGGACCCCAAGGTTCACCAACTGCTTGGTGCAGGCATCGAACATGCCGCGCAGGATGAGGATGACCTTCTTCATTTCTTTGGGCACGTCGACCTCGATCCAGTCCATCTGGATGTCATGAACGTAGCTTGCGACGTCCGGATCAGATTCCGACCGGATCTCCAACCTTTCGATGCCGAGGTTCTTGCAAACTTCCTTGATGCGCGCGCTGTTCGCCCCGGGCGAAGCGGTCATTCCAAGGACCAGCCCATTGAAGGCCTTGTACTCCTCCGCCACGGGCACGTAGGCATAATCACCCACGCCCCGGTGCGCCTCGTCGAAGATGATAAGCGAGACGTTCTTCAGAGAGATCCTTTCCGAGCGCACATCATTGGCCACCACCTGGGGCGTGGAAGCGATCACATCGTTCTCGAGGAAGAGCAGTTCCCTTTCCTCGGGTGGTACTTCACCGGTCATCACCCCTACCTTTTTTCCTTCCAGGTGATCGCGTAGGAAGCAGGCGTGCTGCTCGACCAAGGGCTTCGTCGGAGCGAGGAACAGCACTTTTCCCCCTTTCTTCTGCAGCACGTCCGCGATGACGCGAAGCGCGACCACGGTCTTGCCCATGCCGGTCGGCAGGACCACCAGCGTGGAAGAGCTGGAGGCGATCCGGGAAAGGTTCCTTTGGTAATCCCTCTCCTCCACGCTCTCCTTCTTGATGAGCGGATGCTCAACGAACACGAGAATCTGATAAATGGAGGATTAGAAAGAGTTTTGGGGGTGCGGATGAGAATCAGTGGCATCCGCCGCAAGTGCTGCAGCCAGCAACGTTGGGGTTGTTGACGATGAGACCGGAGCCGTAGGGGGTCTCGATGAAATCGACCGTGCACTCGTCGAGCATGGTCTTCGTCTCATCATCGTAGAAGAGCGAGAAACCCTCGGCCGCCTGCTCCATGTCCCCCTCCTTCTTGCCTTGCTGGAAGGACATGCCGAACTGTGGGCCGGAGCATCCCGTACCCGAGAGGTATATCCTGATGCCATAACCCTGCTTGCTGTTCTTGGCGATGAGGTCGCTTATGTACTTCGTCGCCTCTGGAGTGATCTGAACCATGACCTTGTTCACCCGGCATTGAACAGGACAATCAATTATATAAAGACTTGCTAGGAACCCATCGCTAAAACGATTCGACTATTGCCCATCCAGATGACTTCTGCTGCGAAGCTTTATGCCTTGCCGATTATACTCCCTGCCGTGCGTTCCGACCTGACTTACCGTCCCTTCGAACGGAAGGACATCCCTTCCTTGCTCCGTATGACCAGGGAGAACATGACCCAGGTCATCCTGTCCGCCTGGGGGGTGGATTGGAGGGACGAGACCCTGCTGGAAACGCTGCTGGACCTCAGTGTCATGACGGAGGTGGTGGAGAGACAGGAGAAAGTGGTGGGTTACTACAGCCTCGACCAGCGCGGGGACTATCTTTTCATCATCTCCATCCAGGTGCAGAAGGAAGACCAAGGAAAGGGCATCGGCAAGGCCACGATGGAGCGCATCGAGGACATGGCGGTCAGGTCGGGCTTGGAGGGGATCGAGCTTGTGGTGCAATCCACCAATCCAGGGGCAAAGGCTTTCTACGAGCATCTGGCCTACGTCTACGTTTCCAGAGAGAGGAACAACCTGGTTTTCCGAAAGGCGTTCCAAGTCGGCTGAAGGCTCAAGATCATGCTGGCCTAAGGAGGACCAGTTGAGGATCGGGGCTGAGAAGGATCGAGCGTTGGACAATAGTACGGACTCCATCACCCAGTTGCCTCTCTGTATGCAAAACATTATTTGAATCACTTATGATAACGCCCCCTTAGTCATGGCCGAGAGAGTCGAAGTAGGCCTCGAGGAAAAGAAGCCGACCGCGGATGTCGAGGTCACTCTCCGGAGGGATTTGGGCCTAACCGAAGTGCTGATGATCGGCATAGGCCCGAACATCGGTTCCACCATCTTCATCCTGGTCGGTATTGCGGTCGGCATAGCCGGTCCGGCCATCATAGCGGCGCTGGTTCTCAACCTGTTCGTCACCTTGCTCACCGCGCTTTCCTATGCGGAACTTGCAAGCGCCTTCCCCGAAACGGGCGGAGGATACCGTTGGATCAAGGAAGGCCTCTTTCCCCCATTCGGTTTTCTTGGCGGCTGGATGTCATGGATCGGCCATTGCATCGCTTGTGCGGTGTACGCCCTTGGCTTCGGTCTGGGCGTGAGCGCCCTATTCCTGCAATATCACGTCGATTTCTTCGGCCTCTCTGCCGACCTGGTATCCAAGCTCTTCGCGGCCATCATCGCCGCGCTTTTCATATACCTCAACTATCGAGGGGTGAAAGGAGCGGGAAGGTCTGAGGTCCTGGTGTCAACCTTCCTGCTCGGCATCATAGGCCTCTATATCGCGTTCTGCATGGGGGCCATATTGAGCGGGAACGGGGCAGCCAACGCCTTCGGCCCGCAGTTCGTCCCCTTTGGTTTCCTGAGCATCGCGACCTCCATGGGCTTCACCTTCATGATATTCGAGGGTTACGAGGTGGTGGCCCAGACGGGCGAGGAGGCCAAGAACCCTGAGAAGACCGTGCCTCGTGCCATGTTCCTGTGCATCTTCATTTCATGCTTCCTTTTCCTGGTCATCACGGTGTTGACCCTGGCCGTTCTCGGCTGGCAGAACATCTACGACATGGCCCATGCGGGGCAAGGCGCGGATGCCTTGGTGGTCGCCTCGGCCAAGGTAGTGCCATACATCGGGGGTGCGCTCATCTCCGTCGGCATCATCATCGGCTCGGTCGCGGCCGTCAACTCCATCGTGTTCTCCACCTCCCGGGTCTCGTTCGCCATGGGGCGGGATGGCAATCTCCCCACGGTCTTCGGGAAACTGCATCCCAAGAACCAGACGCCCTCGATGGCCTTGTTCATAAGCGGGGTCATCATTATCTTCGCATCCGTCTTCCTGCCGATAAACCAAGTGGCGGCCGTGGCCGACATCCTGATTCTCATCCTGTTCGCATTAGTGAATCTGGCGGCCTTGCAGCTGAGACGCAAACGGCCAGACGTCCATCGGGCCTTTCTGAACCCCTTTTCGCCCTGGGCGCCCTTGGCCGCCATCGCGGCCAAGATGTTCCTGGCGGTGGTGCTGTTCGCCTATGAGCCATTGGCCTGGTATCTTGCCCTGGCGGTCATATATGTGGGGCTGTTGCTCCACTACTTCGCCCGCGGAAGGAAGGAGATCGAGAAGGTCGAGATCCCCGTGCGGATCCCCCTGACGGTCGAGGAGCTAAAGGTATATCGTGTGCTGATCCCCGTGGACGATATCAAGAACACGGCCCTCATCGATCTGGGGGCCATCCTTGCCGCGGAGAACAACGGCGAGATCCTCTTGACCTCCGTGGTCGAGATCCCCACCGCGGTGCCGATCGACGCCGTCGACCGCAAGCTGGTCGAAGAGAAGAAGAAGCTGCTGGAGAAGATGAAGCGCCAGGCGGAGGCTAAGGGCATCCGCACCCGCGCGGTGGTATCGGTCTCGCACGACGTGGTGACGGCCATCATCGACACCGCGAAGGAGGAAGAGGCCAACATGATAATCATGGGCTGGAAGGGTTTCAGCCATACCAAGAAGCGCATACTCGGGCGCAAGATGGACGAGATCCTGCGCCAGACGCCGTGCGACGTCATCGTGCTCAGAGCGGAGGAGAGGCTCAAGCCAGAGAACATCCTGGTGCTGTCCGGTGGATTATGGCACGTTTCCTCGGCCACGTTGATTGCGGCCCAGATCGCTAAGGCGGAGGCGTCGAGGATCACCATCCTGAACGCTATCATCAACGAGAACCACTTGCCAAGGGCCAGGGAGTACGCGAAGAGGCTGACGCGCATCGTGGAGGGCGAGGGAGCGCCGGTCATCGTCAAGGAGATCCGCCCAGAGACCATCGTGGGCGGGGTGGTGGGCGAGACCATGGACTACGACCTGCTGGTCATCGGGGCCAGCGCCGCGCGCAGCTGGGAGAGGTTCGCCTTCGGCCCCATCCAGGACAAGATAATCAAGAACTCAAAGTGCTCGGTGCTGGTCTACAAGCGGGTCATGGTCAAGACCCCTGAGGAGATCAAGCAGAAGGAGGCCGAGGACAAGGAAGTGAAGGAAGAGCTGAGGGAAGAGGAAGAGCAGGAGAAGGTCACCGGCTTGCGGATGCAATGAACTCATCCAGAAAGCGGTCGGTCTCCTCCACCGGGATCCTCGCCCCGGCACTGGCCGGGTGACCGCCGCCTTCCAGGCCGTGCACCTCGGTGAACTCCTCCACGAACCTGCCCAGGTTCACGCCATGCTCATCCATGGAGCGCATCGAGACCGAGGAGTGTTGCTTCCTCTCATTGACCATGATCGCATATTGGCATCCTTTGTCCTTGGCCACTTCCACCAGCGCCCGGGTGCCGAAGCCATAAAGGGAACGGTTCTTGTCCCGGCCCAGAAGGACCGCCGCCGGTCCCCTGACCCTGACGTTGCCCTTCACCCTCGCCAGCGCCTTCGGCCAGCGCTGTTCGTTCATCACCTGGAGATAGCGCCTGCGGATGGCGCTCACTTCCGAGGGCCATACCCCTCGGGAAAGGTGGGCGGATGCCACGGCGCGGAAATAGTCATCGTCGATGTCCAGCCTCCAGGAGAAGTCCAGGATCTTGGCCTCGCGCTGCAGCTTCTGTATTCCATGGAGCTCGACCTCATCGCTCAAGGTCTGGGTGTCACAGTACTCCACCAGGTCCGCGATGGCCACCAGCTTCCTCATCTCCCCGTTCAGGCGGAAATGATGGTACATCACGGAGGCGGCGCTCATGCCTTCCCTGACCACCAATATGGCCTCTACCGCGGCCGCGTTGGGGTGCGGTTGGTGATGATCGAAGGCCAGCACCTCCGTTCGATGGCTCATCTTGCAGATGGAGCTCTCCAGCTCCGGCACCATGGCCAGGTCGGAAAGGCAGATGCTGGTGGAAACCTCGTCCAGCGACAGCGCCTTGGCTGCCGCACCGGGGGAGGTGACAAAGGTGACCCGCGCATTCGGATGGACATGCAGGAATAGTGCGGCCGAGACGATCCCATCCACGTTGCCGCGAGTGATCAGATGCCTTTCCCGGTTATCCCTGGAGAAGCTGCCCATCCCTTCCGGTGGATGATATTCCTCGGTGCACTATTTTAATCCCTGGGTCACCAGTGGCGGATGGGGGGCACCGAACCGCTTATGCGCTCGGGCGCCGATCATGTCCAAGGATGGGATAGTTGAAGTTCCTCGGGATCGACCTAGCTTGGAAAGTGGCCAACCTCGCTTCCGATTCGACCGCGCTGTGCACCCTGGACAGCAACGGCAACCTGCAGGACCTGGTCACCTGCACGAGCGACCTGGAGGTTCTGGGATCCATCGAGGAGGATGTGGTTTGGATCGGGATCGATGCGCCCCTGCGCGTCCCTTATGACCAAGGGATGCGCCATTGCGAACGTTCTCTTCGGTCCATGAACGTGCGCGTTCTGCCATCCAATCGGAAATTCATGACCGCGCACTTCGGTGGGCTCAGAGGGGAGGCGATGACGAATGAGCTTCAGCTCCGCGGTTATGCTCCCGCAGAAGGCTCAGGGTCAGCGCCGAAGGCTTTCTTCGAGGTCTATCCCTATGGAACGCTCGCCATGCTCACTGAAGGTGAAGTTCCGCCGTACAAGCATGGGCCTGCGGAAAGCAGAAGGGCCGCCATGGCCGAGGTCCTGGAGGTCCTTCGCTCTTGGCAGCCCAGAATGGCTGTCAATGGGCTGCCAAAGGAGATGCAGCACGCGAGAGCCAAAGAATTGAAAACGCTGGGGGACAAGATCGATGCCATGCTCTGCGCAGCGTGCTTGTACGCTCACTGGTTAAGCAAGGGCAAGTCGACTGCTTTGGTGGGCGACGAGAAGGAGGGGTTCATCCTCCTACCGCTCCCGGGAAGGTAGAAGATGGCAAAGCACGAACTGGTCCAGGACTCATTCCAGAGAGTGGGCCTTGCCTACGGATATGCGAACGTGAACGCCCAGTTCCACCCTTTCAAGGAGTTCAAGACCACCTGGTCAAGGTGCGGTTCCCAGGCGGAGTTCAAGGTGACGGACTACCTGGCCAATGGCGAAGAAGAGGTTTTGCAGGATTTCGCGCACTGCCTCTTTCGCCGCATCCAGAACAAGCGCAAGGAGGTCTACTCCGACCGACTGAAAGGGTGGCTGCAGTCCGCGGAGTTCCTAGAAAGGAACCGTCCCCTGTACCTGGCGCGGAGCCGCAACCTGCGCCTGGACTCGCGCGGGAACGCCTACGATCTGGACGAACTGCTCGGCTCGCTACGGAGCAAAGGGCTGGTCACTGACGGGCACATGGCGTATCTAAGTTGGACCGACCGCCCCAACCGCTTCCGCATGGGCTATTGTAGCGTGCTCATGAAGGTGGTGGCCATTTCCTCCGCTCTCGATTGTGAGTCCGTCCCTGATTTCGTGGCGGAGTACGTGCTCTATCACGAGATGCTGCACCTGCAGAACGGGCTGGCCTCCCTCTGCTCGCACCACGATGCCGATTTCCGCCGGCAGGAAAGAAGGTACCCGCGCTGGAAAGAGGCCGAGAGCTGGCTGAAGAAGGTCGCCTCGGTCCGCTGAGAGAAGGGGTGGCCATGGGCAAGGAGCTTCCCCTAGCGAGGGATAATCATATCAAATCCATCGCCAATCTGTCACTCATGCCCGTGCCGCAGAAGAAGGAGACCTTCATAAGGGATATCAAGTCAGGCGATCCGGTTTGCTCGCTCTTCTCCGTGAAAGAGAAGCGGCCGCCGCACAAGTACGCCAAGGGCTTCGTCTTCGAGCTCCTGCTCTCGGACCGGTCCGGCGAGATGATCCTGAAATACTGGGGGTCCAACGACCAGGCGGCCGTGACCAAGGTCTACGAGTCGTTCAAGGTCAACGATGTCGTCCAAGTCAAAGGTTGCGCGAGCACCTTCCGAGATCGGGTGGAGCTCGCGGTGAACGAGGACGGCGGTGCCATAGCGGCCGTGCCCCGCGCTCTCATCGACATCGGCGACTTCGTGGAGAGGCCAAAGGTCGATCCAGAGAAGCTCATGACCGCCATCAACAAGCTGGTCAGGTCCGTTCAAGACCCGCAGCTCAGGTCCGTGCTCGCCCACTTCTTCCAGGATGAAGAATTCGTGCTACGGTTCAGGGAGGCCCCGGGCTCGATGATGTTGCACTGCAATTGGATCGGGGGGCTGGCCGAGCACACCCTGAAGGTGGCACAGATATGCGATTACATCGCCTCCCAGTATCCCGATCTGGACCGTGACCTGTTGATCGCGGGGGCCCTGCTGCATGACATCGGGAAGGTCGAGGAATATTCCGTGGGCACGAACATCGACATCACGGAGGACGGCATGTTGCGCGGGCACATAGTCATCGGGGCGGAGATGGTGGCGCGCGCTTGCGAGGACCTCGGTGGAATTCCTGAAAGGATGAGGCTGAAGCTGGTGCACATGGTCCTCTCCAGCCACGGGGAGCTGGAGTTCGGCTCTCCCAAGAGGCCTCAGTTCCCGGAGGCTTTTGTGGTCAGCTACGCTGACGACCTGGACGCCAAGTTAGAGCAGTTCATCAAGGTGAAGAAGGAGGCGAGGACGGAGGACCCTTGGGTCTACGACAAGCGCTTCGGCAACGTGTTCCTTCGTTGATCGTTCGATGGCGAGCCTAATCAGAGGTGATCTGGTTCGGCAGCACCGCATGCACACTGCGGCCCAGCTCTCCCAGGGTACAGGGCTTGGGCACCCCCCCGCAGAAGCCGAAGATCTTGCAGTCCGTCATGATGGGGTCGGTGGAGAAGCCTGAGGACACAATGACTTTGACCTCCGGGTATTTTATCGTCCACTCCGCACCCGGCGAACAGTGATAGCGAGCCCCGTGCCATAACAAGAAAAGCGAGAAGCATGTCCCCCGGGCCTTAACAGATTGGTTCATGGACGGGCGGAGCCCTATTCTCCCCACACTGACCCAGGCCGGGGGTTGCTTGTTGTGCTCCGGGGTTGTCCTCCAGTCATTACACGACGTCACATCGAAGTTCCTGCAGGGACCCAATAACGGTGCACTGTGCGCCCTCAGACTAATGGAAGAATCACGGATCATCCCCCGCTTACTGAAGGCGATATCACTCACGAGCGAAGCAGTATTAAAACGTGCCCATGCTCATCCTTATGATGGATAGGATACCTATTTCGCCGCAGCTATGAGTGCGAAGAACATCCTCATCACCGGCCCACCCGGCATCGGCAAGACCACCCTGGTCAAGCGTTTGGCGGAGCGACTGCGCGACGACAGCGGCGGCTTCTACACGTTGGAGGTCAGGAGCGCCGGACAGCGCACCGGTTTCCGCATCGTCACCCTGGATGGCGAGCAAGGCATATTGGCCAGCACATCCGTCAGGAGCGGGCCCAAGGTCGGGCGCTACACGGTCAACCTGGACGACCTGGAGCGCATCGCCATCCCGTCCATCCATAAGGCCGTTCATGCTGGAAGAACGGTGATCATCGATGAGGTGGGGAGAATGGAGCTGTTCTCCGCTTTGTTCAAGGAGGTGGTTATCCACGCCCTCGAATCCCCCGTCCCCGTGATAGCCACCATCAGGGAGAACGCGGACCCGTTCTGCGATGCGCTGAAGAGCCGGGACGACGTGGAGCTGCTGCACTTGAGCAGGGAGAACCGGGAGGCGATGGCCGATGAGGTGGTATCCAAGTTGCGCGCATATCTGGATTCGGTCGGACAGTGAGGATGCATGACGATACTGGTGGGCTGCAGCGGGTGGTCGTACGATGATTGGGTCGGCAGGTTCTATCCGGCAGAGCTGGCCAAGCGCAAGAACGAATGGTTCTCCTACTATGCCGAGTACTTCAACACGGTCGAGATCAACAGCACCTTCTACCGCCCGCCGAACGAGTTCCTGGTCAAGGCCTGGATCAACAAGGCGAAACCGATGGAGGGGTTCGAGTACTCGGTGAAGATGCCGCAGCTGGTGACGCACGGTTCGATGGTCGAGGGGGAGGTCCTAAAGGCCGCAGAGCAGGCCGCCTCCTTCGAGAGGATGTGCGCGTTGCCGCTGGCGGAGAGCGGGCATTTGGGCAGCGTGCTGCTGCAGCTCTCCCCCTATTTCAAGAACGAGGAGGGCTCCCTGCGAACCCTCGAGAAGGTGCTCGATTCCGTTGACCATGTCCACCTGGATTACGCGGTGGAATTCCGGCACCGGACCTGGCTGGACGAAGGGGGAAGGGAACTGCACCCGGCCGCTTTGGACATCCTCAGGGCCAGGAACGTGGCCAACGTCCTGATCGATGGGCCGGGTTTCCCGATCACCAGGGAGGAGACGGCGGACCATGCCTACGTCAGGTTCCACGGCCGCAACTACGACATCTGGTACCAGGAGGAGAAGGAGGACGACAACCGCCTGAACCGGTACGATTATTTGTACACCAAGCAGCAGCTGGAGCCTTGGGTGCCCAGGATCCATGAGGCGGAGAAGAAGGTCCGGAAGGTCAGGACCTACTTCAATAATCACGCCAACAGCAAGTCATCTAGGAACGCCTTAGAGTTCATGGACATGCTGGGGATCGACCACCGCAAGAAGGAATTCACCATCACTAGCCAATTCAAGCTCGATGTATGACCGACGACCCTTGCGTTAAAGAGGAATATGAACCCAACGCTGCTGCCGTAGGAAGCGGCGGTGGAAACGAGATCCGGCCGGTAAGTGGACGACAGCTCCCCATCTGGACGATGCCAAGATATTAATTACCCGGCTCATCAATGCAAGCCGGAAGAAGATGAGGGAACTCTTCGAGCCGGACTCCATCGCCGTTATCGGGGCAGCGAGGGAGGAAACGAAGGTCGGGCATATCGTTCTCAAGAACCTTATCGATGCTGGGTTCCAGGGGCGGCTCTACCCCATCAACCCGAAGGCGGAGGAGATCATCGGGCTCAAGTGCTACAAGACGGTCCTGGAGGTGCCTGACGGCATCGATCTGGCGGTGGTCTGCGTCCCCAGTCCGTTCGTTCCTAGGGTCATGGAAGACACAGGCAAGAAAGGCATCAAGGTGGCCATCATCATCAGCGCCGGCTTTAGGGAGACGGGGAAGGTGGGAGCGGAGCTGGAGCGCCAGGTGGGCGATATCGCCAAGCAGTATGGCATCCGCGTCCTGGGCCCGAACTGCCTGGGGGTCATCAACACGCAGTGGGGCATGAACGCCACCTTCACGAACAATTATCCGAACAAGGGAAGCATCGCCATCAGCTCGCAGTCCGGGGCCATCTGCTCCACCCTGCTCGACTGGGCCTCGCAGATCAAGGTGGGCTTCTCCAAGTTCGTGAGCGTGGGCAACAAACTGGACCTGGACGAGGCGGACCTGCTCCGTTATCTGAGGGAGGATGAGGCGACCAGGGTCATCGGCATTTACATCGAGGGCACGGACCGCGGCACGGAGTTCATGAAAGAGGCGCTGCTCACCTCCGCCTCCAAACCGATATTGGCTCTGAAGGCGGGCCGTACCAGCACCGGCGCGAAGGCCGCCTCTTCCCATACTGGGGCTTTGTCTGGAAGCGATCGAGTTTACGATGCGGCGCTGTCCCAGTCCGGGGTGATCAGGGTCAAGACCATCGAGGAGCTGTTCGATCTGCTCCTGGTCTTCTCCAATACGCCCCTGCCGAGGCCAGGCGGCGTCGCCATCGTCACCAACGCCGGGGGCCTGGGCGTCCTGGCGGCGGATGCCTGCGGGGACTACGGCCTCACCATGGCATCTTTCACGGCGGAAACGGTGGCCACCCTCAAGTCCTATCTGCCGGAGGAGGCGAACTTCTACAACCCGGTGGACGTCATCGGCGATGCCAACACGGACCGCTACCAGTTCGCGATCCAGACGGTGAAGAAGGACCCCAACGTCTCGAGTATCGTGGTGCTTTTGGCGCCCACCGACCTGGTGGACATCCGCTCCGTGGCCGGATTGATCGCCGGTTACAGTGGAAAAGTCGATCTGCCCATCGTGGGTGCGTTCGTGGGGGGACAAGACATGGCAGAAGGGGTGGCCCTCCTCAGAAAGGCCGGGGTCCCGAACTTCGATTCCCCGGACCGCGCCGTCCGCGCCCTGGCCTCCATGTATGAGTACAACCTGGCAAAGAGCACCAACAAGACCAAGCAGGCGCTCCATTATGAAGGTGACAAGATTACGGCGCGAGCCGTCCTCGATGCCGTGATCAAAGAGGGGCGCCTTTCCCTCACCGAGGCGGAAGGCAAGCGGATCCTCAAGGCCTATGGCATCCAGGTTCCCGCGGCCGGACTGGCCATGAACGAGGACCAGGCGGTCTCGCTGGCAGAGAGCATCGGTTATCCGGTGGTGCTGAAGATCGAGTCGCCGGACATCGCGCACAAGACGGACGTGGGCGGGGTGGCGGTGAACGTCGGCGCCGTGGAAGAGGTCCGCAAGCAGTACAATAGCATCCTCGTCCGGGTCCGCTCACGCATGCCTAACGCCCGCATCGACGGGATATCGGTGGAGAAGATGTTCGCGGGCAGGGAGGTGATCGTGGGCATGGTGCGCGATGACCAGTTCGGGCCGGTCATGACCTTCGGGCTGGGAGGGATATTCGTGGAGATCATGAAGGACGTGGTGCAGCGGGTCGTGCCGCTTTCGGAACTGGAGATCGGACAGATGGTCCGCTCCATCAAAGCCTATCCGATCCTCACCGGGGCGAGGGGCAAGAAGCCTGCGGACATCGCCGCGCTGAAGGAGGTCATCGGTCGAGTGGCCCAGATAGCCATCGACTTTCCGGAGATCGCGGAATTCGAGATCAACCCCGTCATCGTGGGTGACGAGGGACAGGGTTGCTGCGCGGTGGACGCGCTGGCGACCATCAGGAGGGTAGTGAAATGAAGAATCTCTTCTTGGGCTCAGTGGTCGAGAGGTCGGGAAAGACAATGGTCACCCTCGGGCTGGCTTTGAACTGCCCGGGAAAGGTGGGCTATTTCAAGCCGTTCAAAGAGACCTTGATGTACGACCGGGACAAGCTAGTGGACCAAGACGCGTTCCTGATGAAGAAGGCGTTGAAGCTGAAGTGCGACGAGGAGCGCCTGTGCCCTTTCGTCTATGATGTTCTCAAGCCGGTGGAGATGACCTCCATCGTGCAGGCCTATGGCATGGTGAAGGGCGAGAGCGAGACGATGCTGATCGAGGGCACCAGGGACATCGTTTCTGGCTTTCTGCAGGACGTTTCGGGGATGGCGGTGGCGGAGGCGCTGAGCGCGGACGTCATCCTGATCTCGTCGTCCCAGCCCTCCGCATTGGACAAGATCGCCATGCTCTCCCAACTGATGAAAGGCTACAAGGTGGCTTTCAAGGGGGTCATCCTGAACATGAGCGATTCTCCGCACGCGAAAGCGCTGCTGGAGGAGAAGGGCATTCCTGTGCTCGGTCAGATACCCGAAGTCCCCACTCTCAAGCGGTTCAATGTGCGCGAGGTGGCGGATTGCATCGATGCCGAGATAATCATCGAGGACGGACTGGACAACGTGGTGCAGGAGGTCATGGTGGGCGCCATGACGCCGGAGACCGCGGTTAAGTATTTGCGTCGGGTGGCCAGGAAGGCCCTGATCACTGGCGGGGACAGGGCGGACATCCAGATGGCGGCCCTCTCCACGGACACATCGTGCCTCATTCTGACCGGTGGACTGTATCCGACCAAGCAGGTGGTCTCCAAGGCCTATGAGGCGGGCGTGCCGATACTGGTGACCAGGTATGATACCCTGGAGACCGCGGAAATGGTCGACCACCTCATCGCCCGCATAGATCCGGACGATGCGTCGAAGATTGAGGTCATAAAGCGCGCGGTCAAGGAGAGCGTGGACCTGCAGGCCGTGATTTGCTAGGGGACACGGCCATCGAGCGGTGATGAAGGGGCTAAGCAGAGACCTCTATCCTGCCGGACCCATCCTCCGCCTCCAGGACCATGATCGCGTTGCCCATGAACTCCTTGACGTCCTCGATGTGCGTTATCAGGAAGATCTGCCTGAACTGCTTGGAGAGCTGGTTGAAGGCCTCGAGGATGTTCCTCTTCCTTGCCTGGTCCTGGGAGCCGAATATCTCGTCCAGGATGAGGAAGTTCACCGCGCTGCCCGCCCTCTCGGCGATGACCCGGGAGATGGCCAGCCTCAGGCACAGGTTCGCCAGGTCGGATTCTCCTCCGGAGAAGCGCGAGAGCGGGTACTTCTCTCCCTTATCGTAGATGTAGATGCGGTAGTCCTCATCGATCTCCAGACCGCCAAACTTCGATTCGGTGAGGTCCTGGAAGAGGCGGGAGGAGAGCTCGGAGAGGGTGGGAACGATCCTCGAGATCAAGTTCTTGCGGAAATCCTTCATCACCTGGCTGAGGACCGTTTGCTCCTGCAGACGCTTGCTGGCGACGCCCCATTCCTTCTCTTTCGCCTCCAGCTCCACCAGGCTCTCCTGGCGCAGGTGCACTTCCTTCTCCAGGCCGGCGAACTCCCTTTCATGGCGGGTCAGGGTGGCCGTCTTCTGCTCCTTGGCCCCCATGGCCTGGTCCAGCAGCGATTGAGCCGCCTTCAGGTCGCCCTCTTTGTAACCCAGTTGCGTCATGCTCGATTCAATATCCTGGCGTTCTTTTTCGGCGCGGGATAGCGTCTCGGAGACCCGGCCCAGCTCCTCTTCCAGTACCGGAACTCGTTCCACCTGGACCATCATCTGCTTCGCTCGGTCCACTTTCGGCTTGAGCTCCGTTGATTCCTTCCTTACCTGCTGATACTGAACATCGTCGAATGGCACTTCCCCAAGTGACCTCAGCTTGGCATCCAGCCGTTCCTTCTCCTCCATCAGCCTGGTGCGCCCCGAGCTCATCTCGCAGATCGTCTGTCGCAGCCTGATCTCCTGGTCCCGGCGCTCCTTCAATCCCGTTCTCCGAAGCTCGAGCGCCTCCATCCTTTTGGTCCGCTGGGAGGCTTCCGCCGTCTTCTCCGCCCTCTTCGTCCTCAGCTCCGCGATCTGCCTGGATCTCTCCTCCACCTCGGAGGCCAGCTTCTGCATCAGGAAGGAGTGCTGGTCGCAAAGCTTCCTTTCGCAGGTTGGACAGCTGCTCTCTGGTCCCAGGCGGGAAATGTCCTCCATCTTCGCTCTGGTCTGGGCCGCCTCGCGCTCCAGCCTCTTGGCGTCCTGTTCCAGATACTTCGCTTCCTCAATGATCGCGTCCCGGGCGCACCTTAGTTCCTGGAGGTTGGCCTCCACCTTTTCCAGGTGCTCTCGGCTCCCCTCCAATTCGCTGACCTTCGCTTCCTTCTCAGCCCCTGAAACGCGATTGCTCTCGATATCGCCCTCTATCGAAGCCAGCCTGGACAGAAGGGCGCGCCGTTCTTCGAAAATCCGCATGCGGCCTTCCAACTCCTCCTTGATCTGGATCAGCGAATCATATCGGGCCATGAGCGGCGAAAGGGCCGTGACCTCCTCCCTCTTCTCGGAGAGCGATTTGATCTCTTTCTCCAGCTGCTGGCACCTTTCCGTCAAGTTCCCAATTTCAGTGCGCTTGGTGATCAACTTCCTGTTCAGACCCTGATAGGCCTCGTCCAGGCGAGCCAATTCATCCCGCCTTGCTCTGGCCTTCTCCGCCCCGGCCGTCGCCTGCGTGGCCTCCGCGAACGCCGCCTCCATCTCCTCTCTGATCCGTTGTCCTTCGCTTCCCAGGCGTGAGACCTCTTGCGCAATGAGCTCCCGGCGGTTCTTGCCTTCGGGGGTTACCAACATCCTCTGCAGGGTGCTCAGTTCGGCTTTGGCCAGATTGCCGTCCGAGTCGATCATGGAGATGATCTCGGTCAGTGCGTCGATCCCCAGCATGCGCAGGACGAGGTTCTTGCGCTCCGATGGGTTGAGGTCACTGAGCGCTGCCAGCTCCTTCTGGCGGGCGAAGACGGAGATGAAGAAGGCCTTGTAGTCCATGCCCAGCCTCTTCTCCACGGCCTCCGTGACCCCCTTGTCCCCGGAGGCTTCGAGACGGTTGTTGATGGAAAGGCTGGCATCCATGCTCAAATTCTTCCCTTTCATGGTCCGGAGCAAGCGGTGCTCGTCCCCGTTCATCTCGAAGAGCAGGAGCACGGAGCAATCATCGCTCGGTCCTGCGCCCGCGTATCGAACGCTGTCCTTGCTGGTGCGCACGATGGAGCTCTCGTTGCCGTACAAGGCCCAGGCGATGGCCTCTACCAGACTGGACTTGCCCACCCCGTTGCGGCCGAGTATGCCGATGACCCCGTCCGGGAACTCCATGGCCGCTTGCCTGAACTTGCGATAGTTGCGGAGCTCCATGTACTTCAGTCGGATTCTCCCAACCCCCTCTCCAAGTATTCCAGCCCCTTGTTGCGGATGCGGTCCTTGTCGACGTTGTCCAGCGGATACTGCTCCAGGAACGAGACATACTCCTTCTGCAGGTTGCCGATGGAAGAGCTCTTCCACTGCACCGAGCCGTTCTGGGACACCAGCTCGAACTTGGGCTCGAAGTGCAATGCCTCCCCCCCAAGACTGGCGATCCAGTTGAAATCGATCTGCTTGTAGAGGCTCGCGCTGACCTCCTTGACCACCATGCGCACGATCGCCCCCTTGATATCGCGAGCCCCGACGGTCGCAGCGATCTCGTCCCTCAGCCGAGGCGCATCAAGTCCCTTGGCGTCGATGGGCGGGAGGTCGATCATCGGCCGGGCGTCCAAGGCCTCGAACTTCCATTTCTTGCTGTCCAAATCGACGATTAGAAACCCCTTCTGGTCCCCTGCCTCCGCAAAGGACAGTCTTTCCAAGGACCCGGAGTAGCACGAGTTCTTCGTCACTTGTGAATAAGTGTGGTAATGTCCGAGCGCGAAATAGTCAAAGTCCTGCCTGAGGTAGGAGGCGGGAATGACCGCCTCATTGAATTCGCCCATGCGGAATATCTGGAGCGATGATATGCCTGCGTGCAGCATGCCCACGTTCTTCTTTCCCTTGCTGGGAGCCATGCGCTGCAGTTCGTTCGTCATTTTCTCGGTGTCGCAGTGAGGGAGAGCGTGCACTACAACGTCGCCTAATTCGATGCGCCCGTATTCCTCCTGGAAGACTGGATGCACATCGTCCAGATGTTCGAGGATCTTGAACACACTGCCCGTCTCTCGCAGCCGGGGGGTGGAATGGTTCCCGGCGATCATGACCACCGGAATGCCGGTCTGGGAGATCCTGATCATCTGTTCCAGGGCGAAGGAGATGGCGCGATTTGTGGGCCGGACGGAATCAAAAAGGTCGCCGCTGTGCAGCACTGCATCAGGTTTGATCTTCAGGATGCGATCGACGCACCTCTCGAAAGCACGGTAGAAATCCATCTCCCGGGCGTTGAGGCCAGTATCCTCGTCCACCTTGGAATAGGCGGAATATCCAAGATGGGTATCAGAGAAATGGACTATCCTCATATCGTTCAGGCCTCCTTCTACAACCAGTTCTGGCTTGAAATGACTTTCTAATAGGGTCCCGAAAGTGCTGCATCAATCCCTTTCCTGCTCGATGATGTTCTTTGCCAGGCTGTCGGAGACCTTCTGGTAGGTGGAACGGAAGACGCCGAAGAGCAGCAGCGCGAAAACGATGCCCACGGCCATGAAAACGAGCACCCAAACGGACTGGTACTCGGAGAAGACGTAGGCAAAAGGCACCAAAGTGAAGAGCAGGATCCCGATCACGAACAAGCTTATCAGCCTCCTGAGCACCCGATAGACGAAGGTCCCGCTGAGGGTCTGGTAAGCCCTGGTCTCAAGAAGACTGGATGCCAGCAGCCTGATGATGTTCCTGACGCGCTTGACCATGTTCATGATCGCCGGCAGGATGAGGACGGTCGTGAGCACCAGGGCCAGGACCGAGGGAATGACCCCCACCGCCTTCGCCACCGGATCTATGAGGCTGCTGAAGACCAGCAGGACATTCCCGATGAACTCGATGAGGATGATGATGGTTATGTCCGCGAAGAGCCAGACGAGCTCGCGACGGATGGCCTTCCGCTTCTCGGTGGAGGCCGAGAGCCGCCCTCGGATGTCCGCTCTCACTCCCTCGATGACCAGGAGCGATTGCTTCAGCCGCTTCGGTATCTTCTTGATGATGCTCTCCAGGGCGGAAGGCGATCTTTTGACCGAGACGGGCAGGAACACCATGGTGATCAGGGCGGCCCCGATGACGGCCGCGTAGAAGCTCCCGGTCACCGCCCCTCCGTCAAGACCGGTCTTGGCAATGAGGAAGGAGAACTCGCCCATGGTGACCATCGCCGCCCCTGAAAGGAAAGCGGTGCGATAGTGAAGGTTCGCGGTGTAGGAGCCCACGAAGACGGCGAAGAACTTGCCCACGATGAAGACCGCGGCGATGATGATGGCCGGTATGATGTTATTGACCACCAGGCGCGGGTCGATCAACATGCCGATGGACACGAAGAACACGGCCAGGAACATCTCTTTTATCGGGGTGACCTTCTCCACTATCGTCTCCTGCGATCTGGACTGCCCGACGATGACGCCCATCAGGAACGCCCCGATGGCCACCGAGAGACCGAGGAACTGGGCCAGGAGGGCCATGCCGAAGCAGAAGCCCAACGCCACCAGCAGCAGGGTCTCCGAATTGAAGTTACTCCGCACCCAGTCCACTATCCGAGGCACCACCGCAAGCCCGAGGATGAGGCTGAAACCGACGAACAGGCCGATGGCGATCAGAATGCCGAAGGTGGTGGAGACCTGCGGCGATTGGCCGTTGATGAGGGGCGAGGCCAGGGTGAGAAGGATGACCGCGGCCAGGTCCTCGATGATAAGGATGCCGATCACCGGGTCCACGAACTCCGCTTTCAACTTGCCCGTGTCGGTGAGCACCTTGATGATGACCGCCGTGGAGCTGATAGCCATGACCGCGCCCAGGAAAACGCTGCTTATGTAGCCGAATTGCAGCACGCGCCCGAGCGAGAAGCCGATGGCCAGCATGATGCCGACCTCGATGCCTCCGGCGAGGATGGCGAAGCTGCCGATCTTGCGCAGCCGCTTCAGGTTGAAGTCCAGCCCGATGGAGAACATGAGCAGGACGATGCCCAGGTCGGCCAGGAAGTTGATGGTGGTCATGTTGAAGCTGTAGACGCCGGTCAGCACCGCCGGCCCCAGCAGCATGCCCGCCACCAGATAGCCTACCACCGAGGGCAGCCTGAGCTTGGTGAAGACCAGCGAGCAGGCCCCCGCTATTATCATGATTAGGGTTATGTCCACGAGCAGCTCGGTGGTGGCGTCCACTGCATTCCTCCTTTGCGAATAAACCTGGCCTTAAAAGAACTTCTTGTCCGCGTCCTGCTTCTTTGGGACCTTGGCCTGCTCTTCGACGGCCAGGGCGTTCTCCTTGTCCACGAATTCCTCGAAAAGGTGGATCTTCACCGGCACGGCGAAGGGAGTGAAGGGCGAGGCGATGAGGGCTTCGCCCGGCATGAGCATCTGGATCTCATTGTCCAGCATGGAGATGTCCTGCTTGGCCGAGTTGCGCAGGATGTCCCGGTCCCGCTTGTCCGCCAGCCCCAGGATGAAGAGCGTGTTGAACTGGCTTATGATCTCCTCGCTGATGAGCTTCGGCTGCTGCGAGACGGCGCACAGCCCGACCTTGAACTTGCGGCCCTCCCGGGCGATCTGCGAGAAGATGGTGCCCTTGCTCTGCGAGAGCACCCGTTGCGCCTCCTCCATGGCGATGAGCACCGGCGGCAGCGCTTCGAACTTGTCCTTCTCTGCGTACAACCCCTTGTTCTTTTCGAATATGGCACGGGCCAGCACGGTGGAGACCAGCAGCTCCTCCGCCTCGAACATGTTGGAGGTGTCGATGAGCACCACTTTGCCAGCGTGCAGGCAGGTGATGATGCTCCTGGAAATGGAATACTGCGAGTCGCGGGTTATCAGCTCGAAGCGGAAGATGTTCTCCAGCCGGCGCTTGATGACGTTGATTGAACCTTCGTGAAACTTCCCTCCCAGGTCCTCGGACACCTTGGCGGTGTCGTTGTCCTGCAAGGAGGTGAGCCATTTCTCCCCGTACCGCCATTGGGCCGCCTGCAACGCCTCCAGCTGCGGCTGGGTGAACTCGTAAAGATTGGCGAGGTCCTCGATCTCGATCTCCGTGGCCGAGATGCGCAAGGAGTTGTAGGGGCCGTCCAGCTTGCGGGAGCTGAAGACCTCCAGCCCCTCCTTGATGGCGATGTGCTTCAGCCCTTTCTTGCCGATCTCCCCTCCGTCGTAGTACTCGCCGTGCGGGTCGAAGATGAGGAAGCCGTAGCGCCTCAACCTCATGCACGACAGGGCGATGTCCTTCATCAGGTTGGACTTGCCCATGCCCGTGGTGGCGAAGATGCCGATGTGGTGCGGCATGGCCCGGCCGGAGAACCCTATGGCCAGGTCCAAGACCCGGTCGCCCGACCGCAGCTTTCCCACCTCGATGTCGCCCAAGAACCCCTTCAGGAACTCGTAGTCGTCCTTGTTCGCGCGACGGACCCGGGAGAAGTGCGTCGGTATCGATTTGGCCTTGCGGAACTCTCGGCCGGAGAAGTAGCCGAGCGGGGTGGAAATGCCTTTCTTGTACAAGCGCTCCATCAGCGGTTCGATCAACATCTCCTGTTCTGTCCTGTCCTTGTGCAGCATGACCCCCGCTTCCCTCTCCATCCAGTCCGGGGTCTCGCCGTCCGCCCCATGCTCGATGTCCATGGTCCGCACCAGGTACTTCACGGGCGAGGAGTCCTCTTCCACGATGAGCATCTCCCCCACCTGCAACGGTTCGGAGGCTTCCGTCCGGAACCTTATCTCCAGGACGCTGTTGCCGTAGACCCTGCCGATGTGGTCGTTGCACGCTGCCCCCATCTCTTCCGCCATGCGCATCCAGATTCATCGGGCGCCTAAAAACCATTTGCCTAGGAGGTCGAAAGTGTGGTCGGACGAATATCCCGAACGCGCAGCACCCAAAAGTTCTATCAATGCCCAGGTGATTTCACAACGATGAGTCCAGACATTCTGAGGCTGGGGGCGGGGGGGAGCAGGACCCGTCCGAGCATCAAGGTGGTCGGCGTGGGCGGGGCCGGCTGCAACATCGTCTCGGACTCGACCTTCGAGGCGGTGGCCATCTGCAAGCAGGAGGAGGCCCACAATGTGGCCAAGTTCCAGAGGCGATGCCTGCTGAGCGGCGAGCATATGCGCTTGCTGAAGACCACCTCGCCGCAGATGATCAGCTCCATCGGCGGGAACCTGCGCTCGGGCATATTCTCCGCCATCGGCGATGCGGACGTCATGTTCCTCTTCACTGGATTGGGCGGGGACACTGGTAGCCATGTGACCCCGGCCTTGGCCCACATCTGCAGAAAGCATGCCAGGATGGTCATCGTCTCCGTGGCCTTGCCGTTCTCGGTGGAAGGCGGGGACAGGCGCTACATCGCCTCTTCCAGCATGGAAAAGGTGATGGAACACTCCGACATGGTGATCAGCTACGCGAACGACTCGCTGTTGAAGATAGCCCCTAACCTTCCCTTGCGCAAGGCGTTCAGCGCCATGGACATCATCATGATGGCGCCGGTGGTGGAGCTCGCCTGCTCCTTGACCATGGAGGACCTGCAGCAGGTGCGCTCGGACTTCGCCGCTGCCAAGCATGTGAGGACCGGCATCGGCATTTCCGGCGGATGCGACCGTGAGCTGAGGGCGGTGGACGAGGCGTTCACCTCCCCTTGGTTCGATTTCGACCTGAGGCAGGTGAAGGCGGCGCTTGTGATCGTGACCGCCAGCTATGTGGACGAGAACATGCTGAGCAAGGTCGCCTTGGACGTGGCTTTCCGCCTGCCCAAGGCCAAGGTCCGATTCGCGGGCCGGGCCGATGACGGAATGGGCGATCGGGTCAAGATCGTGGTCCTGGCCGGAATCGGCCCTATCAAACCTTGACTCATTCTTCGAGTATCTCTTCCGGCGCTCCGGCCAGCTTGACCAGCGCCTCCGCTTCCATGAAGTGCAGCTTCCCCGGGACGACGAGGGTGTGCAACGGAGGACCGAGGTCCTTGGCCAGCAGGGTCTGGGGGTATCCGGAGGCGAGCAGTTCGGTGCTGGAACCGACGCGGCAGGCCGCGCAGACCACGGTCTTGGCGTCCAGGAGCCCTCCTCCTACACGATCTTCGGCGTCCAGGAGCCATTGGGTGCCCTCATTGGCGCTCATGTACCGCTTCTGGTCCGCCTTGATGTCCAGGAGCACCAGCGAGTGCAGTCCGCGCTGCTTGTTCTCCAGCATGTGCTCGTAGGGGCTGGTGGGATGGAAGCCTTTCTCCGGGAAAGGCAGGGTGATGGTCCTCCCGAACTTGTAGGGCTGCAGCCCCAAGGAGGTCGCGCAGGCGGTGAAGATCGAGATGCCGTGGATGAGCCTGGTGGGGATGCCCAGGTCCAGCGCCTGCAGTCGCAGGTCGACGTGCGTGGTGGCGGCCATGGTGTCCCCTGCGCTCAGGAAGGCCACCTTGCCTCGCTTGGCTTCCTTGAGGAGCTCCTCCCCCTCCTCCACATCGACGCGGTCGAGCAGTCTGATGCGCTTGCCGATGAAGTCCTCCAGCTCCCCCAGCTCGGCGTCCGCCAGTTTTGAGGTGTAGAACTCGGCGAACACCACATCGCACGATTTCAGCTCCGCCAGGGCCCGGACGCTCATGTCCTGGACCCCGCCCAATCCTAAACCGACAAATAGCAATTCACCCATGGCATCACCGTGCGCTCCCTTTGCGTGGAAGTGGCGAAGGACAGAGGGGAATCGGTCCGTAAAATACTTTTAGAGATGGGGCTGCTGGACATCTCCCTGAAAGTGAAGCGCAGGGACGGGACCATTCTGTTCCCCGTCCTCTCCGCCAAGGGGTTGCCTGCTGGCCTTCCGGTCATGGACATGGAGTTCGAGGAGCGCTCTTTGGCCGAGACGGATTACAAGAAACTCATGCATCTGCCTGATGGGTTGCAGGAGGACCTGCCGACCTCCTTCGACGTCATCGGGGACGTTGCCGTCATCAAACTTCCCGACCCCTTGCTGCCCTATGTCCATGAGGTGGGCGCGGCCTTGAGGAGGGTACTTCCCCGGCTGCGCCTGGTCGCTTTGGACCGAGGGGTGAAGGGTGAGCTCAGGGTAAGGGACCTGGAGATCATCGCAGGCCTGGGCGAGCTGGAGACCCTGCACACCGAGTACGGGGTGAAGCTCCTGATCGACCCTTCGAAGGCGTACTTCAATCCCCGGCTTTCCAATGAAAGGATGCGCATCGCCTCGCTGGTAAGGCCCGGTGAGAAAGTCATCGACATGTTCGCCGGCGTAGGGCCCTTCTCAATCGTCATCGCCAAGCATGCGTCGCCCGCCATCGTTTACGCCATCGACCTTAATCATGAGGCGGTCGAGCTCATGAAGCGCAACATCGCCTTGAACCGAGTGAAGAACGTCGTCGCCATCGAAGGGGATGCGAGGACGGTCATTTTCGACCTTCCCAACCCGGACAGGATGATCATGAACCTGCCGCACAACGCCGTCGAGTTCTTCCACGATGCCCTGACCAGGCTGAACTTGGGCGGGACGATTCATCTTTACCACATCTGCGAGAAGGATGAGATCTGCGATACCGTGGAGCGGCTCAAGGCCGAGGCCAGCGGTTCGGGCGTGGAGATAGAGGTCGCCCGGCAGGAAGAGCTGAAGACCTATTCCCCGTCAATGAGCGTCTTCTCACTTGACATCGTCCTTCGCCAATGGCGCTAGGGTGATGCCTTCCTGGCCTTGGTAGTTGCCGCTCCGCTTCTCGTAGGTCATCTCCACCGGGGAGTGCATGCTCTCGAACACCATCTGCACGAAGCGCGCCCCGATGGGGACCTCGACCTCCTTCGATGAGGCGTTGAAGCCCATGAAGGTCAGGGTGCCGTGGAAGCCGGCGTCTATCTTGCCCAGACCGACCAGCAGCCCCTTCCTGATCCAGCTGGTGCGCGTCCAGAGCTGCGCCGCGACATCATCCGGGAGTTCCACGAACTCGATGGTGGAGATGTAGAACATGGCCTTGGGCGGGATGACGGCCACCCCTTCCCTATGCACATTCCCCAGCTCGGGCAGGGAAAGCTCCGCCACCCGGAGGTCATAGCCGTTAGGCGTCAGCGATTCCTGAGAGAAATCGCGAATGCCGAGCTTGCCGGCTTTCATTCGGGCTAAGATCTCATGATCGGGAAGGATGCACATGCTCAGCGAATCGCAATATGGGTTAAGAAACGCTTCCTCTGCTCGCGCTCAGCTCCAGTGAGGAATGCGTCGAATCATCGGTTACCCCTTCTCCGGCAGCGATTCGTTGCCTCGTACAATAAGTGTTATATTTGATGACGGAGGATACTTCATCAGCGAACCGATGGCCGGAAGGGGACCGGGCTTCCAAACATCAGCAGGTTTTCCATCTTCTTCTGGAGAATTCGGGGGGAAAGAAGCGATGAATAACAATGGTGGAAAGATACGATTAGCTCTGAGCGTCCTGATCGCTGTTTTATTCCTCAGCAGCCTGGCAACCATCCCATTGCAGGCTCAGGCGGGGACCTCGACGCAGCAGGCAAGTAATTACGTGGGAGCATCAACGGTTCCCTCGGCGCCGCTCAACCTCGTCGCGGACCGAGGACCCGGTTTCGTCTGGCTATGGTGGGACCACCCTGCCACTCAAGGAAGCGACCTGATCAAGACATATGAGATCTGGAGGGGTACCTCTTCAGATGGCGAGACCCTGATAAATACCATCTATGTCGGGAACACGACCTTCAATGGCGCATGGATGGGCGGTCTAAACGTCTACAATGACACAACGGTCGAGCTCGATACGACCTACTGGTACAAGATCAAGGCGGTCAGTGACGCCGGAGCCAGCGACTTCTCGAGCGAAGTGGACGCCACGCCGAGCCTGGTCGGGGACGCACCAGGGGCCTCAGTCGCCACTGCTGTGAACATGGTTTACGGCGCGCAAGTGAACTGGACCATACCTGCCGACCAAGGAAGCACCCCTGTCCGGTTCTACTTCCTTTACAGAGAGCCCGGGATGTTCGTATTCTTCCCCGAGTCATGGGAGTGGTTGACGGTACTGGGTATCAATGATACTCCCATCCTTGGTCTGATTGTCGGGCAACAGTACAATTACACCGTCTATGCGGTGAACAGCTATGGGCTAGGAGCCGTCGCCTACGCGAACGTGACCATCGGTGGCACCGGAAGCATTCCGACCGCACCGACCAACATGTTCGGCTATGGCTTCAATGAGACAGTCCAGATCTGGTGGACCCACCCGGTCAACCCTTCAGCCATCGGGTTTACCAGGTATGACATCTACAGGGCCACAGATTTTGCTGGCCCATACAGCCTGATCGGGAATTATAGCTTGGCGTACATGCTTTACTATGGAGGCTTCTACCAGGACCCCGACCTCATCAACGGGCAGACCTACTACTACAAGGTCAACGCCATCAACTCCAACGGGCCTAGCGGGTTCTCCAATATTGTGAACGCGACACCTCAAGCTGATCCAAGTTCCCTGGCGATCTCGTACTTGCACGCATATCCAGGGGACGGGAAAGTGTTCTTGACCTGGGGATATGCATTCAACGAGACAGGCTACAGCGTATTTAGGTCCGAGTCCTCTGGCACGGAAACATGGCTTGCCGACACGGTCTCTATAAGCTACCTAGATACGACCGCCATCAATGGCCACACCTACTATTATGTGGTCAAGGCGGTGCGGGACGCCTTGGTCGGACCGCCCTCTCCCGAGGCCACGGCCACTCCGGGCACCGGGGCCGCACCGGACGCGCCAATACTTGCGGCGACACCCAGCTCTGGAGGTGTGATGCTCTATTCACCACCCACCTCAACCATTCTGACATCACCCATGCTGAGCTGGAGTATCTATCGCGGTACGGTGGCCGGAGGGGAGGAATCCGTGCCGATCTATATCTATAACGACACTTCGTTCAGCGCAGAATTCAATTGGGTGGATGTAACGGCCTTGCCGGACGTGAACTACTTCTACACCATCCAAGTGGAGGGCATGTACGGCCTGAGCGCCGCATCCAACGAGGCCAGCTCTTTCATGAGCCCGACAGGCGATGTTCCTGATCCCGTCACGACCATCAGCGCCACGGGCCAAGCGGGCGGGATAGCGGTGAGCTGGGACAGCCCCGTATATCAAGGCACGGCATTATTGCTGAACTATGACCTGGAGCGGAACGATAGCTCGGGAGGATGGGACACGGTGACGTCGTCCTTCCTGGACTTCGTGGGCACCTCTGGATTTACCGACCACAACGTCATTCCGGGAGTAACCTACACGTACAGGGTGCTGGTATCGAACGAGTATGGCGATGCCTCAGCGCCCTCGATCACCGCCTCAGCGGCCGCGACGTCTGCTAGCCAAGCCCCGTCAGCGCCGCTCAGCCTAGTATCGCTCGCAGGTCCTGGCTATGTCGAGCTGACATGGCTCGCGCCAGCCAGCCAGGGCAGCTCGGCGATAACTCGGTATGATATCTACCGCGGGACCACATCGGGCGGCGAGACGCTCCTGGAAGACGTCCTTGCCGGCACGCTCACGTACAACGACACATCGGCCGTCGCTGGACAGCCGTACTACTATTACGTGAAAGCGGTGAACTCGGTAGGGTCGAGCCCGGCTTCGAACGAGGCGAGCGGCACCGCGACCGCTATACCGTCAGTCCCCAACCCGCCTCAGAACCTGGCGGCCACAGGGCATGATGGCTATGTGATCCTGACCTGGCAGGCGCCTTCGTCCCCTGGAACGTCGCCCATAACCAGCTACGACGTCTTCCGCGGGACCAGCTCCGGCTCGATCGGAACAACGCGCATCGGTAACGTGACGGGAGGGACACTGACCTACAACGACTCGGCCGTCAGCAACGGTCAACCCTACTACTATCAGGTCAAGGCGGTGAACTCGGTCGGTTCGAGCATCGCTTCCAACACCGCGCAGGCGACGCCCTCGGTAACTGGGACAGCGCCAGGAGCGCCAACCAGCTTGGCCGCGGTAGGCCATGTCGGGTATGTCCAGTTGAGCTGGGCTGCACCTGCCAACGTTGGCTCGGGAGTGACCAACTACCTGATCTTCCGCGCCACGACGAGCGGAGGGCAGGGGGCCACGCCTTTGGCCACCGTCTCGGGAGGCAGCCTGACGTATACCGATAGCTCCGCCACGGCTGGAGTGCCGTACTTCTACGAGGTGAAGGCGAACAACTCCTACGGAGCGAGCGCCTTCTCCAACGAGGCCACGGGCACCGCGAGCAGCGAGACGCCAGGGACGCCATCGGCGCCGCAGAACCTCGTCGCCACGCCT
>Ga0315279_10002591_pt1 | contig 26733 bp, 26 predicted proteins | sample YL17G06_20_MG_FD_203694 | JGI IMG/M metagenome (GOLD analysis project Ga0315279, IMG submission 203694) | Sediment microbial communities from Yellowstone Lake, YNP, Wyoming, USA - YL17G06_20 | ecosystem: Environmental > Aquatic > Freshwater > Lake > Sediment | place: USA: Wyoming | collected... | reverse complement strand
TTGGCAAGTAGCTCAGAAGCTTCTTCATAATCTCAACGCAGTGCCGTTCGTCGTTTGCGATGAAGTGGGCTACGCCGCTGGTTTGGCTGTGGATCATGGCTCCGCCGAGTTCTTCGAAGCTTACTTCCTGTCCTAGGACTGTTTTGACGACGTCTGGGCCTGTGATGAACATGTGGCTTGTCTTATCGACCATGATTATGAAGTCCGTCAATGCTGGTGAATAGACGGCTCCGCCTGCACATGGACCCATCACTGCAGATATCTGTGGCACAACGCCCGAGCTTATGACGTTCCGAAAGAAAATGTCTCCATAGCCGCCGAGACTGGCAACGCCTTCCTGTATTCGTGCACCGCCACTGTCGTTTAAGCCTATTACTGGCGCACCTGTTTTCAAGGCTAGGTCCATTAGTTTGCAGACTTTTTTTGCGAACATTTCGCCTAGTGAGCCGCCGAAGACGGTGAAGTCTTGGGAGAAGACGTAGACGAGTCTGCCGTCTATTGTTCCGTAGCCGGTGATGACGCCGTCTCCGGGGATTTTTCGTTCTCCCATGCCGAATTCTATGCATTGGTGAACCACGAACTGGTCGAGCTCGTTGAAGCTTCCCTGATCAAGCAACAGGTCGATTCGTTCTCTTGCTGTCAACTTGCCTTTTGAGTGTTGGTCTCCGATTCGTTTTTGGCCGCCTCCCAATTTTGCCTGTTCATTCAGCTCTCTTAGGCGTTTGATCTTTTCATCTACGGTTGGTTCTTTGATCTGGGGCATCTGCAAATCCCTCTGATTTGTTGGATAGTATTTGCTTCAAGGGGTATTTAGAACATATGGAAAGCGCGTGAAACCACAAGATATGAAACGAACCTCTCAAGTGCGAGAAAAAGCCCTGTACACAAGTAGTATAGCTTTTATTCGCAAAAAGGCTACTAGATTGCTGGTCAGAATCTTTGGAGGAGGTGATTCGATGCCAAAATGCGGGCTTTGCGGCTCTGAAGTGAAGGAGCAGCCGAAAATCACTGCTGAAGGTAAATGCTCAGTTTGCGGAGCAAAACTGGCCACGATAAAAGCCTTCCGACGAGCAGAATCCAAACGATAGCGACTGACATCAGCGCAAGTGTGCGCGATCTCGATGAATTCTATTGGGTACTTCAACTGGTGTCTTGACAACCTTCCAACGTCATAATGTGCGCTGGAACGCTTATCTAGAACAAACGCGCGCCTTTTGGTTCAGGGATAAAACTTTGCCCCAACCAACCAAAAACGACGATGAATGCAGAAAAGTTATAGCTGAATCTGGAATCAGTAGATGTGGTCGTGGTTGCAAATGGATGCAGTGCTGTTGGACAATCTTATGGTTTTCTTTGCATTCGTGTTCTATGCTTTCCTGTTCATAGTGTACATTTTGCGTGCTCGTGAACTCTCAAGGTTGGAATGGAAGTTGAGAATTGCGTTCAGTGTTCAACTGATTCCTTTTGCTTCGCTTTGGGTTTTGAACCTTGTAGTTGGCAATGACTCTGGGCGTCTGTTGACCGGACTGCCCATAATCATCTATCTAGCCTATGACCTCTGGTACAGATTGCTCACTAAGAAGAAACCCTATCATCACCCCAAACGCTGGCCACCCGGCCTCGTCGTCTACCTTCTACTCCTACTCATCGGCAGCATAGGCTTAAACTGGTACGGATACCTAATGTCGAAATTCTATGGAAGTATGCTTGTAGTTACCTTCTTCATCATGACGACCTCCTTTGGCTACTATCAGTACAGGTATAACAAGAGGAAGAAAGCTGAAGAAAGCCAGAAACAGCAAGCAACAGGATGACGAAATGGAGCAAATCTAAAGTAGTCATGGTTACCTAGATGAGCTTATGAACGAAAGCAGAAAGATCCTACTGGTTCTGGTATTGCTTCTGATTTGCGTATTTCTCCCATCTTTCGCTGCTGTGCCTTTCTCTCAGCAAGACAGTACACTTGTAATTAGAGATGTCCTGATACAAACTTCTGCTGCGTACCTGTGGCTCAGCCCAGCAATTCACGTTATTACTATTGCACTTCTTATAGCCTTGTATCGATACGGATCGCGAATAGGCAGAGTTGCCGACGCCTTTTTCGGAATCCTGTTCTTGTTCTTTGCTTTCAGTAATCACATCGCTGTAACTGAAAACTATGGGCTTACCGTGATAACAGGTAATTTAGTCCCCATTTCTATCGTGGGTCTATTCTGGATGTGGGAAGTTTACAGACCCCATAACGAGTATACTTTTGAGAGGCTTCCCGCTTGGAGATACTGGGTTTTGCCCTTTGTTTTCCTAGCTTTTTGGTCTCCGATAAACGCCAGTCTGAGTCCAGACTTCAATCCTTTGCTGCTTCTCACATCTTCCTTCGGAGTGATGTACTGCCCCACCACACCACTCATAATAGCCATTTTAACCCTAATCTATCCAAAGGTAAACATGCTTGTTCTAAGAACCACAAGTCTCGTTGGCCTAGTAATCGGTCTGTTTAATGCCATGTCATTTTTCATAATGCCAGGCTACACCTTATGGAATTTAATCCTTCACGCGCCACTCATCTTCATCTCAGCGTACGGCTTACTCATTCCAATCCTAGTGAAGAAGAATATTCCGCCGGAAACACTACAAAAGGAAAAGATAGAATAGAAAAAGAAAGGATTTGCGGGAGACAGTGGCAACATCGCCACCTGACGCCGGGTGCAAACCCCATCCTCCGCATTTCCCAGAGAAAAGCGAGTTGCGACAATGTTGCCGTTTGGCAGGTGGTTGAACAATATTCTCCTGCGAAAAACAGCTACAAATGACCGCGCCAAGAATTAAATATTGAGCTGAGTATTGCTGCTAAGAGGAAGACTGAAATCTTGGATGAAGAAGGATTCAGAAACTACTGTCTTGAAAGAAAGCTTAGTGAAAAGACAATACAAACGCACGTCAAGATTGTTAAAGAGTTCGAAACTTTTTTGACAACAAAGTGCCAAAACAGGAGTATAACCAACGCCACTTCCGCCAATCTGCACACATTCGTCAAACACTTGATGGAAGAGAATAGGAACACATGGGATAACCTGCTCTCCCTCGTCAGGTACGCCCGTTTCATAAACAACAAGGAAATAACTGTTCCTATGCTGGAGCTTCTTGACGGTAGTGACGTCTTGGAGAACCTCTCAAATACAATCAAACAGACAGTGGGTAAAACCAAGCACAAGGCGATTTTCGAAGGGATCAAGCTGCCCCCTCTGGGAACACTCCCAAAGGATAGACCAAAAATCACCAGAAAGTTCATGGATAATCTCGAAGCAGAATTGGGCATAAGTAAGTGCAGAGAAATCCTTTCAAGCGGACCTCATGCCAGTCCTAAGGAGCAGTATTTGCCTGAGCAGAAGAAGTTTTTGAAATCTAAGGGCATAGACGACTTCCTCAGAAAAAAACACGAGGAATACGTTGAAGAGCTTGAGGAACACATGAAAGAAAAAACACTGTACTTCAATCAGGAAATCACGAAAGAGGTTCTTGACTACGTTAGAATAACTCCGACCTGCCAAGTCGGCGTGAGAAAAGGAGATATAATCTACGTCACAAAGATTCCCTACATGGCTAAGGAGTATTTGCGCGAGAAAGACCACAAGAAGAAGCGATATTATGCCTGCCACTGTGCGTGGGTACGCGAAGCCATTAAGTCGGACCTAAAGATTTCGCCCAATTTCTGTTATTGTAGCGCAGGATTCGAGAAACGTTTATGGGACGTCATCTTTGGCCAAGACGTCAAAGCAGAAGTCTTACAGACTGTATTAAAAGGCGATCCAATCTGCAAATTCGCCATTCACGTTCCCAAAGAATACATTGGTCAGGAAGCTTATTCAAAGGAATTACGCGCACGCAAATGAAGCAACGTAGAGGAGCAACTTGCACCAAACTTATAACACAGAACTTTGCCCTCGCACGCCCTCTAATTTTCTAATTTCTAATTCTAAACAAGAAAAAATACTAGAAATTCCTATTCTTCTCTCCCCGTTTAGAATTTAGAAAATTAGAAAACCTAAACGTTACCTGAAAGTGTGATAGCTTGAACAATGACAGTGTTGAGTAGTTGTTAGGCTATGGGGAGGTTCTGAAGAACTAGGAGATTGCATGGAGATAGACCGTGTATGCACGAAGTGCACATTATTAGGACTCTGTTTACTGTTTCTATGACTTTGAGGAAAAGTTATGGCCGAACTGAAACTCCTTGGCACTACCTTGAGCGTCATTTTCTTCCAATGAAGAACAAGTTAGAAGCACTAGCAACACCATACTTTCTCATCCTTTCTTTTAGTTTTTCACCTTCCTTTTTCAAGCGTTCTCGTATTTCCAAATCTGCGTGTTCGTCTAGACGACGAAGGTTATCATCAATCTCTTTAGCAAATTGGTCGATTGTGACTTCTCCTTTTCCTTTTTTGGGATCACAATCAAATTTCCTATCGCAAATCAAGCATCTAACAGGGTGCGTAGACTCGAAAGTCTCAAGATCTGATAACCGCAGACTGTCCATGATGTCCTTGATTTTCTGCTTTGGATAGGTTTTATGATGAACAATACCTAGCAGGGAGTCGATTTCGGAATCCCAATGGTGTCGAAGTATGTCCGTTTTCTGTGCTTCATTCTGTTCTCCATCACTAAACTCTTCCTGAACAACAAAACATCCATCGGGCTTTAGCACACGTTTCATCTCAGCCAAAACTCTATCAATGGTTTCAAGATGATGTAATGAATAACTTATGCAAACTGTATCAAAGGAATTGTCTTCGAACTTCAAATACCCAGCATCCATCTCGAGAAACTCCACAGGCTGCCCTTCAAACTGCTTTTTTGCAGATTCCAAGTCCTTCCCCGAGAGTTCAATCCCAACAAAACAGTCATAGTTTTTCAGCATCTTCATCAGAGTATTGATGAAGCCGCCAAAGCCTGTGGCGACATCTAATATCCTTCCACCAGAGATTCCTTTTAGTTTCTTACTTATTTCTGTGGCACCAGAGGTTCTCAACCTCTCTGGCAGATTTTCCATAGTATAACCTCATTTGCAGATATTCGTTAGTCAAAGAAATGGGTTTTGCCTATTTTCATGTTTAACGGTTCAGACACGTGGTTTCTAAGCCAGTTTTTGATTTTGCGGAAAAGCTATAGCTGAACCGATGGATTGATAGTAAAGGTGATATTCTGTGTCATTGGAAGAGAATAAGGCTATTATTCGCAGGGCAATGGAAGCCGTGAATAAGCGAGACTTGGTTTTGCTTGACGAGTTGATATCACCCGGTTATGTTGACACCACCCTTCGACTGAAAGGTTTGAAGGGTTTCAAACGATCAGTGACTTTGCTTTATGAGGGCTTTCCCGATATCCATGTGACCATTGATGACATCATAGCCGAGGGCGACAAGGTGTGGGACCGTGTTACACTTACGGCAACACACACAGGCGAATATCGTGGATTAGCCCCTACCGGCAAGAAGATAGCATTCAAAGGTGTTCGAATCTGACGTATAGTTAATAGTAAGGTTGTTGAAAGAGAATCGTTCTATGACTTTTTAGATTTCTATAAACAACTAGGTGTTATCGAGTACAAAGGGTTTCCTGACGAAGTTCCGTGACTGCTTTGACTTACAATTCAACAATCCACATACCATCGAGTGAATGGCTAAACATTGCAGAGTTGTCCTCTACCAGTCTCATTAGGCGTGCGTGTGGGATAAGACTCTACCTTTATCCAACCAACGACGACGTGCTTCAGGGAAAAGAGTCTTGATTGCGTGTATACTCGGTTCAGTATAGTCAGTATTCAGGTACAGGTATAGTCGGAATCAAGTATACGCCCCTTATGCTGTAGACAAGAGGACAACGTTTTAGAATGCGTAATGCTTCTATTGCCTGCTAAGGTTTGATGAGTTCTTGTCAAGAAGAGAAAAGAAAGCTACAGGTTTAGAGCAGCATAAGAAACTACAGAGAGAGAAAGACCAGAAAAGAAAACAGAAAAAACAGGTTCCGCTTCCTGCAAAACACTTGAAAGGCAAAAAATAGGCGCTTCTGGATTCGGGATAAAACTTCACCCCCAACCAACCAACTCACGAACGGTGGATGAACCTGAGGAAAACAGGTTGTCCTAACTGCGCGGGCTAAAAGAAAAAGAGGGATCTCGATTTATGTTGCAGGCTATTGCTACTGCTTGGCTTCTACTATTTTTGCGGTCGGAGCGTTCTTCTTCACCGATTCTATGCCGTTGACGCATGCATCCTTCGATTCGTATCCTTCGCTTACAGCAATCGTCTGTCCGTTAGGTGCAACTAGACGGAATCTGAATTTTCCTGCTTTATCCTTGTACCATTCAAATTTTGCTTCTGGCAATGATAACACCTGACCAATCTTATTAACAGAACCTGCTAAAAAGACCTTCGTTTTAGCACAGTTGACGCCAGTGAATCTATTCTAACAAAAGAAGTGGACTGAGATGGGCTGCAAGGATTTGCTGAGTTTCTTTTTTGCCTTCTTAGCCGTCTCTTCTACTTTTTTTGCTCCTTTCTTTCCTAATTCAACGCCTTCTTTTCCAACTTTTTCAGCTGCTGAAGCGGTCTTTCTTGCAGCTTCCTCAGTCTTTTCCTTTGCTTTCTTCAAAATTCCCATATTGACCACGATTACTAAGAAGCCTCTGTCCCATTTCTTCTTTGGGTTTGGGGGTAAAGTTTACCCCACACACCCTTTCTGACGGGTTCAAGAATGCGCGCAGATAAACCTGAATTACGGACTGATGTTGCCCGGGTGGCCTGTTCATTTTATGCAATTGGAGCTGATGGTTGAATCAGGTGTTATTCCACAAGCAATAAGAACACAGTATCTAATAGTGTCCTATTGATAGGGTAATGTGGAGAAGTCTGCTTGTCGTCTCTTGAGCGCAATCGTGTTCCTAGTCCTCGTCCTATTGCTGCAAGAGAGATTCCGCTCATAGACAGAGTTGAAGAAATGGATGCTCTGAAAGAAGCTGTTTACAGAGCAGTCCACGGCGAGGGCGGTCTCGTTTTCATTCACGGCGAGGCTGGCATTGGAAAGACAAGATTGGTCAGGGAGCTCGGTGCCTATGCACGGTCCCGTGGAGTGCAGGTTCTGCATGGTAGATGCCCAGCACTATTTAGAATGGATGGTGTTCCTCCGTATATTCTTTGGAAAGAGGTTATCAAAGAGTATTTGGAAACATGCAATCCAGAGCAATTGTACAGAGTTATCGGCTATTATCCTGCTGAGGTTGCCAAGCTGGTTCCCGAGCTTAGCCAAAAGCTCCGGGCAATTCCTCAATCCTTCCCTATAAGCCCTGAGCAGGAGCAAAATAGGCTTTTTGAGGCTGTTTCGCAGTTTTTGACCAACATTTCTAGAGAGACTCCTTTGCTAGTGATTCTTGACGATCTGCAATGGACCGATCCATCCTCGCTCTTGCTCCTACATTACCTAGCCCATGATGTGCAGAAAACGCCCCTGCTTCTCTTGGGAGCTTATCGCAGCACTGACATTGATGCCAAACACCCACTGTCGCCAGTTCTGTCGGAATTGAACAGGGAACGTTTGCCTCAATCGATTCACCTGAAGCGAATGTCTCTCAGTGACGTTTCAGAGATTATAAAGAACATCTTAGAGCAGGAGGATGTTCCGGCAGAGTTCTGCACGCTTGTCTACGAGAAGACAAAGGGCAACCCGTTCTTCGCCGAGGAGGTTGTGAAGTCTCTGAAGGAAGAGGAAGTAATCTTCCGAGAAGGTAACAGGTGGGAGTTCAAAAATGTTTCAAAGATCGAGTTTCCAGAAACCGTCAAGAATGTCCTGAAGACGAGGTTCAGTAGACTTGACGATGAATGCCAGAATGCTTTGACCTTGGCTTCTTTTGTTGGAAATGACTTTACTTTGGAAGTAATATCTGTTCTTACGGGTATTGAGGAAAATAGGCTTCTTGAATTGATGGACAGAATTCTCAAAACCGGCTTGATCAAAGAGAGAGAAGTTCGTGGAGTTGGCACATGTTCTTTTGCTGACGTACTGGTCAGGGATGTTGTGTATGAGGAAGTCGGTCTCCTGAAGCGAAAAAAGCTTCACGGGATTGTGGGATGTGCCCTTGAAAAGGTCTACGCTGCGAAGACTGATGAGCATTTTGGAGAAGTCGCCTATCATTTTCTAGAAACCGGAGACAAAGAGAAGGCGCTTGACTATTTCCTGAAGGCTGGTGAAAAATCGCAGAAGATGTATGCCTATGATGAAGCTTCTTCCTATCTTAGTCACGCTCTTAAGCTTCTTGAAGAGAAAGATGGCAATATCGAAGAGGGGGCCCGTATTACGGAAAGACTTGGTGACATTGAAACTTGGATTGGGCAATTTGATGCTGGCATGGTATGGTGGGATGGAGCATTAACGCTGTGGGCACAGTTGGAAGATAGAAAAAGCGTTTCAAGGCTTCATGTTAAAATGGCGCATGCATTTTGGAATGTTGCTGGCGACAAGAAGAAAGCTTCTGAGCATCATCAGATGGTCCTAGAAATACTTGAAAAAGAGCCCGAAAGTGCGGAGTTAGCTAATCTGTACGAGGATATTGGGCATATGCTTTGGCGAAGTGGAGAGCCCGAAGCTTTGTCTTGGCTGCAGAAAGCACATGACTTAGCAGAGAAGCTAGGCGACTCCAGAGTCCTTGCCGAGTGCTACAACGACTTAGGAGCGCTAAGTTCGCTATCTGGAGAGCTTGAAAAAACTAAAAGATACTGGGAGCAAGGACTGAAAATAGCCCTCGAAAGCAATAGCATAGAAGCTGCTCTCCGCTTGTATTGTAACCTTTGCGGGCTCTATTGGTGGACAGGAGAACCTCAAAAGGCTTTCGAGACCGTTCAAAAAGGGTTGGAACTTGCGAAGAAAGTTGGTGACTTGAATCTAATGGTCTGGCTTGATGGGAATCTGGCTTTTTGCTATTTGGCTATGGGCGAGGTGCAGAAAGCCGTTTCCATATCTGAGGATAATCTGGCATTGGTTAAGAGAACCCGAAATGTGTCTTACACCCCAAATGCATTGCTGGGTATCGGACAATGCTATCTATCGCTGGGAGAATGGGACAAAAGTCTTCAGTACTTGACTGAGGCCGTTGACATAGCAAAGAAAGCTGAAGAGTATGTGCCTTCTGCTGAGGCGAATCAAAGCCTTGGAGAACTGCTCATGGAAATGAAAGACTATGAGGAAGCGGAAAAATACTTCAACGAAAGCAACCGCATCTATGAAAAAGCAGGAGACACAGCGAGTCTGCTTGTATGGACATTTCCTGCCCTTTCAAGATCATATCTGAAAAAAGGAGAAATCGAAAAAGCCAAAGAACTAATTGAAAGAACCTATGAATTCGCAGCAAAGTCAAAAAACATGTTGTTCATTGCAAATGCTGAAATGTTGAAGGGAATGCTTTTCAGGGCACAGAAAAACTGGGAGCAATCCATACAGCATTTCGAAAAAAGCGTCCAAACACTCCAAGATCTAAACGCACGAAAATGGTACGTGCCCTATTTCACTAACCTTCTATACGAATACGGCTCAACGTGCCTAGACAGAAACGAAGAAGGCGACAAAGAAAAAGCCCAAAACCTCTTCAGTCAAGCGTTGGAAATATTCCGGAAAATGGGTGCCAAAAAGGAGATTGAGAAAGTGGAAGCACGATTGTTATACATAGAGACGGGCAAGGTAACCCCAGTGCCAAAGCCTATAGACCTTGTTGCCACTGGATATGCAGATCTTGACAAGTTGCTGTGTGGAGGGATACATTCAAGCAGCGCTGTAGTGTTGGCCTCACCCTCTTGCAACGAGAGGGACTCGCTAATCAAGAGTTTTCTTAAGACAGGGGCAGAGAGAGGTGAAGTCACATTTTATCTCACCACTAGTGCTAGGGCAGCGAAAACTTTCGCAGAAGAGTTTCAGTCTGACTTCTACCTCTTCGTCTGCAATCCTCAAGCAGATGCAATCGCCGAGAGTTCACCTAACGTTTTCAAGCTGAAGGGTGTAGAGAACCTTACCGAGATTAGCATTGCTTTGACTTCAGCCATTCACAGACTGGACGCATCCCTGAAAGGCCCACGAAGGGCCTGTATCGAGATAGTCTCAGACGCCCTGCTTCAACATCATGCAGTTCAAACCAGGAAATGGCTGACCGCTCTCACCACGGAATTGATGTCAACAAGTTTCACCATCCTAGCAGTAGTTGATCCGCAGATGCACCCTCCAGAGGAGCTTCACGCCATTCTCGGACTGTTTGATGGGGAAATCAACATCTACGAAAAGGAAACAGAGATGGGATTGGGAAGATTCCTGAAGATCAAGAGAATGAGCGACCAGAAGTATCTGGAGACCGAGCTCCTTCTGAGGAAAGATGAACCACAAAAGTGAAGGCGACAGTGAAAAGCGCCGCGCCTCTCGGCAGGGCAATGCTCAGCACTGGTTCCTGCTACTGACCACTGGATTTGTGGTTGGTTGAATAAAACTTTACCCCAACACACTTCATCTGCTTAGCTGACCATGGCCTTCAGCTTAAAATCCAATTCCCTAAGATACGTGCTACTTGTCGTTATTATTGACTCAAATCCGAGCTTTCTCCAGAACCCTTCAGCTTCCTTATTGCCGATAATGTATCTCACAGTCAGGTCTTCAGCCTTGTTTGAGTTAAAGAATTTACAGAGTTCCTTCATCAAGCGTCTTCCAACGCCCTTTCTTCTAAACTGTTTCACGACGTACATGAGCGAGACATGACCAACAGTTGTTGGCATATGGTCACTTCTGCGCGTAACTTCGCCTTGGACATACCCTATTATCTCGCCATCTGCTTCAGCAAGCAATACGTGAATGTTGCTGTCCGCTAGGTCATTCTCAACTTTCTGTTTGAGAAGCTTCTTTCCCTCTTCAGTTATTCGCCAAATTAGGGGGTTTGATTTTTCAGCGTGCTCTTGTGACAACAATCTTAGCTCAACAATCCTCTCCACGTCCAAGGAAGCTGCTCTTCTAATTGTGAGGTTATCCATAGGATTCACTTGTACAGGATTTGGGATAAAACTGTACCCCAACCAACCTTGGAATTGCTTCCAGTGTTCTGTAGCACTAATGTAATAGAAGAAAAGCAGGAATGCCGTTGCCCACTCATGGAGCGGAGTGCGGTCAGTCCTTTTGTAATGAGGTCACGGTCACCCGTTCAAGTACTCTTAACACAGCTCGGAGAACAGCTGCGCGGTCACGTCTTCTGGCTCCTTCCGCAAATCTCAACGCTCTGAAAAGCTCTTCTGTATTGTCGTTGCCAGCAACGAAACTGAACAAATCATCTCTTGCGAGGTCGTCAGCGAGTCGTCTTGGGCTTTTCTCGCTTTTTTCTAACATCTCCCTTAGTCTAGCATGGTATTTCTTTGCACGTTTGTAGAAGACTTCTCTGTCTTTCTCGACCTGTCCTTTTCTGTTGTTAAGAACCGTACTACCAATCGTTCCTGCAATCGTTGCCAGTCTTGCGACAAGTCCTGCTGTAATAGGGTCAATTACAGCCAAATCAGTATCCCTCTATGCGGTAGTGAACTTCAACAGACCAAAGCCGATAAGCTCTTTTATGAGCTGCATAGACTTGGCATCTATTTCATCTTTTTTGAAAGTGATGTGCCCTAGGTCGCTGAAGTCACTGGGAAGAGATACGCCTTCTTCTTTCAGAATTACTATCTTGTCACCATAAAGAATAGAAGCCGCACCAAGTTCGTAAACAGCATTATCACTTGGTCTATAGAATTTGTCTCCTTTTGCATCAATATACTCTTCATCTGTAGTGAGGATTACTATCGCTGACGTGCAAGTCTTCATCAAGTCCGAGACTTTCTGTGAGATAGGACGCCCAATGTGGGGCTCATCAATGGCTACCTTAAAGGGAACTTTGAACTCGGAAAGCATCTTCTTTAGCTGTTCGACTGGGGCAGTATCTTTGCCATGTATTACAAAAATCTAGTTTACGGTAGGGGTCGAAAGTTTGGGAGACTCCTCTGTTTTTATCGTCTCTGCAGGCAATTTCCCACTCTCTGCTAGCTTGGTCTCGGTCTCTTGTACCGTAAGTTCGGGAGGCGTTTCAGCGAAAACAACATATGGTGCTCCTTGAACATCACGAACCATGCCTGCAAATCTTCCATTTTCAACCAAAAACGTAGTACACTCGTCGACAAGCTCGTGTGGAACACCGAATTCTGTCTCAAGCATGTTCTTGAAATATGTATCTGCTGATGGAAGTTTTGCATCTCGATAATGCTCGTAAACGTTCTTGAAAATCTCGATTTTCAGGACAGCTGCTTGCTTGTCTCTCAGTTCTTGCCGCGGCTCCACTGGCTTTGTTATTGACTTCCCGAGAGGTGTTAGCGAAATGTAATCAGAACTCCAAGTCCCCTCGATGAGCCCGTACCTGAAGGCGGAGCTTGTAATGTCTCGGAAGTTAGTGCTGCCTGGCTTGATGCCTATTGCGTCAGCAACGAAGAGTGGTTTCCAAGGTTTTCCAGCATTTTTGTCTTGAATTGCTCTTGGTAGTCTCATAGCTTCTTCAAGAGTGTGGTAAGGGATAGGTCTACGAGCATATTTCTTGGATTCTTTTTCATCCTCAACATTTTCTGCCATCTTCGGTCGTGGACATAGTAAACAACAACCAAGAAAAGTCTTTCTGTGTAGCAGTGACCTCGAGAACTCGTTCATTCTTGTTTCGGGAGTGAAAGAATATAGATTTTTGTATTGCTATAGTTAGTGGTTCTCTTATCCTCTGCATTTCCTTCTGATTCTGCAGTCTCGTACAAGACTAGCAATTCTGGGAACCCATGAATCCTTCTCGTTTCTCAAATATGCTGCAAACAGAAAAGCCTCTTCGCTGATTAGAGTTTCAATTTCCTGCTTCTGATCCATTCTTATTCTGGGAATCTTCACCTTGCTCTGGAAATACTAGTTCAAGCCATTGATTGGCCCGCGAACGGTTCAAAAACGTGACATCATAGCTGCATAGGAAAACCATAAATCTGCGGGATTTCGAATTCACATCTGCAGAAGGTTGTGTCATGAAGTCTAATCCTGTAATTCAGACAGTGCTCGCTCACAAGTCAATTCGAAAATACACAGATGACGTGCCTTCCGAGGAAGTCATAGAGGCAATTGTGAGGGCTGGTCAGCAGGCGCCTTTTGCCTCACAATCCTACAGCGTACTACTATCACGAAACAGAAAACGTAACCCTTGGAATGCCCCATTACTGTTCACGATCTGCGTTGACTTTCACAAGTTCGAAAAAATAATGACCAAAAGAAAATGGAAACTAGCCACCAACGACCTAACACTGCTACTCTTCGGAATACAAGACGCGGCATACATGGCAGAAAACATGGTGACAGCCGCAAGAAGCCTCGGACTTGGTAGCTGCTTCCTCGGAGCCGCACTTTACAGAGCCGACAAGATCGCACAAGAATATGATTTGCCCAAGAAAGTCTTCCCACTGGTGCAGTTGGCAATGGGATACCCAGCTGAAGATCCACACACGAGACCCCGATACCCATTAGAGTTCACTCTTTTCGAAGACAAATACCCGAAGCTAAGCCAAAAGATGATTTCAGAAGCCATGAAAACGATGGATGAAGGATACCTCGCTCAAGACTACTACCGAAAAGCAAAGGCCAAGATACCGTTGGAAAAAGACCGCAAGGAAACTTTCACCTATGACAACTACAGTTGGACGGAGCACATCTGCAGAAAATGGGGGCAATGGTACCTAGACCCAAAGGAACTGCTTGACCAACTGAAGAAAAGAGGTTTCAACATCACAGGAAAAAGAAAGTAGATCCAGATAGCAGCCCTTTCCATTTCTATTCTGATCGTAATACGACATCTCCCGCAAAAACATGCTTCACCGTTCCATCCCCAAGCTTCAAAACCAAAGACCCACTCCTATCAACATCCAATGCCAAACCAGTCAATCTCTCATCCATGCTCACTACCTCCACTTGACAATCCAGAAAGCCAGCGTGCTTTTTCCATTCATCCAAAACAACACAGAAACCCTTCTCCAAGAAAACATCACATAGTCTTTCCAACTTCTCCAGCAACGCTTTAAGAAGCAGTTCCAACTCGATCTTTCTGCCAAGTTCATCTTCAAGCGAAGTAGCTATCTTCCACAGATCTTCTGGTAAAAACTGCTTCACTCCAAAGTTCGCGTTAATGCCTACTCCGACCACGACATATTCGACGCTCTTCCCATCTGACTTCGTCTCTGCAAGTATTCCACAGACTTTCTTCGAATCCACCAAAACATCATTCGGCCACTTCACCTGCGTCTTTAACCCGTACAACTCTTCCAGAACCTCAGCCACAGCCAAGCTTGCAACAAAAACAAGCCCAAACGCCTCTGCCGGCTTGAGCTTAGGTCTAAGGACAACGGAAAACCATAATCCTCCTGCAGGCGAAACCCATTTTCTCTTCAGTCTTCCTCGTCCAGCAGTTTGAGACTCAGCAAGGAAAACGGTTCCATCGCAAGCACCAAGCTTCGCAAACCTTCTTGCCCAGCTATTCGTTGAAGCAACAGAACGCTTGAAGAAAATGCTTCTTCCAACACGTTTGGTATCTAAGCCTTCGAGAAGCTTGTTTAAGTCGATGTTTGCTTGCACTGTTCAGTCTTACCGCTTGGGTTTCTCGACGAGTTCCATAAGCACGCCTTTAGTGCTCTTGGGATGAACAAACGCGATTCTCTTTCCTTCCGCACCCATCTGAGGCTGCTCATCGATTAACGAAACGCCTTCTTTCTTCATCTCTGCCAAGGCAACATCAATATTGTCTACCTCAACAGCAAAATGGTGAATACCTTCACCACGAGTCTCAAGAAACTTCGCAATAGCACTATTGCTGTCAAGTGGCTCCAAAAGCTCGATCTGCGTCTTGCCACCTGCAAAAATGAAGGCAACTCTGACTTTCCGCTCTGTTAAGACATGAATGCCTTTAAGCTCAAACCCCAAAACGTCACGATAAACGCGGATAGCATCATCCAAGCTCTTCACAGCAACTCCAACATGATCCATACCAACAAACATGCACGCTCCAACTCCTTTCCCGAATGGTTAATGGCATAGGGGAACGTCATAAAAAAGTTTCTGGGAAAACACTTTCACAGCACAGAAAAGAGGAAACTATAAAATCCATGTCGCACCTAGCAAACATGCAAAGAAACAGTGGCAAGGCAACAAAGCAACAGTGGCCTCAATGACAAACAAGACAAGAACCAAAAGGAGAAAATGCCTACATCACCCACCCATGGAATGCCCAACACCAGATCAACAGTGCATTTTCTCAAGAATGGAGAAAACCCCGAAAACCTGACTGAATTGCCAACACAGTTCCGGTTTAGAGGAAGAACATCATGAGCAAAAACAAGAAGCCAGAAAACGTCGAGAAACTCCCCGAACAAGCGGCCAGACCGAAAGACATGATAGAATATCAAAAAGGCTCAGTCGTGAGCAAAACGCTAATCGACGAGAAAGCGGGCACAGTGACACTATTCGCATTTGATGAACACCAAGGGCTAAGCGAACATACAACACCGTTTGACGCGATGGTCCAAATCATCGACGGCGAAGCGGAAATAACCATCTCAGGCAAAACTCACCACTTGCGAGAAGGCGAAGCAATCGTCATGCCGGCCAATCATCCGCACAGTCTAAAAGCCGTCAAGAGGTTCAAAATGATCCTCACCATGATAAGAGGATAACCCCCCTTCTTCATTGCTCAACCTTGACGGTTCTTACAAAATTCCGCAGAATCTCTTCCCCATGCTCAGTGTTATTCACTTCAGGGTGAAACTGCACTCCGTACAACGGCTTATGCCAGTGTTTTACAGCCTGAATCCGACAATTCTCCGACAAAGCGAGAACAGTAAAACTGGGCGCCTCCTTCACCTCATCATTGTGAGACTCCCAGACCGAAAACTCCTTCGGCAAACCCTTGAACAGGTCATCCTCCTCAATCACCCTCAAACGAGACAGCCCGTACTCTGGAATCTCAGATGGACCAGCTTTGCCGCCAAAATGAATAGCCATCAGCTGCATTCCAAGGCACTCACCCAGAATTGGGCCTTGAAAACGCTCAAAATAATCAATGCAGTTGCCCAACTTTGGAGATTCCCAAACGACCCGCGGCGCTCCACCACTCAGGACAAGCGCATCTGCATCTATATCGCCAACAGGCGTAGTGTTAGGAATTATCTTGGAGTCGCAGCCAACCTCTCTCAAGACCCGCCAAATCCTGTGCGTCCACTGCCCGCCATTATCCACAACATAAACCTTGACTAGGCTACTCATACTCAATCGTCCCAGGCGGCTTATTAGTCACGTCAAACACGACCCTACTAACATCATCCTTCAAAGTATTCGAAATCCTCACAGATATGCGCTCCAGAACCTCATGAGGAATCTTCGAATACGCCGCGCTCATCCCATCCAAGCTCTCAACAGACCGAACCACAACAACACGGCCATAAACCCTCACGTCTCCATGAACACCCACAGCCTTGCAAGGCAACAAAACAGCAAAATACTGCCAAGGCTTAGACATTTCGCCCTTTGCAACGGCCTTCTCTACCTCCTCCTCCACAATAGCGCATGCCTCACGGACAATCCCCGCGTTCTCAGCCGTCGCCTCACCAACAATGCGCACAGCCAAGCCTGGCCCAGGAAACGGCTGCCGCTCATACACCTCAGAAGGCAACCCCAACGCCTTCCCAACAACACGCACTTCATCCTTGTACAAGTCCCGAAGAGGCTCAACAATTTCAAACTCTATTTTCTCAGGCAAACCGCCCACGTTATGATGGGACTTGATCCTGTCCCTGAGCCCACCGCCACTCTCAATCCAATCCGGCGCAATCGTTCCCTGAACAAAGAATCGCGCCTTTTCTTTCCGAGCTATCTCTTCGAAGACTCTGATGAACAATTCGCCGATGATCTTTCTCTTCTGTTCAGGATCAACCACTCCACCTAACTTGTCATAGAACCGTTTCTTCGCATCCACGACAAGAACTTTCAAGCCAAGCTTCTTCAGCAGTCTCTCGTTGGTCTCTATTTCGTTCTTCCGCATGTAACCAGTGTCCACCAAAACGCAAAGCAGGCTCTCACCTATGGCCCTATTAACCAAGATGGCAGAGGTCGTGGAGTCAACTCCGCCAGAAGCCCCGATAATGGCCCTGCCTCTGATTCTATCCCTTAACTCTTTCACTTTTTCCTGAATGAACTTCTCAGCGTCAAACATTGACTAGTCAATATGTAGAGAGGAGGAATTGGCTATAAAAATCTTGCAAACACCGAGAGGGAAGACTGCATGCCAGAGTCCAAACATGACTCAGCATTCCACACCTCCCCACACGAGGCTCTCTTGTGCGAATGAAGGCCTGCCTGTTCTGGAAAACATTGAACCGAGTTTTGGCGTGTGTTTTCCGCTTCTATCGCAAGCTTGCGAACCTCATAACGACCTGCGGCTTCCTGATGCAGATGAAGGTTTGCCTGTTCTGGAAGAGAAAAACGGAAAAAAGGGATTATGGCTCTCTATCGTCGAAGTGGGTTCCTACTACGATCACGTCGAAAATGTCTATTTCCCAGTCGTTGATGATGTCTCCTAAGGGGCCATGCGGGCTGCTGTGCAAGAGCTGCAGCCTTTTTCCTCAGTTCTCGAAAAGTGTTTGACAGTTCTCTGTAGCCTCTTGGAAAGACCAGCTCCGAGTCTTTTGGCAGCGTGTTTAGCATGGCAATCAGTTTACTGTACGGACGAGTGGAAAGGGTCATGTCAGGCTTGTTTTAATGAAGTTTTTGATAGTGAGAATTCTTGTCCTTGCCTCGTCTAATGCTTGGATTAGTTTCTTGAGGTCATCTGCGCCTTTTAACGAATCTTCAATTATCACGGGTTTCTCTGCTTCACCGATGAAGCCGCGAGGAGCGGACTTGATTTTATTGGGAGCTTCGGCGAGCCATTTTTGAAGTTTAATCAACGGTCCGATTGTATCTTCATAATTGCTGGAAAATGCGTTGTCCACTTGTTCAAGTTGCTCAAGATTTTCATCCAGTTTTTCGAATCCAGATGCGGAGCAGCAATTGTATGTCCTTTGAACTGCATTCAGGATGTCTTCGAAGCGTTCGGAGAGTTTGTCCGCAAATTCTGTCCACTTATCAAGATTCATGCCTGTGTTTGATTCGAAGTCTTTTGTGATGAGCAGTCTGATGAAGAAAAAAAGGTGTCCAAGATCCTCCTTAACGCCCGTTATCAGTCTATCCTTAAGTTCCTTGCTTCCCGTGGCGATGCCTGAGCAAACCTCTTTTAGGCTTTCAAGCAGAGGCAAGAGTTCTTTGTATTCTTGTTCGTTCAACAACCGACCACTACTGATATCAAAGCAATATGTGAAGTGCGATTTATAGGCTGTTTGGTGGGCTTACAATTCTAAGGTATACTGCTACGGCAAACTTTTTCAGATACTTGATGTCACTTTCTAAAGGGGTTTTGAACCGTGTCTGAAAGCCAAAACTTGAAGTACTTACTGGTCCAAGCCAAAGAACAGGAGGAGAAGTATGAGTGGCTTGTGGCGGTTGGCTTTTGCAGGAAAGCCTTGAACCTTGCATTGGATTCGGGAGATTTCCTGAAAGCGGGTGAAATTGAAGCACGCATCGGCTTTTGCTGTCGTAGGGCGGCCTTTCAGGCGGAAAGCTCCGAGCTTTTTGAGGAGCTTATTCATCTAACTGTTGAATCTTACAACAAGGCTTCAAAGCTTTTTGATGAGGCTAAAGTGACAGAGAAGGAAAAGCTGGCTATGAGCAACCGTTACAAGGCGTTGAGTGTCTATGCCAGTGTGGAGTCAACCGCTGATGCTTCCGAAAAGAAGATGCTGCTGGATGAATGTATAGTGATGATGAAGAAGGCTCTGAAGGCTTATGAGGAAGTTGGAGATCGAATCGGCTACGCAAAGGTATGCAATGAACTCCTAGAATCCCTCTTTGATAGAATTATCCTTGAAGGAGATTGGGAAGCACAGAAGAGAATGGCTTGGGAAGCGATAGATTATGGGGAAAAAGCCATCGCCATGTTGTTCGAGACTGGGCATGACTGGGAGCTCGCTCGAGCCTACCTCGTGACGAGTCTTCACTATGGCTCCGCAGCTGAGTTCAGTGGACTGAAGGAGAGGTGGAGGGAGCTTGGCGAAAAAAGTTTAAGCTATTCACGGAAAGCTTCGGAACTTTCAGAGAAAGTAGGAGATGCACATCTAATCGGTTTGTCGAGTTTTTGGACGTTCGTCAGAGCTCTGTCCTTCGGCGGAGAAATGGCCTTCGTCAATAATATGAGCTATGTTAATGAATTGATCGAACAGTCTGTGAAAACGAGGGACAATTTGCTGCTAGGACTTGCTTCTATTCTTATGGCTGAAGGTATGGGCGCGGTGCTGGAGGTAGAAGAGAATCCTAACAAGATGCGGGAGGGGTATAGCAACCTCGTTCGGTACGCTGAAGACGCATTGCAGCATTTCGAAGTAGTTTCTAGTTACTCTAATAGTGCTAGCGCTTGCACGCAAATTGCTGAAAGTTACACTGACATGGCACGTGAAGTTGAAACCAGCTTGGAACAAAAGACAGTTCTTCTTGAGAAAGCTGTGGAATTTGGTCGAAAAGGCTTGGGATACGCTGAGAGATCTGGTCCCAATGACATATCCGCTAACCTCCATGTGCTGAGTAAAGGGCTCTATTTTCTATTTGTCATGAAGCAAGACCTCGAAGAGAAAAGGAGGCTCCTTGAAGAGGCCTTAAAGCTTAGAGAGAGAAGCATTACCATCGCAGAGCAAACCGCATTCCCTTTTGACTACTGGAACCGTGGTGTGTATCAAAACTATCTGGCTCTGATAAAAGCTCAACAAGCAGAAGTAGAAAGCGACAACGGCAGGAAAAGGGAACTGGTAGAAGAGGCGGTTTCAGTGATGGAAAACTGTCTGGAACTGTGCAAAAAAGGTCTCATTGAACAACCTCAATTTAAAGTTGGGGACGTGCTATTCTCGCTAATTCCCTTTGGATGGTACCAAGGCTGGTTTGGAGATATCCTAGAACAGCTTCACTCGATGACAGGCGAGGAAAGAATTCTTGAAAAAGCGATTGCAGCTTACAAAGGCGTCGTAGAAACCTACACGCAGATAGGCTTTTCTAGCCGTGTTGCCGAGGCTCACTGGAAGATCGCTAAGCTTTACGACCGTTTAGCCAGCCACCAAGAATCTGCAGAGCATTTCGAGTCCGCATCCAATCACTACAGGGCTTCTGCCGAAGGAATGCCTAACCTAAAGGAGTTCTACATGGACTACGCTTCATATATGCAAGCATGGGCAGAAATCGAAAGAGCAAGGTTCAGTAGTGAAAGAGAAGAATATGATAAGGCTCAAAAACACTATGAAAAGGCCGCAAACGTTTTTGAATCATCCAAGGAGTGGAGATACCTTGCTCCCAACTATTCTGCATGGTCCATGCTTCAACAAGCAGAAGACCAAAGCAGAAAGGACTATGGCAAACAAGCGATAGAAACCTTCGAGAAAGCCGCACAGCTCTTTGACAAAGCCAAGAGTCTGCTCAAAGCTCAAGTTACAAAAATCCAGAGCGTGGAAGAGAAAGACATTGCGCTGACCACGATCAAAGCGTCGCAAGTTAGAAGTGAATACTGCCGAGGGAGAATAGTCTTGGAAGAGGCCAGAATGTTAGACAAGGAAGGCAACACTATGTCAAGCTCACAAAGATACCGTGCTGCAGCTCATGTCTTCGAAAAACTGGAAAAGGAAACGGAATCTGAGACGGAGCGAGAAGAACTTAGGCTGATTGTTTGTCTATGTCTAGCGTGGCAAAAAATGACGCTGGCTGACGCCAGAGCCTCACCTGAACTATACATTGAAGCATCCCAGTTTTTTGAACAAGCAAGCGAATTGAGCGGCAGCGAAAGAACAAGGCTCCTCACGCTAGGTCATAGTCGTTTCTGCAGGGCACTTGAGGCTGGAACAAGATTCATGGACACAAGAGATACAACATTACATTCAGCAGCAATACAGCACCTCCAAAGTGCGACCAGCTATTACCAAAGGGCGGGTCTTCAAAATGTCGCCGAATATGCCAGAGCAACAGGTCTTCTTTTCGATGCTTACGTGTACATGGACAATGCTAAGAAGGAAATGGATCCGGAAACAAAGACAAGGCTGTACTTGATGGCTGAAAAGATTCTTGAGGCTTCAGCTGGGGCCTATCTGAAAGCAGAGCAGCCGGCAAAAATGGAAGAAGTGCAAGGACTGTTGACCAAAGTCAGAGAAGAAAGAGAATTGGCTGTATCTTTGACTGAAATTCTCCACGTGTCAACGATTGTCTCCACTACCCCGGCGTTTTCGGCTGCTGTGAAGAATGAAGAGATAGCGGTGGGTCTTGAGAAATTCAAGCATGCTGCCCTTGAGGCGAATCTGGTCTTAAACTCAAGAGAAGCGAAGGCCGGAGAAAGCTTCAACCTAGAAATGCAGATCGTGAATGTTGGAAAAGAAGCAGCTCTCTTGGCCAGAGTTGAGGAGATCCTTCCTACTGGCATCGAGCTAGTTGCACAACCCGATTATTGTCGCTTCGAAGACGCCCATCTGGATATGAAAGGGAAGAGACTTGACCCGTTAAAGACTGAACCAGTCAGACTCGTTTTAAGGTCTTTTGAGGAAGGCATATTCACAGTGAAGCCAAGAATTATTTACGTGGACGAGGCTGGGCGCCAAATGTCCTGCGAGCCTGAGCCTGTAACAATTAGCGTTTCAAGAGTTGTTGTTCCAGGTCGTATTACTACGGGATACGAAGATCTTGACACATTGCTTTTTGGTGGAATACCCGAAAACTATTCAGTTATACTGGTCGCCCCTTCGTGCGATGAACGGGATTTTCTGACTAGGAAATTTCTTGAAGCAGGAGCAAGAGAGGGTGCAATTACATTCTACGTGACTGTAGAGTCGACTGGAATGAGAACTCTTGTCGAGGAATTCCAATCAAACTTCTACCTCTTCATATGCAATCCTCAAGCAGATGAAATCATCAGAAGCCTACCCAACGTATTCGGACTAAAAGGCGTTGAAAACCTCACCGACATCAACATTGCTTTAACATCAGCCTTCCGCAGATTGAACTCTTCGCCCAAAGGTCCAAGAAGAGCTTGCATTGAAATAATCTCAGATGTTCTACTGCAGCACCACGCTGCTATATCGAGAAGATGGCTAACAGGACTTCTTGCGGACCTCAAATCAAAAGGTTTCACTACACTCGCAGTTATCAATGCCCAGATGCATCCTCCAGAAGAGGTTCAGGCAATTCTAGGTCTTTTTGAAGGAGAAATAAGCCTCTACGAGAAAGAAAACGAAGGAGGTTTAGGAAAATCCCTGAAGATCAGAAAAATGCATAATCAAAGATATTCAACGAGTGAATTGCCTCTGAGAAGAGCAAAACTAGAAACAATGAAAGAGTAGAAGACAGCCAATAAGATTCAGGCATAGAAAAATGGGAGCAGAGGATATCTTCCCGGAATCCGTGTCTGGTCGTGGGTTCAAATCCCACCCCCAGCGCCAACAACATAGTTTTGGACAAACCCCCGTGGTGGGGCTACTTTGGCTTTCAAAAGAGAGCAACTAGATGCGCCTACTCGAGACATGCTGGCACCTTGTGATCAAGGCGTTCAAATGTTGCCTCTTACATGTATTCAGGATCTGCGGTTTCCTGATGTTAAGAAGGGCGAGATCCTCGTCGATTGTCGTGGACAGGGAAGTTTTCAACGGTGAAGGGCGGGGGATAGGTCGTTTTTGCGAGGTCGTTTGACTGTCAAAAACAGAGTATTCCGTCGGGTGACCGAGCTTCGCAGAACTATTAATGTTAACCTGATAAGGGTCTGCGGGTTCCTGATGCAGACAAAGGCCTACCTGTTTTGGATGTTCTGTTAACTCTTAGGGGATTAAGCGGGTTCTGGAGACCTCTGTTAACTAGCGGGGCTTTTTGTGATCGCGCTTTGAGGTACTGCAGCTCCAGAATCAGTTTCAGACACGCTCGAAGATCAAATAGCCTATTACTTCTTTTCCACCAACCAGCGTTGGAGTGGTCGATACAGAGAGCGCTCTTCCGTCAATCTTGTAGTAGCGCTCTTGGTATCCCCCCACCCAGTTGGGGAAGAGACTGATTTCCACTTTTACTCGAAACTTATCTTTCTCAATCTCACAGGGACCGCAATAAGAAATATACGAATCTGCGGCGCTTGCTCTTTCTTCCAAGCTGCCTCCCTTCATATCTTGGGACGGAAATCTCCTGCGATTAGCGCCCATTATTGCAGCGCAGAAGTACCCATCGGGGCTGAGGATGACATAGCCCACAGTTTCTCTTCCCCAAGGATAGAGCACAGATCCATCAGATGTCCTCGTTTCAAACGATTTCAGTTTCCATGTTCCGACTAGAGGATTTGCTTCAGACAATCCTTAAGCCCCGCCGTGTGCGACCTCGTCCCTTCCACTACTAACCTTCTGTACGCGCGCTTGCTTTTTCTAGGAACTTGGTGATGTGAGGTAGCACCAAATCACTACTAAAGAAGGTCTGTATATGGTCGAGCCCGGGGAAGGAGACGAAAGTCGCATTGAGTATGCTTTTGGCGCATTGCTTCGCACCTGGATAGCAGGGATCGGTTTCTCCAGCAAAAAGCAGAACTGGCATGATCATGGCTGGCAGAACATCGTCAAAGCCAAGTGGCCAGTCGTTCGAAGACACCAAGGCAGTAAGAGCTTCATAATCGTTGGCAGCAACCCGAGCTTGCACTCGCGCCTTCTGCTCTGGAGTCATCATTGACATAGGTGGTTTCTCCCACCATGCAGAAATGCCCTTTTCCTTGATTTGTTTGAGAAACTGGAGAGCCCACTCGGTGCTGTCTGGCTCTGCATATGGGTGTACTCCTCCCAAGATCAGTGAATGAAAACGATTAGTTGTGTATTTTGCAATTCCAAAGCCTATCCATCCGCCCATCGAGAAGCCAAAGAAATGGGCCTTGCCGAGGTCTAAATCGTCCAATACGGCGACAACGTCGGTTGCCAGCAATTTCAACTTGTAGGCTTCAGGATCATGAGGCTTATCGCTGGCACCGTGTCCCCGAGCATCGATCAGGATAAGCCGATAGTGTTTCTTCAGCTGTTCTGCGTAGCCGCAATTACCAATCTTCAAGACTGGCGAGTAGTCCATGCAAAAGCACTAGTGGCGGTCCATTGCCTTCAAGCTCATAGTGAACTCGGACCCCATGACTGTTAGCATATGGCATAGTTTTCACCGAGATCCACTTCTTGTGTCAAACCATATAACTATTGGGTTTTGCAAAGATTTTTGTAACTTCAATCTTAGTGCGCGCTAAGAAGCATACAGACAGCAGAATCTACTTTCCACATCGAACACTCTTCGGTGTGTAATGTAGAACAATGCTTGTGTGAGTGCTGGCTTCTTTCTAACTGGGTACATCAGAAGCCTCATATAGCCAGCTTTTTGAGGGGCCATCGGGAGACATCTCCGAGCCAATGAAAAATAGTCGTTCTGAATCAACAATCATTTTATGCATACCGCAGCTTCCTGCACGCGAGAAAAATCAGATTGACAGAGACAATTTTGAAATACGTCAAGAAGTATTCTACTAATGTTTGGGGAAAGAAGTTTATGTCTCATTGGACAGAAGACCTTTTCGTGAATCATCCTGAACTCTTTGTTAAAGCCCTAGAAGAACGCGTTTCGATTGCAGGCGACGAAGTTGACCTCTTTCTGAAACATCTTAGTAAGGAAGGATTCAAGCCTCGAAGAATCTTGGACCTAAACTGTGGCATCGGCAGACATTCAATCGAGCTTGGAAAAAGAGGCATAAGTGTTCTGGGAACGGACTTGTCGCCCTACTACATCCAAATCGCCAAAAAACGTGCAAGAAGCCATCATGTCGCTGACAAAGTGCGGTTCAAAGTCGTGGACATGCGCAGGATCGGCGCAGTGCTTGCCAAAGAGGAATTCGACGGTATCATCAATCTCTTGACTTCCTTTGGATACTATAATGATAAGACTAATACTGACATTCTACGTCAATGTTGCAGTCTTGTTCGTTCCAAAGGTTTTTTTGCCTTGGAGATCGCGAATAGAGATTGGATTGTTAGGAACTTCCAGCCGCAAGGATTTTCCCGTTATAAGAATCTGATAGTCTTGGAAGACAGGACATTTGACGCAAAAACTTCACGCGCACTAACCACTTGGACTTACCTAGTTCAAAAAGATGACAAGAATTTTGTCCTAGAAAAGCAAGTCACAACCGACACTCGTCTTTGGAGCCTTCACGAACTGATTGGCATTTTAGAGAAAACCGGTTGGAGATTCAAGGCAGTATATCCTAGATTTGGGCGACAGCAAGGAGAAGCCCCACCAACGGAATTGCAGCGTCTATTCTTCATCGCCATGAAGCCCGCACTCGAGAAGAAACGTGTTGCTTAGAAACACTGGCTCGCACAACTGATTTCACTTCAGTGAGAGATGGAAAACGTATTCGTTCAGCCGTTTCAAGTATCCTCCTTCTCGATATCCATGTTTTCGGAATGCAGCGAGTGCTGCAGGATGATCAGCATAAAACACGAGGTCAGCATACCCATGGCTCTTCATGTAAGTCTCAAAGAAATCTAGGAATTCGTTCCCGTAACCCTTTCCCCGATGCTTCTCGATCAACCACCATTCATGAAGCTCAACAAAGCCTTTCTTATTGCCAAGAAGCTTCTCCAATGCCTCTCTATCTTCTTTGTCTCTGGGGACACCTTTCCTGTGTTCTTCAGTGTTGCTTTCATGCCAGACTGCATGACCCACAATCTCACCGTTATATCGCCAAACGATAAGTTGCGAAAGGTCCTTAATGACATCCGCAAGTTCTTCAAGAAGTCTATCGTGATTGTATCCTTTACTCTCTTGATTGTATCCATTTCTATTCCAATATTCTTTGAATTCCTCTGATTCAGGATTACAGCCAACCTCAAACCTCATTGGTTCAGCCATCTGCCTACGCTTCTGATTTCTGAAGCCTCTGCTTTCTTTTCTTCATTTCAACGTAGAGGTATTCAAAGCTGTCCAGATAATCAGGCATGTTTTGTGCTTTTCTATAGCCTTCAATTATGGGTCTCACTTTCTCCCATGCTCTACGACATGGAGTATCAAAGCAACTGTAAACTAGACCAAAGTCCAAAAGCTTCTTCCTTACAAGGCTGCCAATTCCATCATACAATACGTTGATTTTGGTTAGTGCTTTCATGGTGGGACTGTCAGATAGGTATGGACCGTACTTCTTCACGAAATCATCATAGTCTTTAAAGTCCATATTCAGAACCTTCAGTATTGCTTCCCTGTAGTCGTCAGCGTACAAAGTTTGGTTCATTCTCCAAACAAGGTCTGTCTGTCTAGTTCTGGTCTGGTGTCTGATTTGGAAAGCATAGTAAACAATTCCAGCCACGACACTTGCAGAAGCAATGGCTATAGAAATAGTCTGTAACAACAGTATGTCAACCATTCTTGACACCTGCTTGTTCTCTTTTCTTCATTTCATTATAGAGATACTCAGTTCCTGCCCCGAGTGTTCGCAAGCCCGACACTTTTTTCGTATCTTCTATGATA
>Ga0315279_10002590_pt1 | contig 26735 bp, 23 predicted proteins | sample YL17G06_20_MG_FD_203694 | JGI IMG/M metagenome (GOLD analysis project Ga0315279, IMG submission 203694) | Sediment microbial communities from Yellowstone Lake, YNP, Wyoming, USA - YL17G06_20 | ecosystem: Environmental > Aquatic > Freshwater > Lake > Sediment | place: USA: Wyoming | collected... | reverse complement strand
AGGACGGCAAAACGAATTGGTTTCAACGTCCGAAGGAAGGGATGACCCCTCCGCGGGAGGCTCTGGCTGAGCAGGAAATGCACGACGGAAAACGCGTGATCCGCCTGAAATGGCAGACCGCGTTTGCTGGCGATGAGCCCATAGCACGCTATGAAATATGGCGTGACCATCAGAAAATCAACCGGGTCACTCATCAGCCCCAGATCAGCAGGAAGCCGTTTGTCTTTGAAGAGGTCATTAACGACAAAGCCGCCCACAACTACCAAGTCGCCACTGTGGATGTGGCCGGGCGCAATGCAGCCTCGGAAGAACTCTTCGTGCCAACGCTTGGGTAGCAGGAACGTTCGTTCGATGCCTTGTGACGTGACCGGCGATTCTTGTACCAGGTGAAGGGAGAGAGAATTCACCTGAGGAGGAAGGTCGGTCATGTCGACGAAGAGGTACAAGACGAAGCAGATCGTGACGCTGCTGCGGAAGATCGAAGTGGAAATAGCGAATGGCAAGACCGTCGCATTTCAGTCGAAATCAGACACCTGACTGGAATGAGCTAATCTACGGTTCTAGCCTGGGTTCGCCCCTCAGCCCACGCTGCAAAGACCTCCTGCGCCGCATGAACTTCCCACCGTAAGGTCGCCCTCGGCCTTTGGCTCTCCCATTTCTTACATGCGCCTCCGATGCGATTCCGTTCCGTACATACGCAGTTGCGGAATCGACTGGTTCCTTGACCCAAGGGAGAATAGCCGTTCTGAGCACCCAAGCCGGATTGGTCCTGGGAAACAAGCTTTGCGCCAAGTGGGGCAAGTCAGCCGATTCCGGACGGGAAGCCGACTTTTCGGGCGAAATCCTAGGCGCGGATTGCAACTGTCCCGCCAGCAATAAATTGCAACGAATCGAGCGAAGCGGGCCGGTTCCGCCGCGAGTGGGCGTGCGCCGCAGAAAATGTCGGCGGAGCCCCCGCGGCTCGCACGGCACATCGGCAAGCGACTGTTGCCAGACCAAAATCAGTGTCTCTCCAAGCGTCATGGATAAGTCCTCGGACCAAAGGAAAGATTCTTCAGAAGCTGAACTCCAACTTTTGGTCGGACCTTTCCGCAGCCCCTAAACGTTGTAGGCTGCGTGAACAAAATCCCAATTACCTCGACTCTTGGATTCACGCAAGGGTCGATGATCGGCGGGCTCACGGTAGCGTCTCAGCTTCGAGAGTCCTGGCGTTCCTTGCAGTCTCTACACCACCTGGTCCAGGGGACCGCTTCTAAGCGCGCCTTGCTAATCGGCTGCCCGCATTCTTCGCAGATGCCAAATCTCTCATGCCGAATCCGCGTCAAGGCGTCCTCAATGGCGCGCAAGAGCTTGCTGTCTGTCTGCTGCAACCGGATTTGCGTGGCTGCGTCGGTTTCACTGGTGGCCATGTCGACCAAGTCCCCGCGAAGGTCACCTGCGGTGGGAATCGAATCGACCAAACTCCTGCCGGTGGAGAGTTCTTGCCGCTTGGAGAGGAGAAGATTCCTATAGCGAAGCAGGTCGCTCTTGTTCATGACACCCGCCCTATATTCCGTGATTGCTGCGAATGCATTGCCCCAGTCCTCAAATTATACAGCCAGAGATGTGCTGCGGCAGCGAGGTTTAGCGTATCCAAAGCTGGTATAGTTGATTTACTTACGGGGGCTTCAGTACTTCTCCCAGTGCAGGACGTCTGACAGCGGTCGCTTGCTCTTTTCCGGGAACTCCGCCGGATAGCCGATGGGAATCAGGCTGACCAACTTGCAGCTTTGCGGTGCTCCCACCAGGCGGCAGATTTCCGCAGCATAGGGCTTCTTATCCCCGGCGACCCAGCACGAGCCCAAGCCGTGGGCGCGGGCAGCCAGGAGGATATTCTCCGTGGCGGCGCTGCCGTCTTCGAGGTAATACTTCGTGTCCCTGCATAAGACGAGCACGCACACCGGGGCGTGGGCAATGAACTTCCCATAGTCGGTGGTCGTGGCAATTCTGCGCAGCATCCCGGGATCGGTCACAACGACGAATTCCCAAGGCTGTATGTTGATGGCCGTGGCCGCCAGACGCCCGCAATCAACGATGTCCTCGATGATCTTTCTAGGCACCGGTTCGCCCTTGTAGGTGCGGACAGAGCGGCGTGTTTTCAACACCTCAATCGCGTCCATGGCTGCATTGCCCTTCCGGCTGTCACGCAAACCCCTCACACAAGCAGGTGTGCGTCTTCAGCACCTCCGAGACTTATCTAGCTTTTCTCCAGGCCACAGGTCACTCCCCAGCTCACCCCGTGTTTGATCCGCTGAGTGGCCTAGATGGTCATGGAACCGCCGGCAGATCGCTGCCAGTTTGATGTGCTCTATCTACTTGCTCGCCAGCTTCCGGGCCAGGTCAAGGAGAACCTGCCGGCCGGAGTCGTCCATTTTGTGAACGAGGCGGTGAAGCCTTCTTTCGTAAGGAGTTTTGTCTGCCGCTAGGGCTTCCGGAAGCAGAGGCAAGGGCCCCTGGGTGCCTTTAGGATCGTAGAACAGCCGATAGAGAGGGACCTTGAGCGCCGCGGCCATCTTCTCAAGAGTCTCCAGCTTCGGAACCGCGTGGCCATTTTCAATGCGGGAGATATGAAAGCGGAGCAGGCCCGTGCGTTTTTCGAGATCCGTCTGGGAGAGGTTTCTCTCCTCCCTGAGCAAACAGAGCCGGTTTCCGATATTCAGTGCCAGTTTCGGGTCGACGATTGAAGTCTCCTAACGGGTGGACAATATGCAGACGGGCAGCCCCTGTCAAGCAGTCCGGACCGGCATCGTGAGAGGGCATTCAAAGGGCCTGCTCATTATCAGGCGTTGTGCGCGTCTGTCCCTGAGCCAAATCTGTGCGATGGCAGGGCATTCTATGCGCTCGCCGGACGCACCCACTGCTCGGTCCGCCGGAGAGGAAGGGCTTGAGATCGCTGTTCAGGACTGGACGGGCAGGCAGCCTCGGGAGACCGAAGGGGGTGTCCCTGCCAAATATCTCGTTCACATTGACATCATTGATCTTACCGGAAGGCATTGCTACTGTTCCAACCCTATGTTCACTTCCCTACTTTCCGCGTTGTTTAGCATCCGATCCTGGTTCTGAACCCGGGCAGCGCTGCAAATTGAGATTCTGGCTCTCCGCCACCAGCTAACAGTCCTCAAGAGGTCTCAGCGTGGCCGTCTTCGTTTGCACTCCGCGGACCGACTGCTTTGGGTTTGGCTTTCCCGCTTCTGGTCCAACTGGCGCTCGCCGTTGCTCATAGTGAAGCCCGAAACGGTGATCGCGTGGCACCGAAAAGGGTTCCGGATTTATTGGACATGGAAAAGTCACCTTGCCGCACCCGGGCGTCCGACAGTTGCCCTGGAGGTCCGTGACCTGATCCGCAAGATGAGTTTGGCGAATCCGCTCTGGGGAGCACCGCGTATCCATGGCGAGTTGCTCAAACTCGGAATCGAATTGTCCCAGGCCACGGTCGCGAAGTACATGGCTCGCCCACAGAAACCGCCCTCTCAGGCCTGGCGCACTTTTCTCAACAATCACGTGAAGGACTTGGTTTCGACGGATTTCTTCGTGGTCCCGACCCTGAGCTTTCGAGTTTTGTTTGTCTTCCTGGTTCTGGCCCATCATCGGCGTCGAGTGCTGCATTTCAACGTCACCGCCCAGCCCACCTCCGAATGGACGGCGCAACAAATTGCCGAGGCCTTCCCGTGGGACAGTGCTCCGCGCTATCTGCTGCACGATCGCGACTCCATCTATGGAGGTCCGTTTCGCCAGAGAGTGCGAGGCATGGGCACCCGGGAAGTCCTGACGGCCCCGAGGTCGCCTTGGCAAAATCCGTATGCGGAGCGACTGATTGGATCGATCCGGCGGGAGTGTCTGGACCACATCGTCGTGTTCAGCGAATCATCTCTGCGCCGAACTCTCAAATCGTATTTCGATTACTACCTGCATGCGCGCACGCATCTGACGTGGAGTAAAGATACGCCGGAACCGCGAGCGATTCAGCCGCCCCAACTCGGGCAGGTGGTCGAGGTCCCGGAAGTGGGAGGACTCCATCACCGTTACGCGCGACGAGCTGTTCGAAGCGCTCTTCACCCGAGAGAATCCCAAGTCTCGGTCACCAGAGGTTGACCCTGGACAAGAGAACCGCGTTCTGAATCCAGCCGTCGCCTCACCGGGACGTGAGGACTTCCCAGAATAACAGGAGGCTCCATGAGCACGATTCCGAATGGGAAGTATGTAGAGCCGCGGCAGACTATATTCGTACCGTGGTCGAGTTTTTGGTATGCACAGGCATGGGGCACGGTCGGCCGCTTGCCGTTCACGAACATCTTGAGGCGGTCAACCCCTTGCATGACCGGCCGCAAAAAAGCATCCATAGCAGAGTCCCTGAAGGCCGAATTCTAGCAGGGAAAGCCGAGAGGAAGAGCGAAAGCAAACTGTATAGTACCCCCGTACTATTGCGAACGCCTCAAAGTACTGCCATAAAGGAAATGCGGGCTCAAACGCCTCGCGCTTTCGCGCGGAAAGTAAGGTTCATGCAGAATATCACCGCGCTCCTTGTTCACCACAAGACGCAGCCTTTCCTCATGCTGAAGCAGGCGCTCGCGCGCCTTTCGGTGAGGGTGCACACGGTAGGGAGTTACCGCGAGGCTCGCGAGGCCGTGGCAGGCGCGGGGACTCCCCACTTGGTTTTTACTGACACGCTCCTGCGCGACGGCAACTGGGCGGACATCGTCGCGCTGGCGGCGAGAGCGCCCGCGGCGGCCAACGTCATCGTGGTGGCGCGCGTGGTAGATATCCACCTGTACGCGGAAGTCCTCGAGGCCGGAGCTTTCGACTTTATCGTTTCCCCCTTCGACAGTCCCGGGCTCGAACACGTCGTGCGCTGCGCCGCAGACAACGCCCTGGCACAGCGCGAGATGGCCGAGCGCCAAGCGCAGGCCCCGCAGAAAGCCCTCTTCCCTTCTTTCCCGCAGCCCGTGTCGCCGGCCATGGCCGGCCCGCGGACCAGGTAAGCATGTAGGGACGCACAGTTGTGCGCCCCGACGGATCGTCACTCGGTGGTGATAATCCCTCGAAAGGCCGGAACGAAGGCGGCAAGCGGCAGGTCAAACACACCGTCGGGGTCGGGGTAGCGCGCCCAAGGGTTGCGCAGGCGGACCCGCTGGGTGTTCGCGTCGTAGGCAAGCACTGTGTAGCAGTGGGCGTTCACGTACCAGCCCTCCGTGTCGGAGGGCAACTTCTGGCCGGCGGCCAGTTGCTGATAATAGCGGCTTCCTCCCGTGCACGCGACCAGGGGAAGGTTGGCCTTCGCCGCTTCTTCCAGGGCAGCATTCGTCTTCCCCGCCGACTCAGTCGCCACAAAACGCACGTTGCCCGCCAGGGTGTTCATCACGCGCTCGGCAATTCCGCCCTGGCCCACGGCCCGGTAAGCTCCGAAAAGTTCGCCGTTCTGCTTGATCGTGCCCGCCACAGCATCGAAGAACCCCCCGGATTCCAATAATCCCGCTCTAAACTGGAATTGGGCTCTTAATTCGCGGTCGCGGCAAGGAACTGATTTGGGGCCACCCGCAGTACTGTCCCGATCCTGTCCCGGCGAGAATCGCGGGGTCCATGTGGGGCGGCTCGATGCTGAAGCTACGGTTTATCGGGCGAGGAATGCGCCTGGAATTCCGGCACCCAGTATTTCGGACCATCATAACGTCACGGATTGTGGACATCCGGGCCTCGGAGCAGCTCGTAAGCGACGCTTGAGCGGCCAGGAAACTGACCGTGCGCCACATGCTTCCAGGACCTCCTGCGACGCATGAATTTCCCGCCGTAAGGTCGCCCGCGGTGTGTGGCTCGCCCCTGTGTCTTGCATAGCTCCCTAATGTGACTCCCGTCCCTGCGCAGTTCCAGAGTCCATCGGAACCCCTGACCACCGGGAAGGACTGTCCTTCCCACCGCGTCGCCGTGACAAGTCCTGTGAAACAAGCTTTGCGCCGAGTGAGGCAAGTCAGCCGATTCCTGACGGGAAGCCGACTTTTCATTCCGAATCCGATCGCGACGCAATGGATCAGTGAAAATCATTGGTGGGATGGGGATTTATCGCCAGTAATCGGCGGCGGATGTTATCAGTAAACACTGCGGCGTTTTTCGCGGGTAATCGTGGACAACACGCTCCTGCACCGCGATCTCGCGCGGGCCAAGGGCACTTTTACGAGTAGGGCGTTACACGACCATGTGGAGTCGATCGGACTCCCACTCAAAGCTCTCCCCACGCCATCTCGGAACCGCGACCCCGATCCCTTGTGGGAAGGGCTGTTCTCAACAGTAATCAGCCCGCTTCCGAAATGGAGACTTAACGGGACTTAGGGTGGCCTATTGCATCTTCTCCAGCGCGTGCTAAAAGACCTGCGGAAAGATGGGCGATAACCTGGTGATTCTGCGGCATGGCGTCCTGGCATTTCCACTCGTCTCGAAATCACATGGTTTGGGCACAGGTGGCGTTGCAAAAACGGCACGGCGCACGCGGAATTGAACTCGTGGCCAAGAGCAGATGCTGCGCGCAGCCTCGAAAATCTTAGGGCAGTGCCTCCACCTTGAAAGGGTCTAATAGGCCGTAATCCAGTTGATCGTATTGCGCTCCCGGCGGCTGATGTTCGGGAAAACTGCTCCAAGCCGCTGGCGAGGCAATCATGCGCGGTTTGGTCGGGTCATGAAATGGCCCAAACAAGTTCCTCGGTGTTGCCACGACTCGCAGGCCCACGGCGTGGCGCCCCGGCGAGACAGGGATTTCACACGCATAGGGTTGCCACCCAATCACCTGAATGCGCTTTCCATCCACCAGCACCTCCGCCACACTCCCCGCCCAGTAAGGAAAACTAATTCTGAGAATTCGCGCGCCCTTCGAGACATCAACGCCGGCTTCGTAGAGGACACTATCGTAATAGAAGGGATACCCCTGCTTGGCCCAGGAACCCAATTGGAGTGCGCGCGGTGGGTGAAGGGAGAATCCTCGCTGGTCAGGCTGCAGTGTAAAGTTGCCGCGCACGTAAATGTTCTCCAACTCCATGTGGACGTCAAAAGGTGAGCCCACAAGCCGCACGGTGTTTTCGCCGACCTTAAGCAACTTCTCAACCGGGATGCTTTTGAGGTGAGGATCGAGCCAACGCTTGCCCGCGGAAATGTCCACGGGTTGATCGTTTACATAAACCTTATACAGCTCCGGACTTTCCATGGCGAGATGTGCTCCCGGAAGCGAAGCGAAATCGGCCACTCGGAAATGGAACGCGGCTTCAAAGCCCGAATCCGTGGGGAAGGGAGGATGCGCGAGAATCCTCCTTCGGAATTGAATGGCGTTGTCCCAGGCCGGCCGCTCGTACCCATGGCCCTGCCAAATTAACCAGTTGGCTCGCCAGGTATTTATGTCCTGAAATGACTGCCCCGCCAGTTGCAGGTCACAATAGTCCAAAACCAGGACGTTGGGGGAAGCTGGCGAAACTTTCCATTCCGTCAACGCGAGAGTTTTTGCTCCGCCGGTAACTCGTAGAGGAGCCGTTTCTTCAGGCTTTGGCTTCAATGAGACATGGAGCAGGCGAGATCCCGCGGGCGGCAGATCCAAAGTGAATTCGATCTTGCCCGGAGTGGGCGACCGGAAGGCGACCGGGACGATCTTGCCGGTGGCTGTGTCCCATTCTTCCGCCGCGGCTCCCTCGACCGTGGCTGCTGCCGAAACATTGCTTGAGCGAGAATTAGTAAACAGATGCACCCTGCCTCCACCACTCAACGTTTCCATGCGGTGGCCAATCCCGGGCGGAAGTTCCTTGTCGAAAGTAACTCGTGCGGGCAGATGGTGATGGACCTCTGCCCATAAGTCCTGAAGGTTAGAAATCGAATGCCATTGTGCCGAGAACCGCTCTCGCAACCGCTGTGCGGCGTCGCTCGGGCGTCCGTCCACATATAGCGCAGGTGGGTTGAGCGCGAGGATCTCACCACCCCCTTCGAGATATCTCTCCAGGACCGGAAGAGTTTGATGACGGAGATTAGTCATTCCCTGCGGCCAAACTAGAAGGTCGTAAGAGGCGTTACCGATGACGAATTGCTTACCACGCGCCTCGCCAAACCATTCGATCATATATTCGTCGCCCAAGTCGAAATCAACCTGATGGTCAGCTAAGAACTGAATCAGCTGGTCGTACGTTGTCCGAAGTTGCGCCAATTCCGGATTGTCCGCGCCGCGCCGTGCCCAAAGAAAACCGCTGGTGGTCGGTTCCAGAACCAACAGGCGGTTGGGAGCAACGCCTTCGGCCATCACGTAACTGAGACGAGCCGTGTGGTCGGCATGCAGGCGATAGTACGGCCACCAGGAGCCAACGTCACTGAAAGACTGCGGATGATCCCTTTTGCGGGCGCCACGGATGGTCATGAATGACAAATGCTGATCGATCAGGTTAACGCCGTGCACTATTAGCCAGTCCCCCATGCGCTTGTAGTGCTCAAAAGTGCTGTCCCAACCGGAGACACCATAAGCTTCGCAGAGCACCCGCTGGCGACCCAATTGACGGGCCGCGCTAGCTACCTGGCGAATCGTAAAGAGCATGTGCGGGTCCGCGGCCTTCTGGCGCAATTCTGCCCCTACGAGCATGTCAATGCCCGGCATATGCTCGTAGGCGTAAAAAGAAGCATCCGCAGGTGAGACCCATGGATAAGGCCACTCGTGTTCCAGCCAGTGGCCTGTGAACTGAAGATTGTTCCGATCGCACCATTGGAAAAGCGGCCGGAAAAAGTTCTCCTTCCAGAGATCGTGAAGAGTCTGTAGATAGTCGAATCTGACTTTTCGCCAATCGCCCACATCCCAAAACAAGGAAGGCAACTCGTCTCGTAGGTCGTACCCTTGCCGCTTATGGAATTCAGCCAGGATATAAAAGCTCAGGGGGAGCGAGTGGTCATCGACTGCCTCAAGATTCGGCTCGTCGTCGAAAGACCATCTCACAGTCTTCCCGAATTCCCCGCCGAAGTGCGTTTTGTAGGGCTCCAACGTGGTCTGAATAAACATTCGTGCTGAGTCCGGACTAGTTAGGTCAACGTAAGGGAAATACCCAGTCCAGGGGCTTGCAGTGGCCCGCCGTAAAGAAAAGAGCGCCACCGGCCCTCCCAGCTTCGAATATTCCCGTTCCGGAACCCGCGAAGTGCGTACCAGACGACCTGAGCCATCGCGCTCAACTTTGAAAGCAGCCAAAAGGTGGTCTCCACCGATATTTCGAGGGGTTTCCTCGAGCCGCACTTGAACGGACTGGACGGCCAGATCGGGAGCAAGTGAAGGAACGTGACCGCCGGCAAATCCCGCCGGGTAGCTGTTCTCGTCATAGATGTGACATAGCATGCCCAGTTGCTTGGCTTCGTCTAGAGCCGCCTTCCAGAGCTGGAACCACTCGTCACCCAGGTATTCGGTGATTAACCCTGGTCGAGGGTGAACAAAAACCTGCCCTATTCCTTGCTCTTTGAATTGTCGTAGTTGCTCCTTGATCATTTCCACGGTTATCTCGTCGTTCCAAACCCATAGGGGGGCGGTACGGAACTCAGCCGGCGGGTCCAGAAAACCCTGGCGGATTTCTTCGAGGGTCACAGGCGGCGCTGCTTTCAGCGCTTCAGGATGCAACAAGAGTTGTCTTTCGTCAGGATCCTGGCCGGGGTCAAAAGGGGTGCTCGGTGTCTGCACAGAGTGTACAGCCATGGCGGCAACCACCAAGCCCAACCCCAACATCAGCAACTTGCGCGGGCTCATGAAAGTAAAGAGTGCCATTTCTATCCTCCTGTCCTCCTAGGACTATCGGCGTGACAGCAGGGTGGATCAGATGGGGGTAGCCAAGGCAAGACCGAATTCTCACCGGAGCCTGTGCGCGGTGCTATATGCCCAGGTCTGTGCTTGGCGCGCGCCAACCTGAAGCTCTCCTCGTTTGAAGATCCATCCTGTTTCGTACGTTCGACGAGTCACTTCATTGTGCTTTACTCCTGTAGCTCGCCTTGCGCTTTCTGGTGGGATGACTTTACTGCGTCTCCGTTGAATAGGCAACATAACCCCTTCGCCCCACCGCGAGGTTCTTATCCTCGCCGTGCATAATTCCGAACGACTGACACACGAGGTTGTGGCGGCACAGGCGCTTGCCACCACGCAAGCTATTTACGCGATGGAAGGCGCTATTGGCGGCCGTCTTGGCGTACAGCCGTGGGCGGGTCAACACGCCTGTTTGTTACACTTTGACCCAACCTCAGCCCACCCACGCCATGACGAAATTATCTCCTTTCGACACATCAGAGTTGTTGGCACGCGAAGTCTCTGAATCTCATCGCGCTCATGGTGTGCCAAAAACCATGCTCGACTATTTTGATTCGCTTCCGAATGTCGTTTGACTTGGCCGGGATTGGCGAACACCGTCGGCGCCAAGTCACAGAGATTGATCCCAGAGAAACGCTCCCAGCGCAGAATCCCGGAGGTTGGGTGGATATCCACTTGGCACTCACGATCCGTTAGTGGCGTGAAGGGCTGTTACCAGCATTTGTTGTGGCTTAATGCCGGTGCTCGAGGCAAAAGGAGGATGTTATGAGCTCTGGATTTTGTTCTGAGCTCCCCCGCGCGTCGCGTGGATTCTTATGCCGAAGCCGTCTGCTTCCAATGCCGCGATATAACCTCGAATGGCTTCCTTGATGCTTTGGGCAGCTTCCTCCCGAGTTTTGCCTTGGCTGATGCACCCCGCCAGGCTGGGGCATTCAGCGACCCAATAGCCGTCTTCACCTGGACAAATCACGACCTGACGCATATCTCCGGCTCTTCACGCCTTCGTAGCTACCACCGCCCGCCGGTTTTCGTATAGCGGAAACTTCTCCGTCAGCGCCTCAACTTCGCTGCGCACGCGCTTCTGCACGGATTCGTCTTCCAGCTTGTTCAGCACCTCGGCGATCCAGTGAGCGATGAGTTGCATTTGCGGCTCCTGCATCCCGCGCGTGGTGACGGCCGGGGTGCCGATGCGGATGCCGCTGGCGACCACGGGCGGATTCGTATCGAAGGGGATGGCATTCTTGTTGACGGTGATGCCGGCGCGTTCCAGCGCCTGCTCGGCCTGCTTGCCCGTGATTTTCTTGGAGAAGACATCCACCAGCATCAAGTGCGTGTCGGTGCCGCCGGAAACGATGCGGAAGCCTTCGGCGGCCAAGGCCTCGGCCAGCACCCGGGCGTTCAAGACAATCTGTTTCTGGTACTCGCGGAATTCGGGCTGGAGGGCCTCCCGGAAGCAAACGGCTTTGGCGGCGATCACGTGCATGAGCGGCCCACCCTGCACGCCGGGGAAGGTGATCTTGTCGAGGTCCTTGGCGAACTGCGCCCTGCAAAAGACCGCGCCGCCGCGCGGGCCGCGCAAAGTCTTGTGTGTGGTGGTGGTGACAAAGTCGGCGTAGGGGAAGGGGCTGGGATGGAGGTCCGCGGCGATGAGCCCCGCGATGTGCGCCATGTCCACCATCAGCAGTGCCCCGGACTTCTTGGCGATGTCCTCGAGTCGCGCAAAATCCATAATGCGGGGATAGGCGCTCGCCCCCGCTACAATCAGCTTCGGCTTATGCTCCAGGGCCAGGCGCTCCACTTCGTCGTAGTCGATGGTTTCGGTGTCCTTGCGCACGCCGTAGGAAACGATCTTGTACATCTTGCCGGAGAAGTTCAGGGGGTGGCCATGCGTCAGGTGGCCGCCGTGCGCCAGGCTCATGCCCAGCAGGGTATCGCCGGGTTTCATGGCGGTCATGTAAACGGCCTGGTTGGCCTGGCTGCCCGAGTGCGCCTGGACGTTGGCGTGTTCGGCGTTGAAGAGTTTCTTGGCGCGCTCGATGGCGAGCCTTTCAGCCACGTCCACAAATTCGCATCCCCCGTAATAGCGCTTGCCGGGCAAGCCCTCGGCGTACTTGTTGGTCATCACCGACCCCAGCGCCTCGAGCACCGCTTCGCTCACAAAGTTTTCCGAGGCGATCAGCTCCAGCGTGCCGGTCTCACGGTCAACCTCCTGCTGGATCGCGCGGGCGATTTCCGGATCAACCTCCGCGAGGGAGCGCAGGCGGGCGGGCAGGGGAGGGCTCATAATTTGTTCTCCGAGTGGTGTTTTTGGTCGAGCGCACCGATTTTCTGGACGCGCCGTTGGTGGTGGCCGCCCTCAAAGGGTGTGGAGAGCCAGGTGTCGAGGATCTTCTGCGCAGTTGCTCCGTCAACTAGGCGGCCGCCCATGGTGAGGACATTGGCGTCATTGTGCGCGCGGGCAAAGTGCGTGCTGAGCGTGTCGTTGCACGTGGCGGCGCGGATGCCCGGGATCTTGTTTGCTGTTATCGCCATGCCGAGTCCCGTGCCGCACACGAGCACGCCGTAGTCCGCTTGCTTAGCCGCCACCCGCGTAGCTACTTTCTCCGCGAAGTCGGGGTAATCCACGCGCTCCGTCGATTGCGGGCCGTAATCTTCCACCTCCAGGCCCTTGCCCTCGAGATATTCGCGGACTTTTTCTTTCAGTTCGAATCCAGCGTGGTCCGCCGCCAGCGCAATCTTCATTTTCTCCGCCACAGGGCGGCCCTCAACTTTCTTGTCAACCCTCAGGACCTTCTTACAGCGCTCAGGCATTCTACCGGACGAAGTGGCAGGGCGCAATCCGTGACTTGCCCGGGATCGCCTTTTCGCCTTCCTTGACAACCTGCGCGCTCATCCTCAACAATGACGCATTCGCAGGTTAAGTTGTCAGTTATCAGTTTTCGGTCGTCAGTGAAACCCGGCGCAGGAGTTGCAGGCGGAGAACTGAAAACTGTGAACTGACGACTGACGACCGACAATGAAAGGTTGAACTCATGCGTTGGAGTCAGGCTTTTATTCCTACCCTGCGGGAAGTGCCGGCGGAAGCCGAGATGCCCAGCCACCAGTTGTTGTTGCGGGCGGGTTATATCCGGCAAGTGGCCGCAGGGGTGTACACCCATCTCTTCCTTGCTCAAAAGTCTATTCTCAAGATCAACCAGATTATCCGCGAGGAGATGAACCGCATTGGCGGGCAGGAATTCTACCTGCCGGCCCTGAACCCGGCCGAACTGTGGCAGGAATCAGGCCGCTGGGACCAGATGGGCGAGATCATGTTCAAATTCAAGGACCGCAACACGCGCGATATGTGCCTGGGGGTGACCCACGAAGAGGAGATGACCAACCTCGCGCGCGGTGAACTGCGGTCTTACAAGCAGCTTCCCCAGATCTGGTACCAGATCCAGGAGAAGTTCCGGGACGAGCCCCGGCCCAAGTCCGGCCTGCTGCGCCTTCGCCAGTTCCTCATGAAGGACTCCTACTCGTTCGACCTGGACGAGGCGGGGCTGGACGTGAGTTACAAGAAGCATTATGACGCCTACTGCCGCATTTTCGACCGCTGCGGCCTGAACTACGTGGTGGTGGAAGCACACTCCGGCGCCATGGGGGGCAGCATCTCGAATGAGTTCATGGTGCCCACCGAGGCTGGCGAGGACTCCATTGCGTTGTGCGGCTGCGGCTATGCTGCCAACCTGGAGAAGGCCGAGGCGAAAGTAGCGCCCGTCGAGGATTGGCCCGGCGACGCTCCACCCGAACCCTTTGCCACGCCGGGCCAGAAAACCATCGACGACCTGGTGAAGTTCACACGTGAGGGCCCGGAGCGGTTGATCAAGACCCTGGTTTACGTCGCGGAGAGTAAACCCGTGGTGATCCTGCTGCGCGGCGATCATGCCCTGAGCGAGACGAAACTTTCCACCGTGCTGGGCACCACAACTTTCCGCGCCGCGACGCCGGAAGAGGCGTCGGCGCTGCACGGAGCGAGCCTCGGTTCGCTCGGCCCGGTGGGCCTGAAGGATGTGAGGATCCTGGCAGACTACGCGCTGGAAGGGCGCAAGAACATGATCGCGGGCGCCAACCGCGACGGTTTTCACTTGCGCCACGTGACGCCAAGCCGGGATTTCGTAGCCGAATACCGCGACCTGCGCGTAGTTTCCGCCGGCGACGCCTGCCTTCGCTGCGGCAAAGCCTTGCGCGTGTCCATTGCCGTCGAACTGGGCCACATCTTCAAGCTGGGGCGCCGCTACTCGGAGTCGATGCACGCCACCGTCCTGGATGCGAACGGCAAGGAAGTTCCCCTGGTGATGGGGTCTTATGGAATCGGCGTCGAGCGAATCCTGAGCGCGGCGGTTGAGCAGAACCACGACACGGACGGCATGTTCCTTCCCCGAGCCATTGCGCCTTTCGATGTCATTCTGACCGCTGCCAACATGGACGACGCCCGGCTTCGTTCCGCCGCAGAAAAGCTCTTCGCAGAGATGCGCGCCCAGTCGATGGACGTGCTCTTCGACGACCGCAATGAGCGCCCGGGGGTGAAGTTCAAGGACGCTGACCTGATTGGCATCCCTTATCGCGTGACCCTGGGCAAAAGGAAGTTCGAGCAGGGGCTGGCGGAGATCTTCGAGCGCTCGACAAAGCAAATTCACGATGTTAAGCTGGAAGAGGTTGTAGACTCCCTGAAGGAGAAGTACCTTCGCGAGCGCTAACCAATCTCACTGATACCGGGTGCCACGATGCGATTCTCGGACTCAGGCAAAGGGACCGTCAATGCCATCATCGCTCTGCTGGTTCTAGCGGCCTTGGCTTTTGTCGCCTGGCAAACCATCCCGCCCTACGTCGGAAATTACAAGCTCCAGGATCATATCCGGCAACTCGCCATTCAGGCGGCGGCCCGCACCAAGCCGGTCACCCCCGACGAGATTCGGAATGACGTGGTGGCCTATGCGCAAGACCAGGGGCTTCCGGTCACCGCCAGCAACGTCAAAGTCGTCGTGACCAATAAAGTTAGCATCGATCTGGATTACACCGTGCCGGTTGATTTGAAGGTGTATACGCTGCAACTGCACTTCACTCCCTCGGCCGAAGATCGGTCGTTATAACCCGTGGCTCCCCATGCGCTCATAACGCGCAAGACTTCCCGCTCCTTCCAGAAGCGACGTTTGCCGCCCCCTGCGGCGCTGAAGGGCTGGAAGAAGGTCCTCCTGGGGCTCGGCCTGTTGTTTGTTCTCACTGCCGCCGGCATCTTCGTTTATTTCTATGTCCGCTTTTCCCGCATCATCGACGTGCGGCTGAGCGGCGACATCTTCAATAACGCCTCCCTGGTTTTCGCCGCGCCTGCTCCCGTCTCGGTCGGGCAACCGGGGAGCGCCCCGGAGATGGCGGCGCATTTGCGCCGGGCCCTGTACGCGGAGACGCCGGGTGGTTCCAACGTCGGAACCTACCGGCTCCTGGGGGAGCGGCTGGAAATCTACCCCGGGCCGATATCCTATTTTCAATCCCCTCCCAACCTGGAAGGTCCCGCCGCCCTCCAGTTCCGCGCTGGGCGTCTTGTTTCCATCACTTCCCTGGAGCGCAAGGGCGCGTTGGAAAGCTACCTGCTGGAGCCGGAGGTCATCACCACGCTCTTTGACAGCAGCCGCAGCAAGCGCCGCCTGGTGCGTTACCAGGACCTCCCCAGGGTTCTGGTCGAGGCTGTCCTGGGCGCGGAGGACCACCGCTTTTTTGAGCACCACGGGGTGAACTTCTATCGCATTCTGGCCGCGGCCATCGCCGACATCCGGGCGGAAGAGGCCGTGCAGGGTGGCAGCACCCTGACCATGCAGCTCGCCCGCAACTTTTTCCTCACCCCCCACCGCACCATCCGGCGCAAGCTGGCGGAGATTTTCATTGCCTTCCTGCTCGAGCAGCGGCTGGAGAAGGAGCAGATCTTCGAGCTCTATGCGAACCAGATCTATCTGGGCCAGCGCGGCAGTTTCTCCATCTATGGCTTTGGCGAAGCCTCCAGCGCCTACTTCAACACGGACGTTTCGAGCCTATCGCTGGCGGAGGCCGCCTTGCTGGCGGGGCTGATCCGCGGGCCCAACCTCTATTCGCCTTACAAGTATCAAGCCCGCGCCCTGGAGCGCCGCAACTGGGTGCTGCGCCGCATGCTGGAGAATGGCACGATCACCCCGGCCGAGGCGGAAAAGGCTTCCGGGGCTCCCCTGGGGGTCAGCCACCAGAACGTCGAAGCCACGCAGGCGCCTTACTTCGTGGATATGGTGAAAGACCAGTTGCTGGCGCAGTTCCCGGAGCGCGACCTGCTTTCCCAGAGCTACCGCATCTACACCACCCTGGATCTCGACCTGCAACGCGCCGCCTCCGCGGCTGCGCATGACGGCATGGTGGAGGTGGACCAGCAATTGAACAAGAAGCCGCGCCCCAGAGATGCGCCCCCTCCCGACCCCCGTCAGCCGCAAGTGGCGCTGCTGGCGCTCGATCCTCACTCCGGCGCCATTCGCGCCCTGGTGGGGGGACGCGACTATGGCTGGAGCCAATTGAACCATATCCTTGCCAAACGGCAACCCGGTTCCTCCTTCAAGCCTTTCGTTTACGCCGCCGCCCTGAGTTCGGGCGTGGACGGTTCCCAGCCCCTTATCACCCCCGTTACCACCTTGCTCGACGAACCCACCACCTTCCAGTTCGGTGACTTGCCCTACGAGCCGGAGAATTACAAGCAGGAATACCACGGCCTGGTGACTCTCCGTGAGGCCTTGACCCACTCCCTGAATGTGGCCACCGTGCGCCTGGCGGAGATGGTGGGTTACGATAAGGTGCGGAACCTGGCGATGGCGGCGGGATTCAACAAAGACTTGCTGGCGACACCTGCCATGGCCCTGGGCGCCTATGTGGCCACGCCGCTCGAGGTCGCAGGCGCTTACACCGTCTTTGCCAACGGCGGAGAGTATGTCTCCCCGGTGTTCATCCTGGCGGTCAACGATTCTTCCGGGCACAACCTCTGGCGTAGCTCGTTGACTCGACGCCAGGTGCTCGACCCGCGCGTCAGCTACTTGATGGTGAGCTTGATGGAAAGCGTCATCAACAACGGCACCGCAGCCGGCGTGCGCTCGCGGGGTTTCACGCTGCCGGCGGCGGGGAAGACGGGCACTTCCCACGACGGGTGGTTTGCGGGGTTTACCTCTAATCTCCTGGCGGTGGTTTGGGTGGGTTACGACGACGACCGCGAACTCCGACTATCCGGGGCCTATTCGGCGTTGCCGGTCTGGAGCGAATTCATGAAGCGGGCCACGGCCACGCCTGCCTATCGCGATCCCCAACCCTTCCTCGCGCCGCCTGGCATACTCTCGGCGCCCCTCGACCCACGCACCAACCTGGTGGCTTCCGCCGAGTCCCCCTCGACACGAAACGAAGTATTCATCGAGGGAACGGAGCCCGGCACCGCCGGCGCCAAAGAGGGGACCCCTGGGATCTTAAGCCGGCTTTTCCAATCCAGAAACGTGCCGACGGTTCCCGCCGCGGCCACCACCATGGCGGTGGCTCCGGCGGCGGCGCCCCCCCAGCCAGCCGCGTCCACGGAGACTCCGGGCGAGAAGAAAAAGGGTGGGGTGGTAAAGAAATTCCTCTCCATTTTCAAGGGTGGTGATTCCAAGTCGGACACTCCGGCCAAGACCCAGACTCAGCCTCAGACCAAGTCGGAGCCGTCGAACAAGAAGGACCCGTAGGCTGGTGCCGCGCTCACAGGAGCGCGCCGCCTGTCATGCTGCCTCGCACTGCGGGGGTGAACCATGAAAGCGAGAATCCGTTTTCTGCCGGCGATGGGGGGACTGGTTTGTCTGGTGGGATGGACGGCCGGGGATTTGAGACTTCCGGCGCAAACCGCCGAGCCCCCTTCCACGCCCCAGGCGGAGGAAAGCAAGACGCGCGAGATCACGCTCGAAGACCGCGCGGACATCTTCATGGCGCGGAAATCTTATCTCGATGCCGTGGACTATTATCGCCGCGCGCTGAAGCAGAGCGACTTTAAGAACCCTTCCATCTGGAACAAGCTGGGCATCTCCTACCAACAACAAGCCAACCACCGCGAGGCGCGGAAGGCGTATAACCAGGCCATCCGCCGCAAGAAGGATTTTGCCGAGCCCTGGAACAACCTGGGCACCACTTATTACCTCGAGAATAAATTCCGGAAATCCTTGAAATATTACCAGCGCGCGATCCAGCTCAATCCCAACTCGGCGCCCTTCCACCTGAACATCGGGAGTTCGTATTACGGCATGAAGAAATACAAAGAAGCGGTGCAGGAATACCACACGTCCCTTTCGCTTGATCCCAACGTGTTGACGGAGCGCTCGCCGTTGGGTACGGTGGTGCAGGCGCGTGGCACGGATCCGCAGTTCTATTTCTACTTGGCCAAGGTTTTTGCCGCGCTGGGACGGGCCGAAGAGGCCGTCCGCTACCTGCGGCGCGCCTTCGAGGATGGGTTCAAGGAGCAGAAACGGGTTACCGAAGACGAGGACTTCCAGAAGATCAGCCAGCATCCTGCCTATATCGAGCTGATGAACAGCCCGCCGGTGGCGATCAAGCCCTGAACGCCGTCGGCCGGACCATTCCAGGGGGAACTACGCTCCCCCCGGCCCCTTGTGATGTCTGGGGCGGCGCGCCGTCGGTGCTATAATGGCCTGTGGCGGGTCGAAGCCGCATGAAAAAGACTTTTGGATGTCTCGCCCTGCTCGTCATGTCCAGTCCGCTCTGGGGCGCTCCCGGAGCTCGCACCGTCCTGGTTTTTCCCTTTGAAAACCAGAGCGCTCGCCCCGACCTGAGTTGGATTGCCGAGGGTTTCGCGGATATCCTTTCTTCCCGGCTCGCGGGCCCCGGCCGCTACGTGCTGGGCCGGGAAGAGCGTATTGCCGCTTACCAGCAGTTGGGAATTCCGCCGGACACTCCCCTGACCCTGGCCAGCGAATACAAGGTGGCGGAAACACTCGGTGTGGAGTGGGCCGTGGTGGGAGACTTCAACGTCGAAGGGGATCGTCTGAGGGCGCACGCCCAACTGCTGGATGTCCGCAAGCTCAAGCTCGCGCCACCTCTGGAAGTCACGGGCGAGCTGCCGGACTTGGTGGACTTGCAGAGCCGCCTGGCCTGGCGGCTGCTGGCCACGCAGGATCGCGATTTTACGGTGGGAAGCGAGGATGACTTCCGGCGCCGCTTTCCGGAAATCCGGCTGGATGCCTTCGAGAACTACATCCGAGGTCTTCTGGCCACCGACGAGGAAAGCCGCCTCCGCTTCCTGCGTGCAGCGGACCGGCTGAATCCCGCCGACCAACGAGCGGCCTTTGAGCTGGGCCGCTTCTACTTTGAGCAGAAGGACTACGCCGATTCGGCCAAGTGGCTCCAGAAGCTCACTTCCACAGATACGTCTTCCCTCGAGGCCGCCTTCCTCCTTGCCGTCGATCAGTACTTCCTTGGCCAGCCGGCGGCGGCCGAAAAGGCTTTCACAGCCCTTTCCAAGGAAATTCCTCTCAACGAGGTTTGGAATAACCTCGGAGTACTGAAGGCGCGACGCGGCCGTTACGCCGCAGCCCTGCCCGACTTCCAGCGCGCTTACCAGGGCGACCCGACGGACCGCGACTTCTGCTTCAACCTGGGCGCCTGCCTCTGGTACCTGAAAACCTACAAGGAAGCCGCCCAGTATCTCGAGGAAGCCTTGCGCGAGAATGATGACGACCCCGATGCCCACACCTTGCTCGCCGCCGTGCTCGGGGAACTGGGCGATACGGCGGGGCAGCGCCGTGAGCTCCAGTGGCTCTCCGAGCACGAGGGAGCTTCCCTGGCGGAGCTGCCGGGTGATTTCCTCCCACAGGCGCGGCTGAAGAAGAACTACGATGGGCGAGCCTTCCGCTTGCTCTCCTTGGCCGTCGGCAATGCCCTGGAGGAGAGTTTGGCCCGCCAGCCAGTCGAGCAGCATGAGGATGTGCACGTGGGCCGCGGCCGGAAATTCCTTCAGGAGGGCCGCCTGCCGGAAGCGGAACGGGAGCTGCGGGAGGCCGTTTCGCTGCTCCCCGGCGATAGCGACGCGCACCTGTTTCTTGCCCAGGTCTATGAGACGCAAGGCCGGTACCAGGATGCCGCCGGGGAACTGCAAACTTCCTTGAAGCTGAAAAACACCGCCCAGGCGCACCTGTGGCTGGCGCGGGTCTACCTCGCGCTCAAACGGCCGGAGGCGGCTCGGGACGAAAGCGCGGTGGCCCTGCAACTTGAGCCCGGCAACAGCGAGGCGGCGCGTTTAATCGACCAGGTCCGCGAGCACGCTACCGCGGTGAGGAAAACGCCTTGAGCCCAAAGCGAACGCCAACCCTGCTGGCTCTTATCATCGTCCTCCTGTATGGAGATTTCTCCCTGCCGCGCATCTCCGCTCAGACCCCGCCTGTCGTCGTTGAAGTGAATATCGATGGCATGATCCATCATGTCAGCGCGGATTTTGTGATTCGTGGGATTCGCTATGCCAACCAGCGAAATGCGGACGCGGTGCTTCTGGTGCTGGACACTCCCGGCGGGCTGATGAACTCCATGCGCTCGATCATTCAAGCCATCCTGGACTCGCGCGTGCCGGTGATTACCTATGTGGCGCCCAGCGGTGGCAGCGCGGCTTCTGCGGGGTTCTTTGTGCTGCTGGCGGGCGATGTGGCCGCCATGGCGCCGGGAACCACCTCGGGCGCGGCCCACCCCGTTATCCTGGGCGGGACCGAACTCGGCAAGACCGTGTTAACCAAGATTGAAAATGACGCCGCGTCGTACATCCGCTCCATTGCCGACAAGCGCGGGCGCAACGCCAAGCTCGCCGAGGAGGGCGTGCGCGAGAGCAAGTCGTACACGGATCGGGAAGCCCTGGAAGGCCACCTGATTGACTTCGTCGCGAATACCCCCCAGGACCTTTTTGCCAAACTCCATGGCAAGACCATCAAACGCTTTAACGACACCACCACCACCTTGCGGCTCGCCGGCGCCGTGCTGGAGCCATTCAGGATGACCCGGACGGAGCGATTCTTCGCCTGGGTGGCCGACCCGAACATCGCTTTCATCCTGGGCGCCATCGGGGTGGCCTGCCTCTACTTCGAATTCACGCATCCGGGCGTCGTGGCGCCGGGCGTGGTGGGCGCCCTCGCTCTGGTGTTGGCGCTGTATGCGTTTAACCTTCTCCCCATTAACATCATGGGCGTGCTCCTCATCGCGCTGGCGCTGGCCCTGTTCGTTTTGGAAGCGAAGGTAACTTCGCACGGGGTGCTGGCCGTCGGCGGCCTTATCGCCATGGTGTTGGGGGCGATGATGCTGGTGAACTCTCCCTGGCCGGAGGCGCGCATCCACCTTTCCACGGCCTTGAGTGTGGCGCTTCCGCTGGCTTTAATCACCGTCATCTTGCTGCGCTTTGCCATCGCCGCCAAACTGCGGAAGGTGGTAACCGGTGAGGCGGGAATGATCGGCTCGGTTGGCGTCACGCGCACCGACCTCGAGCCAGTAGGCCAAGTTCTTGTCCATGGCGAACTGTGGGAAGCCCGTGCGCGGCAGAAGATTCCGAAAGGCACCCGGGTGCGCGTGCTGGCGATCGAAGGCCTGATTTTATTAGTTGAGTCGGTCTCAGAATCCCAGTAGACTAGCGGGCCAATCGTCAGCCAAGGAGGCCGTGGTTGCCATGGTTGTCCATGCCCCATCTTCGGTTGGACTTTACAGCGCGTGGCTGGAAGGAGCGGTCTCAACCACGGCAGGTCTCTCGATCGACCTTCCTGCGCAAGAGACGGCATCGACTTACTAGAGGGAGTGCGGAAAGGAGCACACTATGGGTATGTTTGTAGCAGTTGTTATCGTCATCGTTTTCTTCTGGGTAACTGCCTGCTTAAATGTGTTGAGGGAATACGAGCGGGCGGTTATTTTCCGCCTGGGGCGCCTTCAGAAGCCGGACAAAGGTCCCGGGCTGATCTTTATTCTTTGGCCCATCGACAAGATGGTGAGAGTCTCACTGCGCATCGTCGCGTGGGATGTTCCACCTCAGGATATTATAACTAGAGATAACGTTTCCTTGAAGGTGAGTGCCGTCCTTTACTTCCGTGTGATCAGCGCGCAGCAGGCCTTCATCGAGCTGGAGAACTATCGTTATGCGGTTGAGCAGTTGGCGCAAACCACCTTGCGGTCGGTGTTAGGTGAGGTGGAGCTGGACGACCTGCTGTCCCAGCGCGAAAAGCTCAACTCGCGCCTGCAAACCATCCTCGACGAACACACCGAGCCGTGGGGCATCAAGGTGACAAAGGTGGAAGTGAAGCAGGTGGACCTCCCGCAGGAAATGCAGCGGGCCATCGCCGCCCAAGCCGAGGCTGAGCGCGAGCGAAGGGCCAAGATCATCCACGCCGACGCCGAATTTCAGGCGTCGGCCAAGTTGGCGGAGGCGGCCGCCGTCATCGCCCGCCAGCCGGTCGCCATCACCCTGCGATACTTGCAGACGCTTGTGGAAATCGGAACGGAAAAGAACACCACTGTCGTTTTTCCGATCCCGGTGGAGTTGCTGGGAGCGTTGCTCGGAAAACTCGGGGGGCCGCCTGCGCCTGGCGATGCGCCGAAATAGCAGGGTGGGTTGGTCCAACTTATGCGCGGCTGTCTTATTTAGAGGAGAGTCATGGCTGAAAGAAAAGGGCAGGACGAAAGGGGGCTCTCCGCACGGCAACTGATCTTCGTATTTCTGGCGGGTGTGGCGGTTTGCGGGGTCTTCTTTTCCCTGGGGTTTCTGGTCGGATACAACGAGCGGGCTTCCAAGACGCTACCACCTGCGGAAAGCGTGACGGGGTCTTCTGCCGTCATTCCACCGCCGGTGAACCCGCCGGTGGAAAGCAGATCGGCGGTGGGCAGCAAGCCCGCAACGGGGACGACAGCCCCCGCCCCAACTCTGGCCGCAGGGGGGCGTGAGCAGCTTCCCACGGAGTCGGTGCAGGCGGAGAAGCCCCTCACCGCGCCTCCCGTACAGGCTGCCGGCACAAAGCCCACGACCCCGGCGGTGACTCCACCGCAACCGGCGGTTTCCAAGCCCGTTGCTCCACTGCCTGCCGCGGCGCCACCCGGCGGCGAAGTGGGCACGGGTTTCACGGTGCAGGTGGCGGCTTCACGCACCAAAGCCGATGCCGAATCGCTGGTGAAGATTCTGAAGAGCAAGGGCTATCCGGTGTTCCTGGTCACGCCGGAGTACGCTCGCGCCGACGATAACCTTTTCCGTGTTCAGGTGGGACCCTTCACCTCACGCGAGGATGCGGACAAGGTCCGCGCGAAACTCGCCCAGGAAGGGTTCAAGCCTTTTATCAAACATTAGCGGATGCGCTGCGCATCTCATCGCCTGCCTGCTTCTTGAACCTCCGCGCGGGTGGGGAGGCGTGGGCGTGATTGAGTGGAAAGGCGGCCTCCCGGATTTGCCCCCATCCTGGAATCTTCTAGAGAAACGGTCTCTCCGCTATGGAGCGAGCGCCCTCAGCGGGGTCTTCCTGTTCGCCTGCTTTCCTCGTCTTAATTTGCATCTGCTGGTCTGGGTGGCTTGCCTCCCGCTGCTCCTCGCCCTCCTGACGGAGAAGAAGCTGAGGCATGCCTTCTTCTTGGGATATCTGAGCGGCGCGATTTACTGGGCCGGAAGCTGTTACTGGTTTGTGGAAGTCATGCGGCGATACGGGGGAGTGAACCCCCTGTTGGGGATGGGCGCCTTCGCGCTTTTCCTCGCGGTCTTCTCGACGTTCTACGGGGCCTTCGGACTGGTAACCGGCTGGGTGGCTCGCCGCTCGATGGCGGTGGCGCTGGCGCTCAGTCCCTTCTTGTGGGTGACGATGGAGCTGGCCAGGACCTACCTGCTGTTGAGCTTTCCGTGGAATCTACTGGGATACGCCGTCCAGGCAACGGGCCTGAGGCAAGCAGCGTCGTTCACCGCTGTCTACGGGCTTTCGTTTTTGGCGGCGGCCACCAGCGCCCTGCTGGCCTGGGTGCTCCTTGCGCCTCGCGAGGTGCGCCCGCGGATTGCTGCGGGAGTCTGGTTTCTGCTCCTCGTGGTTGGAAATGTTTTGTTAGCGCCTTCTCCTCTGCGGCCTGGCTCGAACGCGGCCTTGCTGCTGCAACCCAATGTCCCTCTTGACGAGCCGGTGCTCGAGAAGTGGGAACCATGGCGCGACCTCAGCGAGCTCCAGCGCCTGGTGACCATGAGCCTGGCGAGCCGCGCAGCTCTGGCGAGTACCTCCGCTGCGACACCCCTCGTGGTCTGGGCGGAAAATCCCGCGCCGTTCTATTTCACCCGCGACCCCATCTTCCGCGCCGCGATTGAGAATTTGGCGCGACAAACCCGCGCTTACGTGGTGTTCAATACCGTGACCTTTGCCGGAGAAGACACCTCGCGGCCGAAAAATAGCGCGGTGGCGCTGGATCCCGAGGGCCGCGTGGTGCTCCAGTATGATAAAATTCATCTGGTGCCCTTCGGTGAGTACGTCCCGGACTGGCCGTTGTTGAATAAGACCGGAAAGATCGCCTCGCAAGTTGGGAATTATGTTCCGGGTTCAAATTACGCAGGGGCGCGGACGGCGGATGGCACGATCGGCATCTTTATCTGCTACGAGTCCATTTTTCCGCAGCTCGTGCGGCGGTTGACGCCCGAAGGGCCCGGCGTGTTGGTGACGATTTCAAACGACGCCTGGTACGGGGATTCTTCCGCCGCCTACCAACATCTGGAGATGGCTCGCTTGCGGGCCATTGAAGAAGGTCGCTACTTGCTGCGTGCCACGAATGATGGCATCACCGCGGTGATCGATCCTTACGGGCGCGTGACGGAACAGATTGCGCGCCATCGCGCGACGGTGATGCCCGGGCGGTATGATTACCTCGCCCGTCAGACCTTTTACAAGGCGCATGGCGACCTTTTCGCTTGGTTGTGCGTGCTGGCGAGCGCCGCAATGATAACCGTAGGAGCGAGCCTGCGTGTTCGCCCGCGGTAGCAGCACGCTTCCGCCGCCGCGAAGATCGGCGCTCCCGCCCGCGCAAGGCGGGCTAAAGTGAAGCCCTGGCGGGTAAACTCCGAGCGCTGCTACAGAGCGTGAGGCGTGCTGCCGCCAAGGAGAGAGCTGAAAGCTGGCGGCTGAGACCTTACATCGAGGAGTCAACGTGATCGACGAACTGCAAAGGGAATTCGACGAACTGAAGCGGCGCGCGGCCGACATCCGGAGTTTTCTTTGACGCCCCCCAACGACGCAAGGAACTCGAAACCCTCGAGAAGCAAATAGCCCAACCCGGCTTTTGGCAGGAGCAGGAAGCTTCCCAGAAAGTCCTCTCCACCCGAAAGCGCCTGTCGGAGGTGCTGGAGGCGGACGACAAGCTGGCTCGCCGCCTTGCCGACGCCGAAGCTTATTTCGAGCTGGCCGGCGAGGGCGAGGACATTGCCGCCGACTTGCGCGCGGAGGTTGACAAGCTGTGCCAGGACGTGGACCGCCTGGAAACCGAGACCCTACTCGCCGGCGAGAACGACCACCTGAACGCTATCGTCACCATTCACCCCGGGGCGGGCGGCACGGAGTCGCAAGACTGGGCGGAGATGCTGCTGCGTATGTACCGGCGCTGGGCGGAGCGCCGCGGCTTCAAGTTCACTCTGAACGAATTCCAGGCGGGGGAAGAAGCGGGGCTGAAGTCCGCCACCTTCACCGTGGCAGGAGAGTACGCTTACGGCCTGCTGCACGGCGAGAGCGGCGTCCATCGTCTGGTGCGCATCTCGCCGTTTGACCAGGCGGCACGGCGGCACACCTCCTTCGCCTCTGCCTTTGTGAGCCCCGAGATTGATGACACCATTAACATCGAAATCAAGCCGGATGAAATCAAGGTTGAAACTTACCGCGCGACGGGGAAGGGCGGCCAGCACGTCAACACCACCGACTCCGCCGTGCGCATCACGCATATCTCCACCGGCACGGTCGCCCAGTGCCAGAATGAGCGCTCCCAGCACCGCAACAAGGAAATGGCGATGAAGTTCTTGCGGTCAAGGCTCTACGAACTGGAGCTGCGCAAACGGCGCGAGGCGGCGGACAAGCTCGAAGCCTCGAAAGCCGACATCGATTTCGGCAGCCAGATCCGTTCCTACGTCTTGCACCCCTATCGGCTCATTAAAGACCATCGGACCAAGTTCGAGATCGGCGACACCGACCGCGTCCTCGACGGCGACCTGGACCCCTTCATTAAGAATTACCTGCTCTCGCGCCGCGCCGTGCCCAAGTCCGGGTAGCGGGCTCTCGAGTTCGCTGGTGGCCCGAGTGCATTGTCGGTCAGCGAGGTAGATTCTCTCTTGAATTGCAAGGGAGATTTGCGACTTGGAGGCGCATGCACCTTGTGCTGTTGTGGGTCTCATGCGGCCTCCGTTCTGGCAAGAGGGGTGTTGGCGAGGGCGGCTGGCCGGAGCTGATAAACCTTGGAGCCCTGGAAGGGCAACACGTGCCGGAACATCCCGTAGATGGCGTGCAGGAGTTTGCGCATGACGGCCACCAGGGCCTGCATTTTGAGTTTGCCTCGCGCCAGCAAGTGCTCATAGTAAGCGCGGAAGTGGGGATCGTGGCGCACCGCCAGCAAGGCGGGCATATAGAGGGCGCGGCGCAAGTGCGCATTGCCAGCCTTACTGATGCGGGTCTTCTTATGCACGGACTTTCCCGAAGTGTGTTCACGGGGATCCAGACCGGCCTGGGCGACCCACTGGCGAACGTCCAGGTCCGCCGCCTGCACCGCCAACTCCGCCAGGATTTGAAGGGCGCTGGTCTGGGCGACGCCTGGGAGGGTGAGCAGCAGGTTGAAGCGGAGTTGGAGTTCCGCCTCCTGGGCGATGAGCTTCAAGGCTTCCCGGGTC
>Ga0315279_10002589_pt1 | contig 26742 bp, 40 predicted proteins | sample YL17G06_20_MG_FD_203694 | JGI IMG/M metagenome (GOLD analysis project Ga0315279, IMG submission 203694) | Sediment microbial communities from Yellowstone Lake, YNP, Wyoming, USA - YL17G06_20 | ecosystem: Environmental > Aquatic > Freshwater > Lake > Sediment | place: USA: Wyoming | collected... | reverse complement strand
GTGATGCCAGGGGACAATGTGAACATGGAGGTGGAGTTGATCACCCCCATAGCTTTGGAGAGGGAGTTGAGGTTTGCCATAAGGGAGGGGGGAAGGACGGTGGGAGCGGGTGTGGTCACCGAGGTTATCGAATAGGTCAACGGTCAACGGATTAAACGGATTAGCGTGGTCAGCATACGAATAAAAAATATTAGTCTGAAAGGCACCGCACTGAAAATAACACAGGCTAAAAGATTGGTATCCTAACGCTATCGCAGCCCTTTTAGTCTGCAACCGTTATCCGAAGTGGTGGTTTTTTAACATGCGAGGAAGTGAAAGAAAATGAGAATTCCAGAGGTGAAAAGACCTCCAGAAAAGATTCTGGCGAAGGTGCATTCTCTAAAGGGTAAGAAAGGCTTAATTGCAGTGATTGAGCCTACAACTGGTGAGTGGTTTCTTGGTGAAACGCTACTGGATGCTCTTAAAAAAGCAAAAAGAAAATTTCCTGATAAGATTTTCTATTCCATTCGTATTGGCTCACCCTTTGCCCATGAGCATAAGGGAGGCATCACGAAGATATGAAAAAGCTCATTGGAGGAAGAATTATTAATTTTGTCCCATTCTTTGGTGCCTGCTTGAACGAAGGCAAGAATCTTGTTCTGAGCGAAGATGGAGATTTCTCATTAACGGTCGACACTGGATTTAGTGGAGGAATAGCTTTACCCTTGGAAATTTTGGATGAGATGGATTTAAAGATAATAGACTTTGACACGTTCAGATTAGCCACAGGAGAAGTAACTGAGTTGCCTGTATTTTTAGGTAAAGTTTTTATAGGTGAGCATGGCATCGAAACTTGGTTTATTCCAGGAGATTCCCTTGTAGGAATGGAATTTCTCTATACGGCTGGTTCGGTTTTATCTTTGGATTTCAAAGTCGAAACAGTTAAGCTAATGAAGTAAGGGTATGGAAAAATCAAAGAGCCGCCAGTTCGAATAATACGGTGTCCAAGCCCCAGGTCTCGAGAGGCGCCGATGGTGGAGATATTATGATAGTTATTACCAGCAACAAAGAGATCCTAATATGAATCGTAATATAGTTCGTATATAACGGCAAGTGATGGTCCGATTTATAGTGAACGAAATCGAACCTTAAGCTCATTATAAGTAAAAGGAAAAGGAATGGCTGAACAAGGACAGAAGATCAGGATTTGGCTCAGAGCATATGAGCATGCGTCTTTGGATAAGTCAACCAGAGAGATAGTCAGGACTGTAACCCGTACCGGGGCAAAAGTCTCAGGACCTGTGCCGTTGCCTACCCAAAGGAGACTTTATACCGTATTGAGGTCTCCGCACACGGATAAAAAGTCCAGGGAGCAATTTGAGACGCGCATCCATAAGAGATTAATCGACATTTACAACTCCACTCCCCAAACCGTGGATGCTCTGATGAAGCTCGATTTGCCCGCAGGAGTGGACGTGGAGATTAAAGTGTAAAAAGCAGTAGGTTGTATTCAGTATTATTCAGGATATAGATTTTTGAGAGCAAGAGGATGGAAGGGATTATCGGAAAAAAGATCGGAATGACCAGAATCTTTAACCCAGAGGGTCATTCCATTCCAGTTACGGTGATAGAGGCAGGACCTTGTCCTGTGGTTCAAGTGAAAACTAAAGAGAAAGATGACTACTGCGCCGTGCAATTGGGTTTTGGGGAAAAAAGAAAAAGTCTTTTCACCATGCCGGTGTTGGGTCATTTTGAAAAAGCCAAAGTGGAGCCCAAAAGGCTTTTGAAAGAGATAAGAACAGAACAGGAAGAAAAGCTTGAGGTTGGGCAAGAGGTGAAAGTGGATATCTTCTCGGTTGGGGAAAAGGTTTGTGTGACCGGGGTCTCCAAAGGTTTAGGATTTCAAGGAGCGGTGCGAAGGCACAAATTTCATGGTGGACCCAAAACCCATGGACAATCGGATAGACACAGAGCACCCGGATCAATAGGAGGAAGCTCGTATCCTTCCCGGGTCTTCAAGGGTCAAAGGATGGCAGGAAGAATGGGAGGAAATAAGGTTACGGTGAAAAACCTGGTGGTCGCCGGAATAGATGTGGAGAAAAATCTCCTTCTGGTGAAAGGGGCTGTCCCAGGCAAGAGGAATTCTTATTTGACCATTAAAAAGGTTTTAGCATAGTTGAAAACCTGCCAGAGGTATGAACCGCATGGTTCATACCAGAGGCGGGGAGGACTTTTATGCCCAGCGCATCTGTTTACGACAAAGAAGGAACAAAGGTAAATACATTGGATCTTAACGGAAAGCTCTTTGGACAGAAACCGAAGCCAGAGGTGATTCACCAATATGTAAAGGTCTATTTGGCCAACCAAAGACAGGGGACGGTAAAAAGAAAGAGCAGATCTGAGGTCCGAGGAGGTGGAGCGAAGCCTTGGCGCCAGAAGGGTACGGGACGGGCACGGGCTGGCTCTAATACCTCTCCCATATGGGTAGGTGGCGGAAGAGCCTTCCCTCCTCAGATGCGAGATTATAGAATTAACCTCCCCAAGAAGATGAAAAGACTGGCTTTGGTTTCGGCCCTTTCGTCCAAAGCCTTTGAAAATAAGATAAAGATTTTAGATGAAATCCCCATGGAGGTTCCCAAAACCAAGACCATAGCTGAACTGCTAAACAAATTGGGGATGAGTGAATCAAAGATCATATTTCTCTTTGAAGGAAAAGATGAAAATCTTTATAAGTCTGGTCGTAATATAAAAGGTTTGGTTTTCAAAAGAGCATCTTTGATCAACCCTTATGATCTTTTGAACAGCGACTTTTTGATCATGACCAAGAAGGCTTTGGAGAAGGTGGAGGAGGTGTTTGCCAGATGATAAATTCCCGAAAGATCATAAGGAAGCCCTTGGTCTCAGAGAAGAGCACCAACATGCGGCTCAGCGAAAACAAATATGTATTCAGAGTAGACAAAAATGCAAATAAGGTAGAGATAAAAAGAGCCATCGAAGAGCTTTTTAAAGTCAAAGTAGAAGATGTCACCACCATGATCAGGTATGGTAAACCCAAAAGATTAGGGAGATACGAGGGAAGAAGGCCGGATTGGAAAAAAGCCATAGTGAAACTTAAAAAAGGGGAGAGTATAGAGTTTTTTGAGACAGTATAGTATGGCTGGGCTTTTTAGAAAGTTTTTACGCGGACTCAAGAAGAGTAGAATTTTTAAGGAAATAAGATGCCGATTAAAACGTTCAAACCGGTTACTCCCTCCTCAAGATTCAGGACCGTGTCCACATTCGAGGAGATAACCTCCACCACTCCAGAGAAGTCCTTGTTGGTTCCTTTAAGAAAGAGCGGTGGCAGAAACAATCAGGGAAGGATCACCTGTCGCTATCGAGGTGGTGGGAGCAAACGTTTCTTGAGGATCATCGATTTTAAAAGGGATAAATTGAATATCCCGGCTAAGGTAGTTAGCATCGAATATGATCCTAACCGTTCTGCTCGCATTGCTCTTTTGCATTATGCGGACGGAGAGAAAAGATACATTACCGCTCCTCTGGAATTGAAGGTGGGAGATAGGTTGATGACCGGCGAGGAAGTGGAGATAAGACCAGGGAATGCCATGCCTCTGGGCAAAATCCCTTTGGGCACCATGATCCACAATGTGGAATTGAAAAGAGGGAAAGGGGCACAGATCGCCAGAGGTGCGGGGACTTTCGCCCAATTAGCGGCTAAAGAGGGAGAATATGGACATGTGAGATTACCCTCAGGGGAGGTGCGATTGGTAAGATTGGAATGTTTTGCCACTGTGGGTCAAGTAGGTAATCTGGAGCATGAGAACATATCCTACGGAAAGGCGGGCAAAACCAGATGGCTGGGTAGAAGACCCAGGGTGAGAGGGGTGGCAAAAAATCCGGTGGACCATCCCATGGGAGGGGGAGAAGGAAAATCATCCGGAGGGAGACATCCATGCACCCCCTGGGGAAAGATCACTAAAGGACTTAAAACCAGAAAAAGGAAATTGTCCGATAAGTTGATCATAAAAAGAAGAGGTAAATGAAGTATGGAGAGATCGTTTTTCTCTTCCATACAAAAGAAAAAAAATTATACCAAAACTTTCTTATGGGTTTGATGTTGACTACCAATGTAGTCGCCCTATCTGTTGGGCATATGAACAGACCGAAAGCAAAAGTTAAATTAAGAATTTTGAGTGAGGTCTCGGAAAAAGTGTCAGAATTCGGCGGGCTAAGAGCCCGCCCTATGCGGTCGGGTATTGAATAGCGGTAACTTAGTCCCGCGTAGGCGGGGCTCCCAGCCCCGCAAAAATGACTTTTTCAGGGCTCTCTGAGTGGAATAGCTTATATACAAAACAAACTTTCTGGGGAGGTGGATTAAAAGATGGCAAGGTCTTTAAAAAAAGGTCCCTTTGTGGATGAGCATCTTTCAAAAAAGATCACAGCCATGAATGAGTCCGGCGAGAAGAGGGTGATCAAGACCTGGTCCAGGCGGTCCACCATAATACCTGAGTTTGTGGGACATACCATAGCGGTTCATAATGGGAATAAGTTCATTCCGGTATACGTTTCGGAGAACATGGTGGGACACAAGTTGGGGGAGTTCGCTCCTACCAGGATTTTTCGGGGACATTCCGGAAGGATGACAGAAAGAGCCACAGCCTTGAAATAGGGACCAGTGTTTAGTGGTCAGTGATCAATAATGGAGAATCTGAATGGAAGCTAAGGCCAGAGCAAGATTTCTGAGGATGTCAGCCAGAAAGGTCAGAAGGGTGGCTGATCTTATCCGGGGAAGAAACGTCGAAGAAGCTTTAAACATACTGGCCTTCACCCCCAAAGCCGCGGCTTCGCCTTTGGAGAAAACCTTGAAATCTGCCACCGCCAACGCTTTAAGCGTAGAGGGGACCGCCAAGCTTAAAGCTGAAGACTTATGGATAAAAAGGATTTTAGTGGATGGGGGACCGATCATGAAAAGAATCAGACCGACCGGGATGGGAAGGGCATATAAAATCAGGAAGAGAACCAATCATATCACCATAGTGGTGGGCGATGGCAAAGAGGAGGAGTCCGAAGCTCAAAAAAGTTGAAATGCAATAAACGGAAACAATAGGAAAGGGTGTTTCGGGCATCGAGATTCTTGGACGAATAAACGATACGAGCTTCGACAACGATAGACCAAAAACGAAGAATTAAGGAGGTGTACTTGGGACAGAAGACCAATCCCATTGGCTTAAGGCTGGGAATAATCAAAACCTGGAGCTCTCGGTGGTTTTCAAAGAAAAACTTTTCAGATTTGCTGAAAGAAGATCTGATGATCAGAAGGTATACCATGAAACGATTGGAGCATGCCGGGATTGGACAGGTGGACATCTTCCGAGCTCCCAGAAAGGTAACCTTAGATATTCATACTGCCAGACCGGGAATCGTGATTGGAAGGAAAGGGGCGGAGGTGGATAAATTAAAAGAAGAGCTTCAGCTTTTAACCAAAAAAGAGGTTGTGATCAATATCATAGAAATAAAAAAACCGGAGCTTTGTGCCAAGTTGGTAGCGGAAAGCATTGCTAAACAACTGGAGGGGAGGGTCTCCTTTAGAAGGGCCATGAAGAAAGCCATTTCCTCCGCCATGAAATTAGGTGCGGAAGGGATGAAGATTTCCTGCGGGGGGCGATTAGCCGGAGCTGAGATTGCCCGAACCGAAAAATATATGGAAGGGAGAGTTCCTTTGCACACCTTGAGGGCTGACATCGATTACGCCCCCGCCACAGCCCACACCACTTATGGCTGTATTGGAGTGAAGGTATGGATATGTAAAGGTGAAATTTTGGGGGAGAAAGCTGTTCCCGAGGAGGAGGTCAGAGCGAGAGTAAGACCTGCGGAGCAACCGCCTCCAGAGGAGAGAAAAAGGGGAGAAGAAAAAAGGAGAGGAAGGAAAAGACCTAAGGGGAGAAGAACTGAAAAGGCTGGTTAGAAAGTTTAAAAGTGAAAAGGTTTGAAGGTTTAGATAAATGCTTAAACTTGTGAACTTATAAGAGGTGTTCGAAGCTCGTTTACCGGTTACGAAGCCCGTATCGAAGCCCGAGGCTGGTAAGTCGAAATTCGATTTTTTTCCAGTTTCAAGCTTCTGCTAACGAGTCTCGATACGAGCTTCGCCAACGATAAACCAAAAGCACTGAAAAAGGTGAGTTTTTTTCATGTTAATGCCTAAGAGGGTAAAATATAGAAAACAACAAAGGGGGAGAAGAAGGGGAAAGGCTTACCGGGGTTGTGATATAAATTTCGGAGAGTTTGGCATTAAGGCTTTGGAGCCAGCCTGGCTAACTAGTAAACAAATCGAAGCGGCCAGAGTAGCCTTGACTCGCCACATAAAAAGGGGAGGGAAGGTTTGGGTTTGTATCTTCCCGGATAAGCCCGTGACGGTGAAACCGGCAGAGACACGGATGGGGAAGGGGAAAGGGGCACCCGATCACTGGGTGGCGGTGGTCAAACCGGGCAGAATTCTCTTTGAGTTAGAAGGGGTGAATCTCGAATTGGCTAAAGAAGCTTTGACTTTAGCGGCTCATAAACTTCCCATAAAGACCAGATTTGTAACACGGACCCAAGTTTAGAAATAGAGTCACTTTATTGATAAAAAAAATTAAGTTAGAAGATTATTAAAGATATGAAAAAAGAGCAGATGAGAGAGTTGACTAAAGATGAGCTTCTTCAGAGGAAGCTTGAGGCAGAGGAGGAGCTCTTTAATTTGGGGTTGCAGAAGGCAAGCAAGGAGCTGGATAATCCTTTAAGACTAAGAGTGCTGAGAAAAGAATTGGCCAGGATAAATACCATCTTAAGGGAAGATGAGCTGAAAATAAGGACTTTGGCCACAGGCGATGAGAAGCCCAAGTTGCACCAAGATATAGAAAAGCAAACGAGTTCACAGAATACAGAAGAGAATAAATCTTAACTTCTATTTCGAAAAATGGAGAGAAATAAAAGAAAAACAAGGGTTGGTTGGGTGGTTTCAAACAAGATGCCGAAGACCATCGTGGTCGCCATCGATAGACTTTTGAGACACCCTCGGTATAATCGGGTAATCAAGAGAACTTCCAAGCTTTATGCACATGACGAAAAAAACCAATGCCTTATCGGGGATAAGGTATTGGTGATGGAGACCAGACCGCTTTCCAAACTGAAAAGATGGCGTCTGGTGGAAGTTTTAGAAAAGGCGAAATGAGACTTGAAAGGTTGGGTGTTTGAGGTAAGAAGATGGAGTAGCAGGAGATGATCAGAGAATATACTAGGTTGGTGGTGGCAGACAATTCTGGAGCCAAGAAAGCCATGTGTTTCAGGGTCTTGGGGGGGACCAAAAGGAGGTATGCCAGAGTGGGGGATATAATTGTGGTCACCATAAAAGATGCTCTGCCTGGAGGGACGGTGAAGAAATCCGAGGTCTGTCGGGCGGTAGTAGTGCGAACCACCCGTGAAACTAAACGTAAAGACGGTTCGTATATTAGGTTTTCGGATAATGCCGCGGTCATTATCAATGAACTGAATGAACCCAAAGGTACTCGAATATTTGGACCGGTGGCCCGGGAGTTAAGAGAAAAACAGTTCATGAAGATCATTTCTTTGGCTCCCGAGGTGATCTAAAAGAAATTGGGAGTTTTCCGAGTTTTCTTTTATGTTTACTTAACAGTTCTTTTTGGATGAGGAAAAGATGAGGATTAAGAAAGGCGATTCGGTTTTGGTCATAGCCGGAGACGAGAAAGGAAAAACAGGTAAGGTGCTCAAGGTTTTTCCGGATAAAAACCGGGCTATTGTGGAAGGGGTCAATTTCATTAAAAGACATACTCGACAGACTCGGAGGGCCCAGAAGGGGGGTATAATTGAGAAGGAAGCTTCGGTGAATGTTTCTAATCTTTTAGTCTACTGCTCGAAGTGTTCCTCTCCCACCAGGATTAGCTTTAAGGTTCTGCAACCAGAAACCGGGGAGAAGTCCAGTAAGGTCAGAATTTGTCGAAAGTGCGGTGAGATAATTTAAATTAATACAAACGCACAAAATTTTTTATATTCTACTTGGTCCCCTTCACCCTTTCCTTTCCCCTTGTGGGAGAGGGTTAGAGGGAGGGGGTGGCATCGTATCGGAAATAATTATGTTAGTTACCATTAGTATTATCTTAGCATCAGATTTGGTAGCAAAGAGCAAAACAAGTGAATTTGATGACTCCTGGGTAAATGACAGTTATCCAAAAGATTAGACAAAAGATCCTTAGCCGAAGATATTATTTATCAGCTCACGCTGAAGAGGAGACATGGGCTGACGGATTGGAGAGAGCCGATATTGAAAATGCAATTCTTAAAGGGAGAATAGAGAAAAAAATGACCAAGGATGTGCGGGGAACAAGATACCGTATCGAGGGGCCGGCGAAAGATGGAAGAAAAATTCATATAGTTTGTCGATTTGACGAGTTGAAAGACTTAATCATTATTACTATATATGCTTTAAGGAACGAATTATGATTTGCGAATTCTGCGGTGGTCAAACCACCACCAAGAAAGTTAGGAAGAATCATTGGCTTCATGGGAAATTGTATATATTGGAAAATGTTGAAGCTGAAGTCTGCATCGAGTGTGGAGAGCGTTATTATCATGCCGAAATCTTAGACTCAATAGATCGTCTTCTGGAAGGTGAACATCCGGTGAAAGACAAACTCCAGGTTGAAGTGGTAAATTTATAGAAATGAACTACCTGTGTAACTGCGGACAAAGAAGTTTGTGTTTATGCCCTTTGTTTAGATATAGGAAAGCAGGATTTATTTAACCGCAGATGATCGGAAATATTATGGCAAGACTCAAGGAAAAATACAAAAAGGAAATCGTCCCGGCTTTGATGAAGAAGTTTGGGTATAAAAATGTGATGCAGGTGCCCAAGCTGGAGAAGATTGTGGTGAACATAGGGGTGGGGGAAGCGATCCAAAACGCTAAACTGTTGGATTCGGCTGTATCCGATCTTTCCAGAATAACCGGACAGAAGCCAGCCATAAAAAGAGCTAAAAAGGCTATCTCCAATTTTAAGCTGAAAGCCGGGATGCCCATAGCTTGTATGGTCACTTTACGAAAAGACAGAATGTATGAATTCTTCGACCGTCTGGTGAATGCAGCCATTCCCCGCATCCGCGATTTTCGGGGAAGTTCTCCCAAGTCCTTCGATGGGAGAGGGAATTACAACTTGGGGTTAGAGGAGCAGATAATTTTTCCTGAGATTGAGTATGATAAGGTGGAGAAGATCAGAGGAATGAACATCACCGTCTGTACTACCGCCAAGACAGATGAGGAGGCATTTGAGTTTCTAAAGGGCATGGGGATGCCTTTCAGAAAATAAGCGAAAGGTGATAGTAAGAAGCTTGTCGATAACGGAGGTCAGTTTTAGAAGGAGTTTGTAAACCTCATATACTTTTAAAACAGGTAAACTGAATTCATGGCTCGAAAGTGCTTGATAGAGAAATCTAAAAAGAAACCTAAATTTCAGGTGCGTAAACACAATCGCTGTCACCGTTGCGGAAGACCCCGTGGATTTATGAGCGATTTTGGACTCTGCCGCATCTGCTTCAGGGAGCTGGCTTTAAAAGGAGAAATCCCTGGAGTGGTAAAAGCCAGTTGGTGATAAGTCCGAAGTCTGAATACGCAGGAACAGTTCATAGTTTTTTACAAAGAGGGTTATTAAATGAGTATGACCGATCCTTTGGCGGATATGTTGACCAGAATCCGAAATGCTTGCAAGGCAAAGCACAAAAAGGTGGATATGCCTTCTTCTAAGATGAAAAAAAAGATAGCGGGGATACTTTTAGAAAATGGATTCATCCAAAACTTCGTGGAAGTGGAAGACAACAAACAAAACCTTTTACGGATTTTCTTAAAGTATGATCATGAAAACAAAAACTTAATCTCCGGGCTCTCCCGGATAAGCAGGTCGGGTTTAAGGATTTATGCAGGCGAAAAAGAGGTTAACCAAATGACAAAAAGCGTAGGAATCACTGTCCTCTCTACGTCCCGCGGGGTATTAACCCACCGTCAAGCCAGAGAGGCAAAGGTGGGAGGGGAGGTACTCTTAAAGATTTGGTGATTTTAAATGGCAAGTGCTATATAACAAAGGTAAAGAGATAAATTTAGAATAACGTGGGAGAAGAGAATTGTCCAGAGTAGGAAAAAATCCCATACCGATCCCTTCTGGGGTGAAGGTAAAGATAGATCAGAATGAGGTCTTTGTGTCCGGACCCAAAGGGGAATTAAAAAGGGAGATTCATCCTTCCCTGAAGGCGGAGATAAGCGAAGATAAAATCATAGTCTCTCGTCATTCGGATAGCAAGTTTCATAAATCCTTACACGGCCTGGCTCGGGCCTTGATCGCCAACATGGTTGAGGGTGTGACCCAGGGATACAGGAAAGCTTTGGAGATTCAGGGAATTGGATATAAAGCCGAGCTCATGGGGAAAAAATTGAATTTGTCCTTGGGTTTTTCTCATCCCATTTTGTTTTCCCCACCCGAGGGAATAAAAATAGATTTGGGGAGTCCTACCAAAATCATGGTTTCAGGCATAGATAAAGAGTTAGTGGGTTTGGTGGCGGCTAAAATCAGATCCTTCCGTCCACCCGAACCATATAAGGGCAAAGGGATCAGGTATGAAGGTGAATTCGTCAGAAAGAAGGCAGGTAAGACTGCCACCTAAGATGGTTCATGGTTCGTAGTTCATAGTTCATGGTGGGTGATTTTATGCCGGGCAAAGAAAGATTAAAAAAGATAAGAATAGATAGGCGAAGAAAAAGGGTGAGAAAGAAGGTAGTCGGAAGTTCTCAAAGACCCAGATTATGTGTCTACAAAAGTCTGAGGCACACTTATGCCCAATTGGTGGATGATAGAACTGGCCGCACCATTTCGGGGGTCTCCAGTCTTTCTCCTCAGATAAGAGACCAAATCCAAAAGGAGAACAGCAAATCCGCCAAAAGCCGAAAGGTAGGACTTTTTGTGGCTATGAAAGCCAAAGAGTTAAGTATAACCAAGGTGGTCTTTGATCGTAACAAATATCCTTATCATGGAAGGATCAAATCTTTAGCCGAAGGAGCCAGAGAAGGAGGATTGGAGTTTTAAAGAATAAAAATAAATGGAGAGTGGCACTTAAGCATCAAATGCCGTCTTTGTAGCCGGAGCGGAGGAAGTTTCTTAAGATCGAGAATAATTTGTATAATTTTTGGATTACAAAAGAGGTGATAATTGGCAAAATTCGATGAGGAACCCTCATTAGAGTTCACGGAAAAAGTGATTTATGTCAACCGAGTGGCTAAGGTGGTGAAAGGCGGGAAACGTTTCAGTTTCACGGCTTTGGTTTCCATCGGAGACAGAAATGGCAGAGTGGGCATTGGCTTAGGAAAGGCAAATGAGGTCTCCGTTGCTATAACCAAGGGGAGTGAGGTAGCTAAGAAGAATATGGTCAAAATCCCCATGCTGAACGCAACCATCCCCCATCCGGTGATAGGTAGGTTCGGTGCCGCCACGGTTCTTTTAAAACCAGCCTCTCCCGGGACCGGGGTGATTGCAGGAGGACCCGTGCGGGCAGTCTTGGAATCTGCCGGGATTCAAGATATTTTGACTAAATCCTTAGGCTCATCCAATCCTCATAATGTGGTGAAAGCCACCCTCAACGGACTTTTGAATTTGAAAGCGCTGGAGGAGAGAACTAAGCAAAGAGAAATGAAAAGAGAGTAATAGAGGCTGAAAAAGATGACAACATAAACGGCACGTAATTTAGTTTGGAGTTTGTTAGCTCGTCAACTTGGAGAAGAATAGAAAAACAAACTTACAAACTTCAAACTGTCAAACTGCCTTAAGAGGATTTTCAAGTGGAGCGGAAGCTGAAGATAACTCAAATTAGAAGCACCATCGGGCGTATTAAAAAGCAAAAAGAGACCATCAAAGCTTTGGGGATAGGAAAACTTAATCAGAGCGTGATACATAAAGATACTCCTCAGATAAGGGGAATGGTAGAAAAGGTCAAACATTTGGTTGAAGTAGAGGAGATTTAGAGTCTAGGAATTTTCGTAAAATTGCCGGACTGGGCAATTCTTAAAAATTTAAAGATTTGGTTATCAAATGAAGTTGAAGATCAATTTGGGAAACCTGAAGCCTTCTTCTGGGTCGGTTAAGAAGAGAAAAAGGATTGGACGGGGTCCCGGCTCCGGGCATGGGAAGACTTCTACCCGCGGACATAAAGGGCAGAAAGCCAGATCCGGCGTTCAAAAAAAACCCTGGTTTGAAGGGGGACAGATGCCTATACAGAGGCGTCTTCCCAAAAGAGGATTTACCAACATCTTCAAAAAGGAATATCAAATTTTGAATTTGGCTTCTTTATCCAAATGTAAGGATAAAGAGATCATCTCTCCTTCGGTAATGAAGGATTTTGGGTTAATAAAAAAATTGAATTTACCAGTGAAGATATTGGGAGATGGCGAGATAGCTGGATCGGTTACGGTCCAGGCTAATGCCTTCAGCAAAAAGGCGAAGGAAAAGATTGAGGCTTTGGGGGGAAAAGCTGAGGTAATCTGATGATAGAGACTTTTGAAAATGTTTTTAAGATACCAGAGCTGCGCAAAAGGATTTTATTTACCTTGGCTCTTTTGGTGGTATACCGACTGGGAGGACATGTGCCCACTCCTGGAATTGATGCGCAAGCCTTGGGCGAGTTTTTCAGAACGATGCGAGGGTCACTCTTTGGTTTATATGATATGTTTGTAGGTGGAGCCTTTCAGAAAGCCACCATCTTCTCCCTGGGCATCATGCCGTATATTTCTGCCTCCATCATTATCCAGCTTCTGGGTGCGGTGGTTCCGTATTTTCAGAAGCTGCAAAAAGAAGGGGAAGAGGGGAGAAGAAAGATTACCCAATACACGCGTTACGGGACCGTTCTGATCGGAGCCATGCAGGCTTTTGGAACGTCAGTCTACCTGGAAAGCATCCCGGCTTCGGCCATAGGAAGATATGTGGTACCTAACCCCGGCATGGGTTTTAAACTTCTGACCATGATCACCTTCACCTGCGGCACCATCTTCATCATGTGGCTGGGGGAGAAGATCACCGAAAAAGGAATCGGCAACGGAATCTCCTTGATTATCATGATCGGGATCATCGCTCGTTTCCCGGGGGGGGTGATTGACGAAGTAAGGATGTTGTTTATAGGGCAGAGGAATTTCTTTGCGGAAGTCTTTTTGATTGCTTTGATGGTGGTGGTGGTTGCTTCCATTGTTTTGGTTACCCGGGCTCAAAGGAAGATTCCGGTCCAGTATGCCAAGAGGGTGATCGGAAGGAAAATGTATGGGGGACAGAGCACGCATATCCCTTTGTCGGTCAACACCGCCGGGATAATTCCCATAATCTTTGCCCAGTCGATCATGAGCGGCCCCCTCACCCTCTCCACCTTTTTCCCTAACAACGAGTTTATGCAGAACTTCTCCCTTTGGTTTCGACCGGGATCCGTTTTATATTCAGCCATCTATGCTCTTTTGATCATATTTTTTGCATACTTTTATACAGCCATAGTCTTCAACCCGGTGGACTTGGCGGATAATATGAGAAAATATGGAGGCTTCATTCCGGGAATAAGGCCGGGGAAGAGAACCAGCGAATATATCGATCGGATTCTGACTCGCATAACTCTCCCCGGAGCCATATTCTTCGCGATGATCGCGGTACTCCCTTATTTTATGATGAAAGGGATGAATGTCCAGTTTTACTTTGGGGGGACTGGACTTCTGATAGTGGTAGGGGTAGCTTTAGATACCCTTCAGCAGATCGAATCCCATCTTTTGATGAGGCATTATGATGGATTTATGAAGAAAGGAAAGATAAAAGGGAGGATGTAGGAAGCTAAAAAATAAAAACTAAAAATGAAAAGATAAAATTCCCCATGAATTTAGTGCTTTTGGGACCTCCTGGCTCAGGAAAGGGGACTTTGGCTAAGCTTTTGTCTTCGGAATTGAAAATCCCCCATATCTCCACCGGAGACATTCTAAGGGAGGAGGCAAAATTAGGGACTTTTTTGGGAAAGAAAGTAAAACCTTTTATGGAAAAGGGTGAATTAGTCCCGGATCAGATCATTTTGGAGGTGATGAAAGAAAGGATTAGAAGACCGGATTGTCAGAAAGGTTTTTTGTTGGATGGGTTTCCACGTACCTTTCCCCAGGTTCTGGCAATGGAAGAGATGCTAAAAGAGTCGACTAAAAGCATAGATTGGGTGCTCAAACTGGAGGTATCTGAAGATTGTGTTTTAAAGAGGTTAGGAGGGCGGTGGATTTGTTCAGGATGCGGAGCTTTTTTCAATCTATATACTAAACCTCCGCAGAAAGACCTGATCTGTGATTTATGTGGAAGCAAACTTTATCAAAGACCCGATGATGCGAAAGAGGTGATTTTGAACCGATTAAAAGTATATAAAGAGGAGACTCTCCCTATTGAAGAATATTATGATAAACAAGGCAAATTGAGAAAGGTAAATGGCGAGTTGGTCCCGGATTCGATTCTAAAAAACGTTTTGAATATACTTCAACTAAAAAACTAATAATTCCGTTGTGTATATGGCTGTTCTTTTTTTGGGACTTTGGACGATTAGATAAAATAATGGGTATAGATGATAAATTTAAAAACCGAAAGAGAGATAGAAATAATAAGAGCAAACGGCCGGATATTGGCGAGGACCTTAAAACTTTTGGGGGAGAAGATAAAACCCGGGGTTAGGACCAAAGAGTTGGACCGACTGGCTGAAGATTTTATCAGAAGAGAGGGTGCCTATCCCGCATTTAAAGGATATCGAGGGTATCCCGCCGCCGTCTGCATCTCCATAGATAACGAGGTGGTACATGGGATACCCGGAGAAAGAATGATAGAAGAGGGACAGCTGGTTTCCGTGGACATTGGCGTTTTTAAGGATAACTATTATGCGGATGGAGCTTTCACCTTTGCGGTTGGGCGGGTCTCTAATCAAGCCCAAAGGCTAATTCAGATTACTCAAGAAGCCTTAAAAAGAGGTTTAGAGTTTGTCAGAGAAGGAGAATTTCTTTCGGACATATCCTATGCCATCCAGTCTTTCGTGGAGAAGAATGGATTTTCCGTAGTGCGAGATTTGGTGGGACATGGAATTGGAATGAACATGCATGAGGAACCGCAGATCCCCAATTTTGGACCTTCGGGCCAGGGACCAATTCTAAAGAAAGGAATGGTTTTGGCTATTGAGCCCATGGTGAATGCAGGTTCCTTTGAGATAGAAACAAAAGAGGATAACTGGACCATCGTTACCAAGGACGGTTCTCTCTCCGCACATTTTGAACACACGGTGGCGGTGACTGAGAACGGAGCCATGATATTGACCGAAGGAGACCCGTCCGGGAAGGTGAAAAGGTTTAGATAGCGGCAGGTGACTTTTATGGCTAAAGAAGAGACCATTCAGGTGGAAGGCAAAGTGATTGAACCTCTGCCCAATGCCATGTTCAAGGTGGAGCTGGAAAATGGACATCAGGTGTTGGCACATGTCTCGGGCAAGATGAGGATGCACTTCATCCGCATCCTCCCCGGAGATAAAGTGACCGTGGAGCTTTCCCCTTACGACCTTTCCCGAGGAAGGATAGTCTACAGGTATAAGTAGGCAGTTGGTGATAGACAATAAACAGTAAGTAGATTCCGATTTTATTTGAGAAAAATTTCAAATCTATTCAAAACTTGAAGGTGGAAGCAAAGTGAAAGTCAGATCATCGATAAAAATTCGTTGTGAAAAGTGCAAGATCGTAAAGAGAAAGGGAACCTTACGGGTGATCTGTAAGAATCCCCGGCACAAACAGAGACAAGGCTAAAAAGTTAGGAGGTAGAATTTGGCCAGAATTGCAGGCGTGGACCTGCCTAAAGATAAAAGGATTGAGATCGGGCTTACCTATATTTATGGGATCGGGCGTTCCTCCTCCCAAAAAATTTTGCAAGCCACAAAAGTGAATCCGGATACTCGGGTGCATAAGCTGACCGAGGAGGATGTGGCAAAGCTGAGATCGGTCATTGAATCGGATTATAAAGTGGAGGGAGCCTTACGGGGAGAGGTCTCCATGAACATCAAAAGGTTAATCGATATTGGTTCGTATCGGGGTTTTAGACACCGGAGGGGATTGCCGGTTCGAGGCCAAAGGACCAAAACCAACGCCAGAACCAGAAAGGGTCCCAAGAAGACCATTGGAGCAAAAAGAGCTAAATAAAACCAGTTTAGAGTAGAGAGTAAAGAGTTTAGAGGCAAAAACATTTTCAATCTCAAAACTCCAAACTCTCAACTCTTGACTGAATCAGCGGAGGGAAAAATTGCCAGAGGTTGCAGAAAAGAAGAAAGTAAAAAAGAAACACCGAAGGGTGGAAAGCACTGCGATAGCTCATATCCAAGCCACCTTCAACAATACCATTGTGAGCATCACAGACCTTAAGGGGAACCTGATTTGTTGGTCGACCGCGGGGAAGATGGGCTTTAAAGGCTCCAAGAAGAGCACTCCTTTCGCGGCCCAGCGGGCGGCTGATGTCGCTGCCAAAGAGGCTTTGGAGCAGGGGGTGAGGAAGGCAGAGGTGTGGGTCAAAGGTCCAGGCTCAGGAAGGGAAGCAGCCATAAGATCTTTGCAAGCCGCCGGATTGGAGATAACCGCCATCCGCGATGTGACCCCCATCCCTCACGACGGTTGTCGTCCCCCAAAAAGAAGAAGGGTGTAGAAAAACGCAAGGGAAGATTCAAGATTTGTGAGTTGAGATTTGTGAAGCTAATATCGGATGGGCAAAGTCTGTTTGGGGTGGAAAGTCTTAATATGAATTTATCCGGAACGGAGAAGATAGATGGCCAGATATAGAGAAGCGAATTGCAAGCTTTGTAGACGGGAAGGAGAGAAACTTTTCTTAAAAGGCACCCGCTGTTATAGCGAAAAATGCGCATTTGACCGCAGAGCTTATTCCCCGGGTGAGCATGGGCGCTCGATGAGAAGAAAAGGCTCCGAATATGCGCTCAGACTCAGGGAGAAACAAAAGGTTCGTAGAATCTATGGGATATTAGAAAGACAGTTCAGAAACTATTTTGAGCGGGCGGCCAAAGAGAAAGGTATAACCGGGCAACATTTGTTGAGGATGTTGGAATGTCGGCTCGACAATCTGGTCTATCGATTAGGATTTGCTCCCTCTAGAAAAGCTGCCAGGCAGTTAGTTTTACATCGACATTTTTTTGTCAATAACCGAACGGTGAACATCCCTTCCTATCAGCTCAAACCAGGTGACGTTATCACCGTAAGAGAGAAAAGCAAAAGTTTGGACTTAATCCACCAGGCCCTAAGGGAGGGGAGAGGTGCAGAACTGCCTTATCTGAGGTTAGACAAAGCCCGCTTGGAGGGTGAGCTCTTGGAATCTCCAAAAAGAGAGGATATCCCGGTCATGGTCCAGGAACAACTGATCGTCGAGCTTTATTCTAAATAATCTAGGACCGAATTTCGTTTGTCAAAAAAATCATAAAAAGCTTGTAGACTAAAAATTTTGAAAAGTATTTTCTCTTTGTTTCCTTGAAAGGAGGAATCAAGGGATGAAATGGAAGAGTTTGCAGATGCCCAGAGATATTCAGATAGAAGACGACACCAGGACGGATAAATACTCAAAATTTACCATTGAGCCATTGGAGAGGGGATTTGGGACCACTATAGGAAGTGCCCTTCGCCGAACTCTTTTGTCCTCCATTCAAGGGGCGGCGCCGGTGGGAGTGAGAATCGATGGGATTTTGCACGAATTCTCCACCATCCCCGGAGTATATGAAGATGTGACTGAAATCGTTCTGAACATCAAGAGGTTGAGATTGAAACTCCTGGGGGATGAATCCAAGACCCTACGTCTGGAGGCAGGCAAGAAGGGGGAATTGGCCGCAGGAGATATAAAAACGAATGGAGATATTCAGATTTTGAATCCTGATCTGCATATTGCCCAGCTCACCGAGGATACTAAATTTAAGATGGAAATAGATATTGGGGTGGGGAGAAGCTACGTCACCTCGGAGCAGAACAAAAGGCCGGATGCCCCAGTGGGCACTATATTTTTGGATTCGATGTTCTCTCCGGTCCAAAAGGTTAACTTTGAGGTGGAAAACACCCGGGTGGGCCAGCGCACCGACTATGACAAGCTGATTTTGGAGATCTGGACTGATGGGAGTTTGACCCCTGAGGACGCCCTCTGCTATGCCTCAAAAATCTTAAAAGATCACCTCCAGCTATTCATAAAACTGGATGAAGAGCTGCAAATGGCGGCGGAGGAGGTAGTGGATGATACTACCTTAAGAATCAGGAATCTTTTGAAGACCAGGGTAGATGAGTTAGAGCTTTCAGTCAGGTCCTCCAATTGTCTAAGAGCGGCCAATATCCAGACTTTGGAAGATTTGGTGCAAAAGACTGAATCAGAAATGCTTAAGTATCGGAACTTCGGAAGAAAATCACTTACCGAATTGAATACTATTCTGGCGGAACTGGGGCTTTCTTTCGGCATGGACGTTTCCAAATACAAGGAGCCCCCGAAAGAGAAATGAGTTTTGAGATCCAGAATTCGGAGTGATCCCAAATATCTTAGATTGAAGATTGCAAGCGAAAGGTTGGTTTCTTTTTTATGAGGCATGGGAAAAAGACAAAAAAATTGAGCCGGACCAAAAGTCATCGCAAGGCCATGTTGGCTAATATGGCGGCTTCTTTGTTTTTATATCATGTCATTAAAACCACCGAAGCCAAAGCCAAAGAGGTGAGAAAACTGGCGGATAAGCTGATCACCCTAGCCAAAAGGGGTGACCTTCATGCGCATCGCCAGGTATACGATGTGATCAAAGATAGAAAGTTGGTGAAGAAACTATTTGATGAGATTGCACCTAAATTAAAGGATAGGGAGGGCGGCTACACCAAGGTTTTAAAGTTAGGAACAAGAAGAGGTGATGGGGCTTCTCTTTCTGTGATTAAGCTTCTGGTGGAAAGACCACCGTCCGAAGAGAAAAAAGGGAAAAAGGAAAAAGCAGAAAAGGAAGCCAAGCCCAAAAAAGAAGCTGAAGTCAAAGATGCCAAAAAAAGTAAGATAAAAAAAGAACCAAAGGAAATCAAGGAAGAAACAGAAGAACTTGAGGCGGAAGAGGGGAAAGAAGAAATCCAAGGCTTAGAAGAATCGGAACCCAAGGAGACTTAACCAGAAAAAGAGTATTCAAAAATCAAAGATTTGCTTATTCTACTCCGATGTTAAATCTAGCAACCGCGGGTTTTAAAAACCTGCGGTTTTATTTTTCGTAAAAATATATTGACTGAGTTTCTCATAAGATATATGTTTATTTAAACCTATTTCAAGGAGAGATAGATGTCCCAAGAGATTTTCGGTCATTCTAAAGATTCCATATTCATTGAGACCTCCAAGCTTTTGAACTCAACTCTGAACATAGATGAACTTTTGGGCATAATCTTGGATTTGACTGCTAAGGCGATGGAGGCGCAAGCGAGTTCCCTTATGTTGATGGACAAAAAGAGAGGGGAGCTGGAACTATATGTGTATGCGGAGACAAAACCCACGAAAAAATTAAACCTAAAAATGGGGGAAGGAATTACTGGGTGGGTGGCAGAGCACAAAGAGCCGGTGATAGCTAATGAGGTCAAAAAGGATCCTCGGTATTTGGCTAAGATGGAGAAGCAGATAGGCTTTTCCATAGATTCTCTGATCTCTGTGCCTCTTTTGAGAAGAGGCAACTTAATTGGGGTGGTGAGTGCTCTCAATAAGCTTAATCAGAAAAAATTCGACCAAGCAGATTTGGATGTTTTCCTCTCTTTAGCTGACCAGATCGCTATCGCTTTAGATAACTCTTATCTTTATAGAAAAGCAAAGAAAAAGACTTTAGAAAAAGAAACCCTCTTAGAGGTGGAAAAATCCTTAAGCTCCTCCTTGGATTTGGATGAGGTTTTGAAGCTGATCTTGGACTCACTTTTGAAAGTGGTCAAATATGATGCCACCGCAATTTTCTTAATAGATAAAAAGAAGCAAGAGATCGAATATATTAAGGCGCGAGGCTTTGACCCAGCCCTAGAACCGGACTTACAGCTAAAGATAGGACAAGGCTTGGCCGGATGGGCGGCCCAGACCCAGAAGAGCTTAATCGTCCCAAATGTGAGAGAGGATCCTCGTTATATCGAAGCCAGGGTGGAAACCCAATCCGGGATGGTGGTTCCTATCGTGACTAACGAAAGGATAATCGGGGTCTTCAGCATAGAGAGCAATGAATTGGATGCATACGACGAGGATGATCTAGAGCTTTTGGATGCTTTCGCCAGCTTGGCCGCCATTTCTATTGAAAGGGCAAGACAACATAAGGAGATTTTGGAGAAAAGAAAATTAGAGGAAGAGATCTCCATCGCCCGAAGAATTCAAAAGACCTTTTTGCCCAATAGAAATCCACAGATGCCGGGGTTTGACATTTCCGGCATTAATATCCCCTCGGAGAAGGTGGGTGGAGATTATTATGATTTCATTCCCATAATTGAAAACCAAGTGGGAATTGCCATCGGCGACGTCTCTGGAAAGGGCATACCCGCGGCTCTAATCATGGCCTCTTTCAGAGCCAGCTTGATTGCTGAAATAAGAAACAATTATGCCATAAGAAGCATCATGTTCAAAGTCAATAATCTGCTTTTTGAGAGCACGGAATCGGATATTTATGTCACCGCAGTATATGGGGTTCTGGACACCAAGAATAAAATCTTTACCTTCACCAACGGCGGTCATAACGCTCCTATCTTCAGACATGTGGATGGAAGAATGGAATACTTGCTGGAAGGGGGGGTGGCTTTAGGAACTTTTGAAAATTCAAAATACGAAGAAAGACCATTAGGACTTAATCCCGGAGATATAATAGTCTTCTACACCGATGGAGTGACAGAAGCAAAAAACGAAAAGGAAGAGGAGTTTGGAACGAAAAGACTTAAACAAGTGATAAACGATTCCTATCATTTGAGTGCGTCCGAGATTCAGAACAATATATATCAAGCGGTGAAAGACTTCACCGGCAATCTCCCTCAGGCAGATGATCTGACCATGATTGTGATTAAGGTTTTGTAGACGGAGGAATTCGGAGTAGCGACACTTGTGTCGCGTCTCAATCATAAAAACGCAGAGCAAGCTCTGCTACTCCAAGTTTACCACATCTGAATGGTCTGTAGACAGCATTTGTAGTTGCTCGATTTATCGAGCCTTAAGATCGCCCAATAAATTGGGCAACTACTTAGAATTCATCTTATGGTTATCAAAAGGAATTTTATACTTTTTTTCATTTTAATGATTTTTGTCGGTTGTGTAGCTCAACCACGTTACACCTCTTACCCCATTGAAAGAAAGAGTCCTTCTCCTCTCGAAGAAAAGGATCAAAGTAAAAAAGAAACTCTCTCTTTTGAAAGGGAAAGCGAAAGTAAAATAGACCAAGTCAAAATGGCACAGATAATCGAGTCTTTCCAGGGCACACCATATGCAAAAGGTGGAGCAAGTAAGAAAGGAATGGACTGCTCTGGATTGGTGGTGGAGGTCTATAAAAGATATGCCGGATTCAATCTCCCCCATAACACAGAAAAACTTTTTAAACTGGTGAAAAAAGTGGATAAAGAAAAGTTAGGTTATGGTGATTTAGTCTTTTTCTCAGACTTTGGATTTTCGCCTTCGCACGTGGGAATCTACATCGGGGAGGGGAAATTCGTCCATTCTGCCGAAGGATATGGAGTGATCGTATCATCCTTGAACGATGAAAGTTATCGAAAAAGCTATATAGGCGCAAGAAGAGTAATTCCTTAAAAAACAGGTGAAAGGTTAAAGGTGAAAGGTGTTAGGAAAACCTTTCACCTTAGACCTTGCACCTTACACCTTGTTATGACTCAAAGCGACATAAAAACCAAATTGGAAAATCTTCCCACCAAACCCGGGGTTTATCTGATGAAGGATAAATCAGGCAGAATAATCTACGTGGGCAAAGCCAAGTCTTTGAGAAACAGAATAAGAGCATATTTCCAAGATGCGCCCCCTTATCATCCCAAAATCTCCGCTTTAGTCTCCAAAATCTCCGATTTCGACGTCTTAGCCACTGATTCGGAGATGGAAGCTTTGATCTTAGAATCGAACCTGATTAAGGAATACAAACCCAGATATAATGTGAATTTGAAGGACGATAAGAGATACCCCTACCTGAAAGTTACCTTTGAAACTTTCCCTAGAGTTTTAGTGGTGCGAAGGGTGAAAAAGGATAAGGCTAAGTATTTTGGTCCTTATACCAATGTTAAAGCCATGCGCCAGACTTTGAGAATCTTAAGAAGAATTTTTCCGGTGAGAAGCTGCAATGTGGCTTTGCCCTCACCAAGGAGAATCAAACTCTGTCTGGATTTTTATATAAAGAGATGTTTGGGTCCCTGCGAAGAAAAAATAAGTGAGAAAGAATATAGAGAAATTATTGATAATGTTTGTCTCTTCCTATCCGGCAGAAACGAGGCTTTGCTTTCGCATTTGAAAGAGAGAATGGAACATTACGCCAAGACAGAAAATTTCGAGATGGCCGCCAAAATCAGAGATCAGATAAAGGCTTTGGACTCGGTGATGGAAAAGCAGAAGGTGGCGGATGTGGAAAAAGTCGATAAAGACATAATCGCCTTGGCGCGTGACGAAAAGGATGTTTTCGTGGTTGCTTTGCAGATCAGAGAAGGAGTTCTTATCGGCAGGCAAAATTTCCATCTTATCGCCTTTAAAGAAAGTGAAGACAAAGAGATTTTGTCTACTTTTTTGAGGCAATACTATATGCATTCAGCCGTGATCCCGCCGGAGATTATTCTTCCCATGGAGATCGATGATCAAGAGATGATTCAAGACTGGCTTGCCTCTAAAAGAGAGGGAAAAGTGAAGTTTCTTGTCCCCCAAAGAGGAGAGAAAGTCAAGCTTCTGGAGATGGCAACTTACAATGCCCAACTTTCTTTAGATGAGCTTTTGCTGCAAAAATCGGAGGCAAAAAAGAAAGTTCCGCAGGTGATTAAATCTTTAGAAAAGGATTTATATCTTTCTGTTCCTCCCCGAAAGATAGCCGCCTTTGACATCTCCAATTTAGGTCCTTCGGATGCGGTCGGCTCATTGGTTTTCTTTGAGGATGGGCGTCCCAAGAAAAGCCAATACAGAAGATTCAAGATAAAAACCGTAGAGGGACAGGACGATTTCGCCATGATGGGTGAGGTGGTGAAAAGATATTTCACACGACTCTCTGAGGAGAAAAAGGAATTTCCAGACTTAGTCTTAGTGGATGGAGGAAAGGGGCAACTTTCTACAACCGTCGAAACCTTGAATACCTTAGGCATTAAAAATCAAAATGCGATCGCCTTAGCCAAAAGATTAGATGAAGTATTCTTGCCGGGAAAATCGGACTCTTTGATGATCCCCAAAAGTTCTGCTTCTTTGAAGCTCCTCCAAAGGATTAGAAATGAAGCCCACCGTTTTGCCATTGACTATCACCGCAAATTGCGAAAGAAAAGGATCATAAAATCGGAGTTAGATGAAATTCCGGGAATTGGTCCTGCCAGAAGAAAAATCCTGCTTTCACATTTTGGCTCAGTGGAAAGAATCAAACAAGTTAGCTTAGAAGAGCTATTGCAGATCGAGGGCATTAGCAAGAAAGTGGCAGAGAATATCTACACCTATTTCCATCCATAGTAGAATGTCGGGTAGCTCCCTTCGGTCGCAACCCGACCTACAAAACTTGTGTTTCGTGCCTTTCGTGGGTTTTTCGGAATTTATTAATTTTTTCCCTTCCTTTTCTTAAGATTAAAGAAAACAAGGGGATATAAAGTTTCACCATGTGTGTTTCGTGCCTTTCGTGGGTTTCGTGTGTTTGTTTTTTAAATTTTTTTCTCATATTTTTGCGAATTTGGTCACAACAGATTGAGACGCAGATAATTACGTAAACATAATTTCTATATCTATTTCTCCAAAGGTGTGCACCGCTTTTCAAATAGTGAAATCGGCTCATATCTACTTCCTTCCATAAACAGTCGACCTATCACCATCACCATGGTTCGACTTCCTTCAGGGCGAGCCTTCAGGACAAGTCCTTCGACTTTGCTCAGGACAAGTCGCTCACCATAAATCAAAGTTATGGTGATTTTGCTGTCAGCGGTGGAGAGACAGACGGAGTGTCGGGTAGTTCCCTTCAGTTGCAACCTCATTTGTCTATTTGGATCCATAGGAAGTCAACTGACCGACTTACAAAACTATAATCATCTCTCCCATAAACGGGCGCCCTATCTCTTTCACCATCAAAGTTGTGGTCTTTTTGTCGTCTCGCGGAGAGAGGTATGAAGGGATTCAACGACTTAAGTGGATACGTGGGCCGAAAATTCTGATACTACAACTCATAAAAATGGTGTCCGAATTCTGGATCTTGAGATCCGAACGGGGGGTTATACCATCTGGTGAGAAGTTTTTTCAATGGAAAAAGAATCGCCCCGCCAAATGGTTCGACTTCGCTCACCATAAAAGGCGGGGCGCTACGAGTTCTCCACCTGTCATCTTCGAGTTGTCAGAATCGCCCGACACCCTTCGACCATGCTCAGGGTAAACCCTTCGACTGCGCTCAGGGCAAGCAAAGGTCGGGCGCTACGAATTCTCTAGCCATAATCTTTCACTAAAACCTATGCGTATGCATTCATACGAATCACCGTTCACCTTTGGCGTGTTTTCAACACCCCGGCGGTGGTCCGCTGATAAACAAATAGTTGATTAAATAGACCACATCGGAAACATTGATTGTGCCGTCACAGTTGACATCCCCAGCCTCCAAAGGATCAGGGGCAGGTCCACTTATAAAGAGATAATTTATCAGATACACAACGTCATTTACATTTATCACCCCATCTCCATTAGCATCTCCGCGTAAGAACAACTGGAAATACTTTATGGTTGCATAGTCATAATCAGTGCCAGGACCAGTGCTATAACCTGTAACGTAGACTTTGGATTCACCATCAACGGCAATGGAAGTAGCCAAATCAGAACCATCTGCCGGTCCATTGTATCTTGCGACCCATTGCTGAACTCCTGCCGAATCATACTTTATCGTGGCATAGTCATAATAAGTGGCAGAGGTAGAATCATAGCTCTGACCCGTCACATAGATGTTGTTTTGATTATCAATTGCTATATCGTTCGCTTTGGATGATATGCATCCCGGTCCAAGATACGTCCTTACCCACTTCTGTGCGCCCGAGGACGAATACTTAATGGTCGCATACTGGTAACGGAATAATGGGCCGATGCCTGATCCACCTGTAACATAGACGTTCCCTAAAGGATCAACCACAATGCCGGTAGGCTCATCATCATAGTTCTCCATGCCATTGTATCTTGCTGGCCACTGCTGAGTGCCGCCAGCATTATATTTTATCGTTATATAATCCCAAGAAGTGGTAGTGCTTACACTTCGCCCCGTGACATAAACATTACCAGCATCATCAACAGTAATTGCTTTTCCTTCGTCTGACCAATTCCCTTGGTAAGAATACCTTCGCACCCATTGTTGGACACCTGAGGAGTTGTATTTTATTGTTACACAATCATTGTAAGTATTTGGGTCATAGCTTGTACCTGTCACATATACGTTTCCATCAATATCTACTGCTATGGCATAGGCTATATCCCCGCCATTTCCAGAAGGGTTGTTATATCTTGCGGGCCATAACTGGTCGCCATTAGATGAGTATTTTATTGTGAGGAAGTCGAAACCTGTGCCCGTGCCCTCGCTCCTGCCAGTAACATAAACATTACCATTCGCATCAATAGCGAGTGCATAAGGCTCGTCGCATTGATCTGCCGTCCCGTTGTATTTTCTTACCCAGAGCGTATCACCGGTCGTTTTATCATACTTTATGGTGCAGTAATCGGAAGAATCTTCAACGACACGATTTCTTGTATACCCTGTTACATAGACACCGCTGTCGTCAACAGCAATTGCCCTTGCCTCGTCAGGATAGTTCGTGGTAGGATGACCATTATATAGTTCGTGGTAGGATGACCATTATACCGGGCCACCCATTGCTCATTACCCAGGGAGTCATATTTCACAGTTACATAATCGTTTATATAACCTGCGCCCGATCCTCGACTTGCACCCGTAACGTAGACATTACCCGCGCCATCCACGGCTATTGCAGAAGCATAGTCATCACCATACGGTCCAGCATATCTTCTCACCCAAGCCGTATCAACCTGAGCAAAGGCGGGAATGCTTGCCAAAAGCAAAATCACTAAAGCGAATAGCTTTTTAGTCATTTGTGGCTCCTTTCTTTGAGGTTAGAAGTGTGACCAAATTCTATATCTTTGGTATCGTGAAATCAATAGAAATATAACTCAAAAATGGGGAAAAGCAAGGGAAATTTTTCCCAACAGATGAAACAGATTAAGCAGATAATAATTGCTGAATCTGCTTAATAGATTCGCTTCGCTCACTACAAGTCTATTTAATCAGCTGTGAGGCATACTTCCCCCTCACCCCCGCCTCTGGCGGGATCTTCGACCTGCCTTCTCTCCTGTGGGGAGAGGAAAAGAGTCCTTATTGTGTAAATTCTTTTGTGTAAATTTATATTGACAGGATAAAGCGAAAGGGCATATCCATTTAGGAAACGATAGAAAGGAGGATATGCCCTATGCAGCGAGAAATGGATTTCTCG
>Ga0315279_10002588_pt1 | contig 26748 bp, 22 predicted proteins | sample YL17G06_20_MG_FD_203694 | JGI IMG/M metagenome (GOLD analysis project Ga0315279, IMG submission 203694) | Sediment microbial communities from Yellowstone Lake, YNP, Wyoming, USA - YL17G06_20 | ecosystem: Environmental > Aquatic > Freshwater > Lake > Sediment | place: USA: Wyoming | collected... | reverse complement strand
CGGTAGAAAAGGGGGTACGCTTTCGAGAATTCTTCAATCAAGGGGGCAAGAACAGCCACTGAAAGTATACTGGCGTATATCGCAGGCATCAACAAAAGAAGGTAATCTGACAATTGGCTGATGAACAGCGTCAACGGAACGCTCACTATCGCGCCTGAAAGCAAGAAAAACAATTTCTCTTTCAACCGAGGCTTATGAAGCGGAATAGTCATGTTATCTTGCGTTGCCATTTGTCCCTCAGACTCCTCCATCAAGCACGAGATCCATAGTATCTTCTAAAACATCTCGTATTTAACAGGCTTATTCTGCTACCACTTGCCAAAATGCCCTGCGAAAAAGGTCTGTCTGCATCATAGTGGATGACCCGCGATTTTACACGCGTGGGCAACGACCTGAAACTGCCGTTCGTCCAGCAGATGCTTGACTTCCCGGGCTGCTAGAGAAAAAAGCTTCAGCGCTGCGTCACATGAATCTTCGAAGCTTTCGCCACCTTCGCCCAGAGCGGCACTCTGAACACTCGCCCACGACTTTCCCATTTTTGCGGAAACCAAATCCCACAACCGATTTTCACTATCATACAGGATCCGATGATGAACGGACAGCACTTTCGCCATGTGGATCGCCAACACAGACCGCTGGACTGACGCCGCGCTTCTGCGCTTCAACTGTAGGTTTCCAATCAATCTGTGAACTTCCTCAGCCCAACCCGTCAGCTCTTCCGCAACCCATCTGTCAGCACGATTGCCCAGTGACGCCCATCGCCATTTCCGGGCTTTTCCTTCGAGTTCCTCCGCAATTTTCTGAGAGTCGTAGATTATTAGCGCATTTCGCCAAGCGGGAATTATTCCTCCGACCTCGCAGGGATTTCTAAAGGCATGATGATGTTGTAGGACAGTTGCCCAAGATATTGACACAAGAAAACCCTGAAAACGTTCAAGCCTGTAGGATAGCCCCTTGCCGATTGCATGTAAGTCTATATCTGATTCCTCGTAGGCGTCTCCTCTGACTTGGCTCCCGAAAACAATGACGGCTTCTGCGCCTTTGTTTACAAGCCTTTCAGAAACAGCACATGCAACCTGCAAAACCCTTTTTCTCATCGAGATTACAATGGAATTAGAGGTTTAAAGATTTTAAGGACGTCCATGGCGCGGCCGACCTAATTGGTCAAGTGCAGGCTTTCTTCCGGACATCGATCGAGTTGTCAAGAAATGAACGTACCGGCATGTGACTGTAGAAGGCTTATCACACAGAGAGAACTGTTTTTGTTGCAGTAGTGGTCAAGAAGAGGAGGACAAAATCATGTACGAAATGATTGCATATTGCGGATTGGACTGCAACGAATGCAAGGCGTTCAAAGCCACTCAAGTGAAGGATTTTGAACGAAAGAAGGAGCTTGCCAAACAGTGGACTGAGGGCCTCAAAGTAGAGTTCAAAACAGAAGACATTGACTGTAACGGGTGCAAGTCAGATACCCTTTCTGGATGGTGCCGCAAGATCTGCAGGATCCGCCCCTGCGCTGAAGAACGGAAGGTAGTGACGTGTGCGCACTGCGCGGATTATACCTGTGGAAAGTTGAAGGAATTTCTTTCGAACGAGCCAGTGGCAACAAAGAATCTTGAGAGAATACGTCGAACACTCCAAGCTAGCAAGGAGAAGTAAACCGTGGCGCTGGAGCAGGATGTGAGGAAGGAAGCGATGAAAGCAGGTTTTATAGCAATAGGCATCTCAAACCCTCGTGCACTTCGTGACTTGCCATACGGGAAGATTGACTATGTTGGAGTTATGAAGACGCCGGAGGAAGAGTTGCCAGAAGTCAGGTCAGTCATTGTGATGGGTATCTATGCTTGGGATGCAGCCTTCAACATCGTTGCCGATTCCTCAAAACTGCATTTCAATAGGAAACACAGACCAAAGGTGCCTCTAGATAGTTACCAACTCTACTATCAGATTGTGAGAAGCAAAGCCTGGACAGTTGCACATTACCTAGAGAAAAGGGGTTTTGATTCGATCTCTTCGGTTGACATTCCTCTGAAAACCGCCGCAGTCAAGTGCGGCCTTGGATGTCAAGGCAAAAACACGTTGCTCGTGAACCCCACGTACGGCCCCAGAATCAGACTGGTTTCAGTGCTTACGACCGCGGAGTTGGGCACAGACGAGCCCTACAAAGAGGATTTGTGCAAAGACTGTGAAAGATGCGTGCTCGCCTGTCCAGCCAAAGCAATTGAGCCGTACAAGATGAAAGCCAACAAATGCATGGTCTACGCAAGTGAGAACCCACGCTCAAAAGACGTCCCAGCTCAGACGAGAGAGTTAGAGAAGAAGCTTATCAAAAGGCCGACTCCAAACAGCTTCATAGACTGCACTGCTTGTGTAGAAGCTTGCCCAATCGGGAAAACAACAGGATGGTAGCTTTCTGTCATCCTCGCCTCCGGTCTGTTTTTCCAAAGTAGATCAGAAAGAAGGTGGAACGTTGCAGGACAGGAAAAATTGGGACCGAATACCCTCTTTTGTGGAACATGGAGGGACTCGCGAAGCCATTCAGGACCGTAACCTCTCACAGAACCATAACGGACTACGTGGACGCGCTGTACAGAAACAAGCTGCTCGTGTCGAGGCTTGTTGAGCCGAAACCGAGGCGAGAAGGATTGCTCAAGCATCCTCACCTCAGAAGGCACACAGTTAATCCGCAGTCAGTGATAATCGAATCTGTGAAATATGCGAAGGAACTTCTATTACAAGATCTGCCATACGGAAACGAGAAGGATCAGTCATGAACCGTTCAGAAGCAGCATTCTGCGGAGACTATTGCGGAAAATGTCCAAACTATCCAGCCAAATGCCCTGGCTGCATCCCGAGACGCAATCAGAATTGTCATTTTGTCAGGTGCTGTTCCGAAAAGAACATTGAACATTGTGGACTTTGCAGGAATTTTCCATGCCAGGAATTAGTGAAATTTGTACCAGACGATCGACCTGAATGCTCCCCAGGCTACCACATAGAGAATCTCAAATTGCGCCGGGCTGTTGGCACAGAAACTTGGCTCGAAATTCAACAACAAAAATGGTCCAACCTTAACCAAAGCCTAAGAAAGCCGGAGTAGCGCTATCTCCCCATGCGTGTTTACATAATGGCCCCACATTGTGGGGCACTCCTCGGCCTCCACGCGAGGTTCAAATCCCAGTGACCTCAAAATAACCGGTCGAGTTCTCTCATGGCTTGTGTTTCCCACAGCGACTAAGCCGTGAGCCTTGAATCATCATCCCCGAGCGCTTTGAAGTGTTATTTCAAGAAACCTGAAGGTGGATTCACATGTCATGGCCTTTTGAGTTCTCCGATTTTCCTCGAGCCCCATTCTCATACCAAGAACCCAGCAACCAAGTCGTTTCTCAGGTAAGAAAGCCCGAGGAAATCTCGCCAGACCGTCTTTGCACTGGAACTGTCTGAGCATTTTTAGTGAACGTTTATACCAGGCATGTTCCCTGACAGTTCTCGACCGAGCCAAGAGTCTAAGCAGCAACAGCCACCGTCCAGAGGGCTGGACTGGTGCCCCAGTTTCAAAGTATCCAGGCAAATGAACGCTCCACCCCATTGCATAGTATCTTCCGGACTCATGGCGGATCACGCCATATCCCCAGGGCAGTTTCTGGTATTCCGTGGTGAGGATGAACTTGATGATTGTCTCAACTTTGTTTCTGAGCGTTGCATCTTCTAGAATGAACGGCGAATGGAGAAAGGCGTTGACGTCATGTATCCAAGGTAGTCTAAACTCATCCTTGGGGTAAAGCTCAGGGTTTATGAGTGGAACATTTTTGAAGGTCTTTGGAAAGCTGGGAAAAGAGTCATGAGGAAAATACAATTCTAGCAGAGTACTCTTCTTTGCGATAGGATAAATCGTTTCCAGCCGTCTGATTGTCCACTCTTTGACTGCCTCATCATCAGCGTATCCGGTCATCGCCAAAAAGGCTGCGACTAGTGTGCGATGGAAGATGGGGAGATATTTCTCCCTTAGAGGGTCCATTTGCGTACGCAGCCATCGACGAAAAAGCTCGGTTTTCTTGTCAAAGCGGGGTTTGCCTTTCTTCAAGCCGAATTCGAAAAGCTTTCCCATGACGTCCTCATAGGTCTCCGCCTTCGCACCATGCAGATCGTCTCTATTGAGGTTGGGTTTTAGATTTGCCAACCAGAAGTTCACGAGACTACTTGACAGCAGATCTTCTTCTAGAGATCTACTATCCTTCCCGAGAAACTCTGTGACCGTCCGATACCTGATGACTGGTCCAGCATTGTTCATCAGCCAAACCAGAGACGAATCAGGTTCCATTTTCCCTACCAGCTCAACCCATTTCCTAAGATATTTATACATTGCCGAAATAAAAACCGAGTTTGAATACTCTTACGTGAACGCTAAAGCCTGACTCCTGACGGCTTTATTTTTTGAAGAAGATGCCCAGGTTTCGTTGCAGTATGTCGATGTCGTCATACAGGTCCAAATCCTTGAGTTTTGTCACTGTTGCAGCTAGTAACCGGTCGCGGGCGATTTCCCCCAGAAGAAGTCTGGTTTCTTCTTCAGAAAACTCTTCCTTTTCTCCAAATCTTTGCAGGAACTTTCTGTTTTGCGGGCAGACCCTTTGACAGTGCATGCATCCAACCAGGCAATTATGCCAAGACGGCTCTATCCAGGCTGGAAACGGGATGTCACCTTTTCTCTCGTTGTGAAAGACGATGCATCGCTCTGCGTGGAGGATGAAACGATCAGGGGAGATAGCGCCTGCAGGACAGACCTGACGGCAAGCGCAGCAGTTATTGCAGTATTTCATCATCTGTGCTTCCTGCCAACGGTCTTTCCAGCAAGGCAAATCGGAGTAGAAAGCCACTAACTGGAGAAAGCTTCCCATGCCGGGAACATAGCAGATGTTGTTTTTTCCGTACACACCCAATCCGCTGTGCGTGGCCAAGAGTTTCAGAGGCAACGCTGTAGGTGTCAGGCGGTACCCTCTCGGTGCCAGAATTTCTGCCAGCACATCCCGTATTCGCCTTCTTGTCCGTTCGTTGGCTACGTATGTCGGCGGAATAGTGAGTGCTTTCGATTCGCCACTCCACGTGAACACAGCTTGACTTTGAGGTCGAGGAACCGCGACCACTAAGAGAGACTTGGCTTCTGGCAAATCCTTCGGTGGAATGTGGAAATCAAAGTAGGCGAGGCGTTCCTGATAGAATTCTTTGTCCAACAAGCCCCGTTCATACCGCCCTTCGATCTCTTCCTGTAGATCACGAACGTGTTCAACCGACACGATTCGGCCTTTGCAGCTATGCTCTCTCAAACGAAGAAGCAATTCCTTTCCAGTTTGCCTTGTCACCATTTGCGTTGCTTGTGCTTCCTTCATCAATGGTCTTCACCGCTTAGGTCTCATCTACCGATGAATGACCCATAATGCGCAAATATCAGTTATAGCGTCACTTGACTGCCCACGTCGCTGCATGAGCGCAGGAGTTGAGTTGAAATGCTTTGCTGTCATATGACGGCTTAACTGATATATGCGATGAGAGGCTGTTTTTGGTCTATGCAACTGTCTGAAATCGTGTTCAATGCTACGAGAACAGAGGAAGTGTTGGGCAGGTTTTTTCACGCTGTGTCTTTTTTGGGTGGGCAGACTCCTTGGGTGGTCATCGTTCCGTTTTTCTTTGCTGCATACGCTTTTACTTGGAGCTTGCATGGTCTGATTGTCCGATATCGCCTTCCGCTTAGGCAGTCTTCAAAGCCTCATGCACAAGTCTTGTATTTTCTGGGGTTGTGCGGTCCTCTGGTCGCAGCGCTTCTGTCGGCGTTTGTGTTTTACGGACAGACCGGTGTCATTGATTTGCTAAGTGGTTCTCTGATTTGGAATATTAACTGGGTCTGGTATGTTCTTGCAATTGCGCCTATTGGAATCATATATGTATTGAGTGTCTTCCTGAATGGACTATGGCAGAAGAATCGAGTAACCTTGTTTAAAAAGCCGCCAAAGAGCGTTTTGGTATTAGCCTTATCCCAAGTTTGGGTCGTAGTTGCTGAAGAGTTTGGATGGAGAGGGTTCGCGCTTCCCCATCTTCAAGGATTTTTCGGGTGGCTTCTCGGAACCCTAGTTCTAGGAATTCTATGGGCACTCTGGCATTTACCAATGTTCTTTGCGCCTGGATCAAACCAGCACGGATCCTCATTTCCGAAATATGTATACACTTTGACCGTTTGGTCTTTCTTTATGTCAATGTTATACTACCAGACTAGCGGAAGTGTTCTTTTGTGCATGATTTTTCACGCAGCAGCAAATCTTTGGGGACTCACTTTAAATGTCCCTGAAAATGCTGAACGAATTGCAATGCTGCTGTATCTTCCCATACTGTTTGCCGCACTGGCTCTGCTGCCGTGGGGGGCGTAGCATATCGACTTGAACCCTTTAGAATTAGATTCTCGGAAACAGATTTCTTTTTGTCCATTTCCATTCTCCTGCATGGTCTACTTCTAGATTACTTCGATTTTTCTTAAGCGGCTTGTGATACATAGCGCGCGTGCTACCGACAGAATCTTTAGTTTAGTGCTTTTGCCATGTAGGTTTGCTCTGCTTTGAAAGCCATTTTATCGTACAGTCTTGTGGCAGTTTCATTACTGACTGATACCATTAGCACGATTCTTGAGTAACATTTTTCTCGACAATAACTTTCAGCTTTCTCCAGAAGTATTTTTCCAATGCCTTTCCCTCTGAATTCTTCCTTGACAAATATGTCATAGATATAGCCGTGCTTCAGTCCAGTCATCATGTTGCTACCTTCTCCAACCCACAAGTATCCTAGAAAAGCATGGTTTTCATCTTCAGCTACAAATATCTTGTCAGTTTCTCTCTTGGAGAGTTTCTCAAATCCTTCCAGGATATGTTTTGTCCACTTTTCCTTGTCTAGCTGTTTCCTCTCGCTTTCAGACAAAACTATCGTCCAACCAGTCTCAACAGTGTACTTCCTAACTAGTTGAAGGTCTGTTTCCTTTGCCTCTCTAGTAGTGACATCCATCTGCAAGTTTCCCCTTCCTCTCATGAAACCAAGAATTGTGGAAGTCAAGAAATTCATTGTCACTTTCAGTTCTTAAGACTTGTGACTACTCTGTGCACAGAGGGGCTTCACTTGAAAACTTCCAGAGGGTCCTGAAAGGAGGGGTTCAAGTATTCTAAGAATCTAAGTTTTCTCTTGGCCATGTTCTTTCTTGATTAGTTCTGCTAGATTCTTGAATGTGAGATGTCTTAGTATGCTGTCGCTGGTTAGGCTTATGATAAATGAGCCTTCTACTGCCATGATCTCTTCCCATTCTTGTTTGATTTGCTGCTGGAATTTGCTGTAGTCAGTGTAGTTCTTGTGGACTGATATGACCACTCTATCAGAGTTGAATCCTCTCCCTGATGAGACAAAGATTAGGTTTGGATGTCTTTCTATGAAGTCTTTGGCTTTTTGAATCTGCAACTCAGCATGTGCGGGGTATGCAGCTCTGTTTCCAAAGGTTATTGCGAGAATCTCAAAATCCAGTTCCTTAAGGTCTGGTATAGCAGTATAATCTAGCAGTCTTTTCTTTTCCAGTTGTCCTCTTCTTCTCGTGATTGTTGGTTGAGAAACATGCAGAATTTTGCCAAGCCGCCTGTCACTTAGTCTTGAATTCTTTATCAGTTCAGCTATGATTGCAAAGTCAATTGACCTCAACTTTCTCAAGGACATGGTTTTTACCATTTTAAAGCATCTATGAATCTTTAATTTGATACACTTTGAGATAATAAGCCTTGTTTAGGTTGAGTCCATGCTTTTGGAATCACAAGACCTTCCAGAGAGTCCCTGAAATCTTTGAAAATGCAGACAATGCAAGGCTTAGGGATTTTTATTCAACGAGAGGTAGAAAACATATTCCTTCAGTCCTTTCAAGTACGCTCCTTCTTTGTATCCATGTTTATGGCATATGGCTACTGCAGCAGGATGATTAGCATAGAAAACAATGTCAGAATAGCCTTTGTCTTTCATGAATCTCTCAAAGAAGTCATGAAACATCTCTCCATAGCCTCTTCCTCTAAACTCTTCGATTAACCAGATTTCATGAAGCTCAACAAAATCCTTCTTTCCGCCTAGTAGCTTCTCTAGTGCTTCAGTATCTTCTTTTTCTCGGGGATCGCCTTTCCTGTGTTCTTCAGTATTGCTTTCATGCCAGACTGCGTGACCAACAATCTTTCCGTTTTCTCTCCAGACAATGAGTTGAGATGGATCCTTGATCACAACGTTCATCATATAGTCGAGATTTTCATCATAGTCATCAGTGACTCCAACTGACTTCAGATATTTGTGAATACCACTATTCCTGTGGTATCTTCTAAACTCATCCAAATCACAGCCAACATCAAATCTCACAGTCTGTCTACTCTCCTTAAGCATTTGATTGAAGTTTCTGTTCTCTTTTCTGCATTTCGTTATAGAGGTACTCGAACCATTCCCATATTTGAGGACGGCCTGTTTGCTTTCTCTCTCCTTCTGCTATTGGTTTCAGTCTTTCCCATGCTCGTTTAACTGGTGAGCTGAAGAGATCGTCAACCAGCGCAACATGTATCAGTCTTCTATGCAGAAGAACGCCCACGCCTTCAAAGAACCAGCCTACTTCATTTACTTCCCGCAACCCATACTCTTTTCTATAGACATCGAAGTCTTTGTACTCTCTCGTCTGAGTTTTCTCCCAGGCATCTTGCAGTTCCTCGCTACCGAATGTTGAGTACAGTCTTATGACTAAGTCTGTCTGCCTCGTTTCAACAAGATTTCTGACCTCCAGGACAGTCAGGATGACTCCTATCAACACACCTACTGCTGCTATTATCGCTGAAATAGATGGTATGTCTAGTATTTGGATCACCTACACGACCACATTGGCTAAAATCAGTATTAAAGACTACATTATAGACCAAGAAGAAAACCAAATAGTGCGGGGGATGGGACTTGAACCCATGAACGCCTGCGCGACAAGGTCCTAAGCCTTGCTCCTTTGACCAAGCTCGGAAACCCCCGCATCTGGCAGAGCCAGTGTTGAATTCTGTCCTCTTCTTTTATATCTGTTTAGCCAACAACCTTAGGAACGCTTAAAACATAAGAAACGGTTTCCTAAATATCAAACCTGCACGCGCCTCGGTAGCCTAGCCCGGTGGGGCTCCGCCTTGGTAAGGCGGGGGTCGCGGGTTCGAATCCCGCCCGAGGCTCCATTTTGCCAAATTGATTCGGATAAATGGCTTTTAGCGCGCGCATGCCAAATGAACCCACAAAGTCAACTCCTACAATCTACCTCGGCATCAAAGGCATTAAGTCTTCAGAATTTCTTCTCATCAAAATAATCAAGTTGCTCTCATTGCTAACTCTTTGCGTATCTTCTCTCTGAAACGTTGAATCATCGGTATTAGCATATTCCTAATTTCATCAGTTTCCTCTTCAGTTAGTTCGCTCCTTACTTGCTCGCCACCTTTTGCTTTCGCTTTCTCAAGTCTCATAGCGTCTTCATGCAATATTTTCGCAGCTTCTTCTTTTCCCAAGAATTTTTCCAGTTCCTTCCTGTACTTCGGGTCCAATTTTTCTTCCAGTTTCATACGACTTGCAACATTATAAGCAATATTCATTAATGAACCCATAACATATCCCAAGGCTAAATCTTCTTTTGACGATACGTCGTCATCTGCTTCAAGAATCCAGTTTATGACCTCAAGGCAGCTTTGCTCCTCAAGAGCACGGTTGAATGTTTCAGAAATCAGACCTCTTGCTTTAAAATCCAAATTCAACCACCTACCTTTTCAGGAATGTGTGCACTTTCCGCTTATAAGACTAAACAGAGCCATAAACACACAGCAGCTCAAACTCCCGACACTACACTGTAAATAAGACAGCGCGCAAATCCCCCAAAAACTACGCGCGCGCCATATTATTCATCGTTCAGAAGCGAGGTAGTGTTTGTCCATAGTGATTTGCCAGGATTATAGCGTCGAATATATCCACCATCTCGCTGCCATTTAGGTCCGCGTTGGGACTCCAGTTTGGAAGGGTTGGAACAGAGTTGTAAGCACCTGCCAACAGGATGGCATCGAAGATGTCAACAGTGCCGTCGCCGTTGATGTCTCCTAGTATGACCACCCTTATGACGCTTCCAGTGTAGGTATTATCGGCAGTATTGGTCTCCTCTAAAACCGGAACTGCGTACGCGCTTATCACGTAGTCACCGTGAGCCCAGCCAGCCACATTCCAAGTGTAGGTCAACACCGCTTGGGCATACACAGCTAGTCCCGACACCGTCTGGGTCCCTACAACAGTCGAGTTGGCGTACAACGTGACGTTGAATGTCTCAGTGAAGTCTCCTCCGTTAAAGACTGTAACGTTCACTTTTACGAAGGAATCATTGCCCACAGTAGGCATCGGCGTGCAACCATCTTTGGAGGTTTTGACATTGGCAACTGCAACATCATGGATAACCGCGGACAAAGTGAATTGAGCTGTTGTTTCGTTGAGCACCATCGTGTTTTCCAGCAATTTTGTCTTTACTACGTAATTGCCGAAAGGTCTTCCTGTTGAATTCCAAGTCAACGCGAAGTTTCTGGTTTCCAAGTTGCTTATGAAATCGATCGGCATGGAATAGGAGTCCTGCGAGCTTGGACCGTCAACTGTCAAATTCACTGATAGGTCGACATAGGAAACTTCAGGATTCTCATTTGTCGCTGTTGTAGTCATTATTACGTTTTGGCCCCTCAAGTATGTTTTCTCGTCGGTCTTCACGGACAGAGGAAAGTGGGTGATTACTATGCCTCTTGTAATTGAGATGTTTGACGCTGACGCGTTGACAGTTATATCAGCATATCCTGGCGCTATGCTTTGCATTGTCCATTCCACCGTTTCGGTCTGTCCCGGCGAAAGATGTGCAATATTGACTTCAGTTGGGTCCATCGTCGAGAGCTTGAACGGCAAAGCCAGGTAGATTTTCACGTTGGTTGCCGCAAGGTCTCCAGTGTTCTTGATCTCTGCAGTGATATTGAACTCCTGATCCAGGATTACCTCGACAGGGTTCAAAACATTCAACTCGATTTCTGGTTTGACGATATTTATCAACTCTGTGGTCTCTGCGCTGTGTGTGCCGTCTAGGTCTGAAGCGTTAACCACTATCCAAAAATCACTTTCAAGCATTGAAGTGATAGTCCAACTCACCGATTTCGTCTCTCCACCTGCCAGGTCTCCGATATATTCCGTTAGGAATTCTGAAGCAACAACATTCTCGGGCAACGACAAATTCACTGATACGCTTTGAAGACTCAAGTCTCCTTGATTTGTTATGTTGACCGAAAATTCGAAAGGAACTCCTGCTTGGGCTTCTGAAGGAGCAGAGGAGAAGATCTTCAAATCGGGCAATCGTAGTACAGTCAAAGAAGATGCTGCAACATCGTTGATGCCTTCAGCTGAGCAGACGCAGACTGCTATAGGCTCATAGCCATACTCGAAATCTGTAGCGACTAAGTGCCAACTGACCTCAACACTTTCTCCGCTGAGCAATGTCCCGATACTCTTGGTCAGATTCTCCAGCGTGCTGAAATCATTTGGCAAATCTATCGTTGTGTTAATTCCTGACAAAGCCCTATCTAATGCGTTTGTTATTGTGACGTTGACGTTGAATTCTTGTGCTTGCGCTACACTGGCCGGTAGTCCAAATTCAACGATAAATGGATCTTGAACTGCAAAAATCGTCGTTGCCACATCAGCATTGCAGTTTACAATGATTCTATGCTTGCCAAATTGTGGATCATCAGGGATCTGATACTGAAATGTCACAGTGGCTTCGCTTCTTGCTATTACACTTACCGTTCTTGTTGCGTTGTAAATGACATTTTCTGTATTCCATACGCCTGCTTCGGTTATTGCCAAGGTCAGATTCTTCGTTTCGGACACTATTCCGTTGTTGAAAATGGTCACATTGACATAGACGATGTCGCCAACTTTGTAATAGAATATCTGTTCATTTTCACCTTCCACAGAGAACTGTGTCAGAGTATCTCCATCGCCGACGATTTCCTGTGCGAAATCACCGTATATTTCGGTTAAACCCCAACCATGCCCGCCTCTTGTAGAAAGATATACGATGAAGGATTCACCGCTTTCTTGAGCCAAGGTACAATTCTGCACTCCTATAACTTCCACAACTCCATCGAATATGGTGACATTCTTGAGAGTCATGTTTGTGGAGAATGTGTAGATGTCGACGAACCCATTGGTTCCAACGGTGGTATTGTAAATAATAACACAGTCGGTACTGACATCCATGGTCCCATTATTGGTCACAGTGCCATATTCGGGAATGTAGACTGCATCGCCAACGCCAATTAACGGTATTGTAAGTCCATATTCGTGGACATCACTATTTGGATTAGAGATATACCATTTTTCTCTGGTATACTGCGCTGAATACTTGGTGTCATGCTCAACTGTAACATACGCATTAAGAGGTCTAGTGAAGGATTCTGTTGACTCGTTTTTTATTTCATCGAAGTAGAACGAAGTCATAGCTTCAGGACTGAGCTCTATCGGTAAACTGTCAACACTTATCTGCGGACACCACTCACTGCAGAGACCAGGAACCTCTTTTTCTGCCTTGCTGACAGTGTAGATCGAATGGGCATTGTCTGCCGCGTCATTGTAGTAATCAATTACGGAGAGTAGGTATCTATCGCCGACCAATTCATAGAAACCGTTCAGTAAACCATAATCTGGAAGCTTGTATGTGCAAGATACAGTGAACGATTGACCAACAGCCAGAATGGGGCTTATGTTGCCTGTTGCACCGCTGTCTATTTTTGTGTCGCTAATTAGATGGTCTACTCCCAGTCTTGCAATGGTAGGATGATCATAAATCTTGATATGCAAGTGAGCCGTAAGGATATCTACGTGCCCTGTGTTCTTGATGGTTAGAGTTGCTGTCACCCAGTCTGGATAGTCATAGTCTGTCTTGTCGAATTTTATGTCTGTCGTCTCTGCAAGGTAGTTGTAGAAGTCTTTTCTGTCCACGGTTTGAGAACTGTCTGGTGAATTATCCCTCGTCAAATACTGTGTCCAATAATCACCTACCATTGAGTAAATGTGAGGTACATCGAACATGTTCCATGTGGGATCATAATGATGCCATTGGCCGTCATAGTACACTTCTGTAACTGCGTGGCCACCATCTTTAGCAAAGTATCCTGCAACCTCTCTGGCAGGTATGCCCGCAGAGGCAAGGTTTGATACTAGTAATGGCGCGTAGTCTGCGCAAACGCCCGTTGGACGATTTGTTTGTAGATTATAGTTTTCTGGATTGAAACTGCTATCTTGGAACGTGTCAACATCGTACCACCAAGCATTTTGACTTAGCCACCAGGGCCAAGAAGCGTAGTTCTTGAGACAGCCGAAACTTCCATATATGAAATCGCCGCTTGAAGGATGTGTTGGGTCATTGACTTGTAGCGTTTCATCGTCATCCATGTGCCAATATCCATAGTAAGATTCATCAATGCCATGAGCAAAGAGAAGCAACGTCTGGGCTGCGTCATCCGCGCTGATCTTACCTGTTATCTCGTCCAACGTGGGCTTCCAATTGCGATATTGAAATTGATGAAGGTTATATTTCCAAACGTTCCAAGAGCTACGTATTTCAGTTGAGTGCGTGACGCTTACAAAATCCTCGTATCCTGCAGGGGGCTTGAATATGAGATAGAAAGATTTCTCTTCAGAGGAAGCGAGTGATCCTTTGTTTGAATCTTCAACTTTTACTGTTGTATCATACTCTCCCACTGGACAAGTATCTGGGCCGTGTTTCCATTGTGCCTTAAACTTTGACGTTATTGGGTCATAAACCGCTCTCTCCTTTATTGGACCTTTCACTCCGGTGTAATCTTGTATCTCGGCGTAGACCCAGATGTCATTTCGTATCTCTTGCAGAGTTGCTCCATTCACTTCGACATCAATTAAGAATATCGGATAGACACTTGAATCTGCCCTGTAATAAATCGGAGTATCGGCGCTGTTTTCATACTGCGTCAGCCTGTTTCCTCCGACAACAAGAGACACGCTGCCTATTGCGTATACCTCGATCTCAGCAGTATCCGATCCCTTTCCGTTAGCGACAGTTGCAGTCACAACTATCGAGTGAGTTCCCACCACTGAAGGAGAGTGGATTTCTAGTGTGTAATCAACGCAACTTATTCTTTCGAAACCCTCAATAACAACGTCGTGCCCATCAACCGAAATCTTGAAGTTTCCTTCTTGCAGTGGATGCAGCGGGTTGCCATTGGCGTCGGTAACCTTCGCTCTTATCGTCACTAACTCATTGGTGGCATAGCGCATTTTCTCTGTCGATATCTCCACCTTTACTGGCGTGCTAGCTCTGAATTCTATCGGTGCAAACTCAGCATTCCATTGCCCAAACCCAGAATACGCTGATACCGGATAATTGCTCATAATTCTCCATAAACCATTCCCCGGATTCGCCTCAACATAATCGCCGTCATTCAGAGTGTAGCTTTTCACAAACGCGCCCGTACGAGAATTGCTTACGACGACGGTCGTGCTGTCCTTGTATGCAAGGACGTAAAGATATCCGCCATCCAACGTAGAACCTATGAGGTCAGTACCAAGCCGCGTGCCAGTACTGTCGCCAACGTAAAGACCTTGATGATAATCGCTGGTTATTGCGACCCAAGGCTGCACAGCCACGGTCACTGACTCGCTACTTGTAATAGTGAAGAATCTGTTTGCCCCGCTGGGAAAGCTCTCAACATGAGCCTGCCCTTCGTCCAATTCACCCGACCAAACAACAGAACCAGCATTGCTGTCCTTAATGGTGACCGAAGTGCCATCAATATATGAAACAACCGTCAGATCTTCTGGCCAACTTTGAATGTCACTAACATACGTGTAGAACTCTGTTCCACTCCATCTACCGTTCGCCGACGGCACGAGATATCCCTGATCGTAACATGTCAAAGCTGAAACAGGATGGTTAGCTGTTATGTGTAACCATTCGCTTTGCAGTGTTTCAATTTGCCAGTGCTGGCCTTTACTAAGAGTGAATGTCGCAATATTGGTTGCCGTATCAGTGTCATCAACTGACACTTGAGTGTTGTCTTCGTACGCAAAAACAATGAAACTACAGTGCCCATATAGCTGAGGCACCCACGTGTAGAGTTCCGTGCTCGTGCCAAAACCGTTTTGGTCCATTGCATAATATCCAACAACATATCGTGTTATAGGATCACCACTCAAGACAGCGAATTTCTCTGACCCACAGGCTGTGTACACCCCTTGAGGGACAGATACGTAAGCATGTCCACCCTTGTCTAGCGGATTACCACCATTATCCCAGATTAAATTCCCTGATGAATCATAGACAGCCAGCATTGTGCCATCTACATAGCTGAAAAATATTACATCGGCTACGGTGAAAACGTGTGAAACGTAACTGTAGTCCGATTTAGACTGGCTTGAGAACGTGGAAACAGTTGGTCTATCAAGAGACGCAGATGTCGGGGCCTCTATGAAGCTGGGATCTTCACCGGCTTCATACTTTACAGCATGGGCAATGCTGACATCAAGTGGTGACAGGGTGACTAGACACAGCATAAAGATAATGGTTATAGAGATCAACTTGCCAACTGTTCTGCTCTTAATCATGTTGCATCACTAATGGGGCGCACTCTTTCCTCAATTCTTCCTCAGGAGTGCAAAACCTATTTATCACATAACTACGTTTAAATGCCTTGTGGAATCTTCTTCTATAGCATCAAAATAGCAGACGACTAGAACGGATATGCATCAAATACAACACAATAGACCTCAGCTGTCACGCAATATGGACCAGTAATAACGCGCGCCCGCTAGAGTTGTTTAGGCTCGGAGTCTGGGAGGTCAAGCAGATAGTTTTTAACGGTAACAGACTGTAACAAAGGAATCGTTTTTGACGATGCCTCTGTAACATTTTCTCTTTTTGAAGGAGTTTTTAGCCAACGTAGAAAGAATGCTAAAGTGTAACATGTTGTTTAGCGCGCGCTACCAGATTTCCGCAAAACCAGTTGATTATCTTTCTCCTTTGATCCAGCTCTTTATTCCCAGCTCTTTCACGACTATAGTCACGGGCTCAGGTTCGTGTGACTTGTATTTGCCATTCTCGTCCAGATAGAGCACAGTTGGTTTTAGCGAAAACGTTCCCTGCAAGCTTGGTTTAAGAACGAGCTTTACTTCTTCCATCTTCAGCGGGTCAAGACGCTTTCCTTTCAAGTTGATAAAACTGTCTTCAACTCGACAGGTCTCGGGTCTTTCAGCCACTTCAAACCCTTTGGGAACGATTTCCATGACTTTAGTCAAGATAGCAGAACCCTTTCCAGCATTGACAATCTCCAACTCTATGCTGAGATTTTCGCCGATCTTCAATTCTTTCTGCCGGATTATCAGGTTTGCCTGTATATCAGCATGTTCAAACCTTTCTGAACCAACGGCTTCTTCACGCGTCGGTGCAGGCGATGTGAAGGATGTTGTTGTTGAAACGACCGTTGGAGCATGCAGCAGCTCAACAAGGGACAACGCCAACTCTCTTTCCTTTTTCACTTTTTCAAGCAATCCCAAAACCTGGTCCGTTTTCTCCGGGTGCTCTGCTCTCATGAAAGACCCCGCCGATGTCTGCAAGACTGTTTCGGCCATTGCGTACAATTTGCCCTTCTTCTCAGGGTCTTTCTCTTCCTTCGCGTTGTCCATGTGCACGTATGCATCCAAGAGTAGTTCAGTAGCCTCAGCGTATTCTGAAGCTTTCTGGAATCCTGCTTTCACATAATAGCTGGCGGCACTCTCGAGATATTTCGTTGCACTAGCATGCATTTTTGCATCTCTTGTGTCAGCAAATCCCGTTCCAGCCTCAAGGGCCTTACAAAAACGGCTGTGCGCCAGCATCAACATTTTTGTCTTATCATTCTGACTGAAATCTTTAGCATCCTCAAAGAGCTGTGATGCCTCAGCATAAAGTGCAGGTGACGCTTCCGACTCAGCCAATGTCATCTTTTGCCAAGCATGAGAAAGAATGATGAGCAGTTTGAACTCTCTCCGTTCTTGGTCAGACGTTAAAGCCTCACTTATTCTCTGAAATGTCTCAGCTGCTGAACCATACTTTCCAGAGCTGGCGAAGTGATCTCCCTTTTTGTCCAGGATTTTTGCCTCTTCAATAGCTACTCTAGCCTTGCAGTACTCTCGTCGGAGATCTGAGGCTCCGACCATGTTCGTTACCATCTGTTTTTCATCTATGTCTTCTATGATGTGAAGCTGCGACTCAAGTGACTTCTTGGTCTGGCCAAACCCGTGTGACGCTCGTTCAAACGTTTTGATCGCTTCTTCGCCCTTTTCTTCTCTGCTTAGTTCCTCTGCCTTTTCGACTTGAGACCAAGCAGAATAGTTAGGCTCCAGATAGCTCCATTTCTTCAATGACCTGTGGAGTTCGGCAGCTTTCTCAAAATGCTCCATTGCCGAGCCGTATTCTTGTCTTTCATGATTGTACCTTGCCTTCTCGATTTCACTCCACGCCTGCATGTAAAGCGCATGATCTTCATAGAGATTTTTGAGTTGAGGGATCTTCTCTGCTGCACCTTTGAAGTTGTCTGATGCAAGGCAGAAGTTCTCGGCGGCCGTCATGTGGTCATCCAATTCATCATATGCCTGCGCGATTTTCCAGTAGCACTCTGCTATGCGGCTTGGTAGGTTCGCGCCCACGCGTCGGGCTGACTCAAGTGCGTCAGTGAAGGCTTCTATTGCCTTTCTCAAATGCTCCTTGTCACAGGTAAGTCTATACAGGCTGCTCCGCCAGATCCCAGCTAGATACTGCTGACCCCCCAGAAAGATAATACTTGTCATTTTTTTCTCGGGGTGGAAGCTGACATCTTTGACCAGTAGTTTCAGCGCGTTTTCTCTTTCCAGTATAGCTGCCTGGAGCATGCTTTTCTTGGTCTCAGCGTCTCTAGCTAGGTTAGCCAGATCACACTTTATTACCGCTATGGTTCCTTTGTGGATCCCGAGGTCCCAGTACGATAGAGGCTCGCCATGCTCGCCGATTCTCGAAGCCTCATTTGCATGTTGCAGAGCTTCCTCAAGAAGTTTCTTCTTTTCTTCAGGGTTGGACTCGAGCTCGGCAAGCGTCCTGAGTTTGTTGCTTAAATGCAAATTTACAAACAATTTGGCCTCAGGGTATCCAGATGTTTCAGCTGGTTCTAACGCGTCTCTTCCAACGGCAATTGCTCTTTCGAGCAGGCTGCGCTTTTTTTCCAAGGCTGTTTCAGGAGTGTACCCTAGAATGATCTGAGCACAAATCGCTTCTATCCAAGCGTTGTCGGCCCGGGGACTTATGAATGAGAGCACGGAGTATTGCTGTTTAGCGTCTTCAGCGTACTGAATAATCGTCTTACGGACCTTCTCAAGCTCATCATAGTCTTCAATCCAACTAGTCGCCCAGGTAGTATGATAAGCTAGCCAATCCAGTGCAGAACCGATGATAAACTTGTCCCCTGTTCTTCTTCCAAGTTTCAGGGCTTTCTCAAGGTTTGCTAGAGCTTCCTGAGTCCCAGATCCCCACAGAAGGTCTTGAGAACAGGCAATGGGACATAACATTTCAAGCATTGCGACATCTTCAGAGGCTTCTCTGGCCTTAGTCCAGTAGGTTTGAGCCTTTCGCAGACAGTTCTCCTTCTCATCAAGGTCCAGAAAGTAGTAGGCGAAGAGCGAAAGGGAAAATGCAGTCTTTGCAGAAGTTTTTGCGAGTTCACCGTGGTCGCTAATGGTGGACAGTAACTTGATTCCGACCTCTCCATGTTCCGCCACTTCTTCGATGATTTTCTTTCTGGCCTGATAATCCCACTCTAAACAGAACCCGAGAAGGGCAGCATCCGAGAGTTGGTTGTAGGTTTTTCCATATTCCTTAGCTTCTCCAGATTCTTCTGAACACCTCAGCGAATCTTCAGTAAACCGCCAACACTCATGAAGCAATCTTTTCTTTTCACGCGCCTCCGGGGCAAGCCAATAGCCTATGTAAGCAATCATTGCGTGGCATCGCAACGTCCTTGCCGTTTTCACGGATTCTTTTGGTCTTCCGTAAAACTCAATGGCCTTTCCATAGACAACAGTTGATTGATCCATTCTGTCTCTAAACTCTTCATTGTTTTCAGCCTGAAATGCTGCCCGATATAAAGCATAACCCAAACGCTCATGAACCTCGCCCATCTTCAAGAAATCATCTTGAGGCAGCAGACTCAGCACTTTCTCACATAACCCCGCAACTCCAGACCAATCATAATCCTTCTCTAACCGTTCTGCCTGATGCAGAATCTCCTCCACACTTAACACCCCTGACAAGCCGGTATCCAATAGAAGTTAACAATAAGTCTCTGAAAAGCCTTTTCATGAATAACGATTCGATGATTTTTCGCGTTTTTTGGTATTGCGGAAGGAATTGCGATGTAGATTTCCGCAAAATCAAATACAGAACATTGCCTAATTAGCGCGCGCTATTTCATCATTTAAGAGACGCGTAAAGAGATCCAGCTCGGTGGAAAGACATTTAATTCAGACAGACCAAGACTAGGTTTTGTCGGAACTGAATGACTGAGGAAAAAGCAAAAAAGCATACGGGCAAATGTTACGATTGCGGCGGACCGCTGGAGCTTTTTGAAATGAACCTACACAAGTCCACAAAAATCATGCTTTGCCAAAACTGCGGATTATACCACTTCTACAAGAAAGACTTCATCGGCACATACAAACTCACAAAGGTTTCCAAAGACCCGACCCTGAGCCAATAGCAGACCACGCATGCACCTGCTTTCTGACGTCAGTATCCGAAAATCTCAAATAATGAGCACACGCAAATTGTCAAATCGTGATGCTTTGAGTTCTGAAAAACAGTTTACCATCGAAGAACTGAAGGAATACAACGGCAAGAATGGAAAACCCGCCTACATAGCCTACAAAGGAAAAGTCTACGACGTAACTGACGACTATCTCTGGACAGATGGAGAACATCAAGGTGAACATTCTGCAGGTACCGACCTCACAGAAAACATGTCACTAGCCCCGCACATGGAAGACGTGCTTGACAGAGTAAAATTCGTCGGTATCCTAAAAACGTAGGAACGACAGACTCACACACCAGTTGAACTCACCTCTCGACTGAGACCACAGAAACCTTCAATGTCAAAAGCCACAGCACAACTCCCCAGAGAGCCACAAAAACACCCACCCAAAACCCCGCCCAAAACCCTTTCCACGAAAAAAACCTAGGGGGAGGGGGGTACCTCTGCTTTCCAACCCAAAACAACAACCGTTTCTCAGTCACCCAGACTCTGTCTCCAACCGAAATATCAATAGAAACTCGCTCGTAGAACCGTGCTGGGCGAGAGTGTGACAAAAGCGAAATGTTTCGGTCTCACATCAACTTTTCTGGAAAACTGCAAAAAGCTCAAATCGACCTGGACTAAAACAAACATCGGAACAAGGGATCTGGTCAATATCCAACCAAGTTTCGAGAAGTACCTCAAAGAAACCGACCTCGACCAACTCTTCAAAAAGTTGGGCACCACCCGACCTCGAATACTGGCCGAAACAGTGAACCACTTCACAACCAGAGAAGCCGAAAAAAGAGACAAAATCGTGATTGACTACTTTGGACAAGACGGCATCGACCGAATAGTTGACTCAATCACCGAATCACTCCTGGCAGACCAAAGGTTGGCAGTCAATGCAAACGTCTTGGATGCCGGAGCAGGGTCAGGGTTCTTCACTGCCAGAGTTGAAAGCAAAATGCGCTCAGCGCTTCCAAGAATTAACTTCTACGCTATGGATTTGACTCCCGCTATGCTGCGCGTACTGGTCAGAAATACGGACATAACATCTTTCTTAGGCTTGGCAGAAAACCTCATGGGAAGCATACAACAAGCCAGAAAACACTTCAAAATTCCACTGACATTCGACGCTGTTTTCTCGACACTAATGCTTCACCATAGCATACACCCAGAGAAAGTGTTCAAGAGCATCAGTCAAGTTCTCAAGAAAAATGGAAAAGCCGTCATCATTGATCTCTGCCAGCACAGTTTCAAGGAGTTCAAAGAAGAAATGGGCGACATCCACCTGGGCTTCAGCCCACAGACAATCAGAAGAATGGCCGACGCGTTCTTTTCAAACGTTGAAGTCAAAAATATCCCCGGCATCTCCTGCAAGAGTTCAGGAAGGTCGGCTGAAATATTCGTTGCTACCGTACAAAATCCTTCTCAAAACCCCCTTAAATGATTTATATATGGACAGAGAGCAATGAGGATAGAGAGGGAACTGGTTATTGCCCCTTGACCCCCTAAGCCTCACAGGCATTATTGTCGTAGCCGTAGTCATCGCCTGTGCTGCGATAGTGATTTTCGGGATGAGAAGACGGGGCAAGAAAAAGACGCTGAAAGAACCAGAAATTTTGTCTGAACCAAGGATTTCGCCCTTTAAGGTGACCAAAAGCGTTCCTTCAGACGACGCTACTCATGCCAAGGACGAGCTGCGGATACTGGACCTGGAGAGAGAGATACTCAGCGATGCCATAAGAAAACTGTACGAAGCTCATGCTGAAGGCAAAATAACTGAACAAGAAAGAGAACGTTTGGCACAAACCTACAAAGCCAGAATGATGACGATCAAGGAAGCCATTTCAAAAGACGAATCTCTAGTCGCCCTGCATGAGCTCGAAACCATGCAAGAAGATTTGATGAAGCTTTTCAGCGAACGCTTCGACGAACTAAACGCAAAGATCGGAGAACTTCGCTCCAAAACGGACCTGAAACCAGTAAAAGAGATAACGATCAGGCCCAAACTGGAAGAAGCCGAAGCGGACACTTCTGCAGAAGAAAAAGGCGAAGGAGGAGAGAAGGCGAAGAAAAAGAGAAAACCGCCTACTCCTAAAGCCAGCAGCCCTCGAACAGAAGCCGAAAAGAGGATTGAAGAAATCCGTTCTGAAGTTGAGAAAGTCCTAGACAGACTGGGGCAGATGGAAATTGAATCCTAAACGAGTCAACATCGAGAACGCAAAAAAGAACGCGGCGCTCGAAGCCGTCAAACACGTCAAAGACGGCATGGTCGTCGGACTGGGGAGCGGCAGTACAGCGGCCTACGCGATAGAAGAAATCGGCAAAAGAATGAAAAACGAAAAAATCAGCGTTTTGGGTGTTCCAACATCTTATCAATCCTTCATTCTTGCCGTGAAAAACGGTATTCCCACGACGACACTCGAAGAGCACCCCATACTCGATTTGTCGATTGACGGGGCGGATCAAATAGACAGAAATCTGAATTTGATAAAAGGTATGGGTGGAGCGTTAACGCGTGAGAAAATAGTCGCCTGCGCCTCCAGTTACAACATCATCATCGCAGACGAGAGCAAGAAAACGAACATCTTGGGAGCAAACGGCCAGCCTGTTCCGGTGGAAGTCTTGCCCCTAGCCCTGCCACTTGTAGACCATTACGTCAGAGAAATGCGGGGAAAACCAGTCCTCAGGGAAGGAAGGGGAAAGGTCGGACCGGTGGTAACGGACAATGGCAACGTAATTCTGGACGTGGATTTCGGACCAATAGAAAAACCTGCTGAACTGGCACACAAACTGAAAGCGCTTTCTGGTGTTGTTGAAACAGGGCTCTTCGTCGGACTGACAAACCTTGTGTATATCGGAACCTCTTCTGGGATAGAAAAGTTGGTGAAGGGGTAGGGTTTTCCGTTCTCGAATCGAGCACGACGACTATTTCAATAGTGTTTCGAAGCATTTTCTATGGTAGTGTCTTCTCTCTTCTCCGTTGCCGTCTCGTACCACGACTTGTTCCTCAGGGTCAACCGGCTGCCTGCACTTGTCACATCTGGAAACGTTTTTTGCAGCGACTTCGATGCGTTCCGACTCTATTCTCCTCAATTCCTCACATTTGCGTTTCAGTTCCGCGACTCTTTCCTTCAATTCCTGCAGCGTGTAAAGGGCGCTTTCTATCTTCTCCCTTACTTCGTATTGTGTCTCCAGTCTTGTGTGCTCGCCTATCTCCATCTTTTCCAACATCGTGCTTTGCCTTCTTCAAGCAGTTCTAAATGGTATCTTAATATATAATACTTTACTGCTGTTCTGGAATAATTAACTAGACTATGATATTATGATACTTGATACATTCCATTCTCGGATAGGTCTAAGTTTTCAACCCTAGAAATTAATTACTTTATCATAAGATTGTCATTACCCTTAGAGTCAAACTAAAAAAAGAGGGAGAGTAAAAGACAACAAAGTTTTCCAGCGTAGCAGTACCAGAACCAGAGAAGACCATAAAGAACTAAAGCTATGATTCATCCTAAAGCGACAACCTAGGTTTTGTCTATACTAAAGAGAATGTAGTACGTGAAGAAAATTCTAAAGCGTAGGACAGAAAAATCATCCTACGACGTGCAGGCTCTCCAATGCAACTTCGCTAAGTTCTTTGCCTAGAGACGAACTCATCATGTGTCGAATGTCCTCTGTTATCTTCTCTTCATTTTCGATAAGCTTGAACCCAGCAAACAAGTTTCGCATTCTGAATACTGGTATGAAGTAGAAAACGAATAGCGAACCCATAGCTGCATACGCAATTACAATACCGTAGATTGCGAGTATTTGGAAACTACCGTTTTGAAACTGAGGATAGATACTGTACAAGAAGGTTATGAGAGATGTCACGTAACCCAAAAGTGAAGCCACTGAGATTGTAATTGACCTTCTATGACCTTTTAGCGAGTTTTCTATTTCAGTTAGACCTTCATCAAACTTAGATAATTTTGCTGATACTTGTCTTACCGCTTCTTCATCGAGACGAGCATTAGGATTTTGGTAAGCACCTAGCAATGCAAGCATATTCCGTGCGTGATTGCGGTTCTTTTTGGCAAAACCAGAAATATGATGACGCACAAAAAATTCTGATGCTACTTTGATAAATTTGAAGTACAACAGACATAGACCCAAAAAGACTATAATTCCGAATGTTGTCAGGAAAATTCCAATCCATCTGTAAACTTCATTTCCAGTAGGGACATTTCTGATAAATACCAGTAATCCAAACATGTAAGAAAAGGCACAGATTAGCGTTATTTGTCCTTCTGTTTTCGTTCGAAGGTCTTTTTCAAAATCTAATAGCAATACTATAGCTTTGACTTTGCAGAGGAAATCTTGGCAACCTCCTTCCAATTGATTTGAGCATTCTTTCAATGCTTCTAAGTCTGGATGAATCTCATTATCTTTAAGGCTGACCAAAGATTTTCTCGATTTTTTTGTTTTCGAATAGAACAACATCGAGAGCACTAGAGGCACGAATGACCAAAGAACCACACTCGTGTCATTCTCTATTACGGCAAAGATTGCAAAACCAATCCAGACGTAGGCAATGAGATATGAATAACCGAAATAGGCACGCACTTTTTTCATGATTTGCCTGATTTTAAGGTTCAGAAGTGCATTCTTGATTTCTTTTCGCACGATGAAAGGTTAACGCTGCTTTCTCCTAAAAGGCTTACCGCAAAAGATTTTAAGTCCACACTAAAGCATAAGACTAACTAGGGATTCAAAAATGAGTGAAACAAAACCAAAGAAAATGGTTGGAAGAAGTGTCGCTGTAGCACTTGGAGCAATCTGCATCGTTCTGGTGGTGGTTGGTTTAGTCGGAGCAGTTGCATATGTCATGCCAACGTTAAACGACAAAGATAACACAATTTCTTCGCTGAACCTAAGTATCTCTCAGTCAAACACTAATAATACAAATCTTCAAAACCAAAACAACCAACTTCAAGCATGGCTAGACGGAAACAAGACATTACTTAATCAAACCGAAATTTGGCTCGATGACAACATCACTTACTATAATTCTCAAATCAGTTCTTTAAATTCTCAAGTCGCAAACCTACAGAATCAAAAGAACCAATTGCAGACTTGGTTAAGTGACAACATCACAGATTATGAAACCCGAATCTCTTCATTAAATACCCAAATAAACCGACTACAGACTTGGCTGAACGGGAACATAACAAGTTATACCTCTCAAATCAATTCGCTGAACTCGCAGATATCAAATCTTCAGAACCAAATATCATCATTGAATGCCCAGATAACAAATCTCCAAAGTCAAATAGCCGACTTACAAGCACCCAAACTAATCAAAGTCAACTTAAAGTCTGATGACAATAGACCTTTCCTTGGAACATATTACCTTCATGTCTATGGAGAAGTGTGTAATGTTGGAAGCAATATAGCATATAACTGCAAGATTCATGTGACAGCATATCAAAGTGGAGGGGTCGTAGCTATAGATACTGATATCATATTAGGCACAATCGGCGGTGAATCGTGGGTTTCGGTAGATGGGTCTCCAACATATAGCGGTACTTCACTCACAAGCTGGACAATAACGCTACAATGGACAAGCTCTTAGAATCCACTCTCTTTTTTGGTTCAAGTTATGCCTTACAAAAGGCTCTAGTCATGGATGTAACGATGAATAGGTAAGTTTTCCATATAAGAGAAAGAAAGGGTACTTATTTCTTCACTATGTAGAGATTACCTTTAGTGATGTGTGCCTCTAGCGTTAGTGCATAAGTACTGTCTTTTATTCTGTTTCTAAAGGTGTAGTAAGCACTCTTAAGCTGTGTACCTTCTGGAATAGGTATTCTAAAAGACTTACCTTGAGAGTCTACTACAGCCTTAAGTATTCCTTCGTAGAATGGATTAGTTTTACCCTAGCACTCTTAGGTCTCTGTTCTTCTATAATCATAGCTGCGTAGTTTGTTTCTGTTTTCCAACCAACATTGGCACGACCATTCCAAGCCCATCAAGAACAACCGAATAACCTTAAATCAAGCTTCCCCTAATCCAAATTGCTCAAACCCGCAAAGCCGGGGTAGCCTAGCCTGGCCAGGGCGCCAGACTCATAATCTGGAGAACAACAAACGGGCCAAAAAAGGGCGCCCAGTGTCCAGAAGTCGCGGGCTCGAATCCCGCCCCCGGCACCAGAATTCAAATTGCTAAACGACGGTAATCACCGTGTCGCTTCTCGTTGACAACTCAAGGTTGTCGACAAATCCCTTCTTCACGTAGGCATTCTTGACGAGCACAGTATCCCCGACCGTCAATTTTCCAGCCGTATCAGCGTGACGTCGCCATGCAGACACCGATATTCTACCACTTTTATCCTCGAGTTCAAAGGTAGCCAACTTCACCTGTTCGTTTCTACGCGTATTCACGCTCCTCAGAACAGGTTTTGTGACAACTTTTCCCTCAACACTCACCAGTCCTGAATCTTCCTTCAAATCAGCAATCTGGAAGGTCTCATCGAGTTCGGCAAACGGACCTATGTAGCTTGACCCATCAACGTTGACCTCGATACTATCTCCGAGAGCTTTCTTGACCTTTCCATTCACAACCTGCAGCTTGTCGCCCACCTTTAGAACCTTTTCCATCTCGTCTGCCTTTTCATTCCATACCACGATAGGTACCTCGCCCGTAAGGTCAGCTACTATGAAGCGCATTACTTTGCCTTTAGACGAGTTCTGCCTTTCGAACGTAGATGAAGGAAAGATCCTTCTGACAGTGGCTACGACGTTAACCCTCTTATTCTTCGAAGCCGAAGCCAGGTCTCCTACTTTCGTTGAAAACT
>Ga0315279_10002586_pt1 | contig 26753 bp, 22 predicted proteins | sample YL17G06_20_MG_FD_203694 | JGI IMG/M metagenome (GOLD analysis project Ga0315279, IMG submission 203694) | Sediment microbial communities from Yellowstone Lake, YNP, Wyoming, USA - YL17G06_20 | ecosystem: Environmental > Aquatic > Freshwater > Lake > Sediment | place: USA: Wyoming | collected... | reverse complement strand
TCAACACTCTTGGTGCTAAATTTTCAAGAAAAAATGACCGGCCTTTCTTCCCTCACGGCTTATTCTGCCTTGTCCTCAAGTGGTTTTTCCATAGTTGCCAGTATTTCTAAATTGTCCCCGCAGTATAAACGGTTCTTTGTCATACATTATCCCCGTCAATAATCTGGACTAGATAGACGCGGAAACATATGTATCGCAAACCGCGGACTTTTTCAACAGCCCTACCGTTACCCAGCTTAAATAACTTCATGTTATCTGAGCTTTAGTAACTGAATCTTCTTTTGATTTCTATCAGAAATATTTATTAACTTAATATCCCTATCCACTTGAGATACTGTAAACCCTATCAAATTACCTTGAGCAAGTTCTGCTATTGCGCAACCCACGTAAGGTGTCGATTCTCCCACTTTTATGAGAACTTTGAACTCAGGTAATATGGTTTGTTCCTTCCACATTACCTTGCCTTGTAACAGAGCTTGTTTCAGATAAAGCTTGGAATCTTTCAGTTCCACATACATGCCATCCATCATGTCAAAAAGATATTTGACCTGTTTTTCGATTCCGGGAGTAAGCGATTTAATCTCCTCTCGGTCTTTTATTGTCGCTATTACATTTGAACTTAATTTGTCGGCTAACTGTTGAAAAGTTTTATGATTATTATCCTTATCACCTGTAAAATCACCGATACGGGAGTTTCCCGTGATTTGGTTTTTAATCTCATCCGGAATATTTTCTTTCGGATTAAATGCAACTGAAGGGTTACCCACCCACATTAGAGTTCTCTGCTCTATATGGAAATCCGGTGGAAAACTAATATGCCCAAACCCTTCCATTGGGTTATTCCACCGAATGAACTCGAATAAATCCACGCCTTTAGCTTCCGCTTTTTTCCGGGCTGGTTTCGTATAGCCGCTTGCAGAGACTATACTTCGATGGCTGACCTTGGACATATCGTTTAGTTTTGCCGACAATTGTTCAATGTGTGTTACGTCCAGTGGCCGTGAGTGTTTTTTGACCTCGATTCCCTTAAAAGCTGAAATTTGACCGTTAACATCCTTATAAGTCACCGTTATATCAACGTCTCTATCTTTATCGGCTATGTCGTCATGAACAATATCTCCCAGTACGATCTCGACGCTCTCTGGGTTTGATATCATGGTCAGAAGACCTACCAAGTAATGAACATCCGTAGGTGAAAGCATCCTTTTCCTTACTTTTCAATAAGTTCTAATTTCCTGTGGTTGACTCGCTTTCCTTTTGCCGCTTTCCTATTCATAAAAATTAGGCACGCCCACCTATCTTCCCCCTGCCATCTTCCACATTCAAACCACACACTACCCAAAGCCCCAATTCCCGTCAAACCAAATCCGCCTTATCCTGAGCATAGTCGAAGGGTTCTCCGCGGTTAGTTTTTAGTTTTGGGGCAGAAGTTTTCTGTGGCTAAAACAAAATACCGTGTTAATCGGTGTTAATCCGTGTCAAACCAGTCAGTGTCAGTCAGTACCAAAAAAGTCCGTGTCAATCAGTGTCTATGTCAATCCGCGTCTAAAAAAGGCAGGTACTCCAAAAGTCAAGAAGTGCAAAAAAATGGTTCAAAAAGTGTACATTTTGGTACATTTTTGCTCAAAACACGCGCATTTTTGATAAAAAAGTGCAAAAAAGTGCAAAAACATGCTCATTTTTACCCTCATTTTTAGCCCAAAAACAAATACGTCCTATAAAATCACGCTTTTTATTATCGCCAACCACCCCATTTTTCAAAATTTCTCTCAAAAACCCCTGTTTTCTTGATTTTTTATCTTTTTTTACCCCCTTTTTTCCTTGTTGATTCTAGCCGCGGCTCGTTTATCGTCTGCGGAGCCGAAGTCCGGGCTGATTCACATCTTGCCCGTATCCCTGTCCTTGGACCGCAGTTCCTTCTGTCGGCAGTTCGCGGCCGCGTAAACGCGTGCCTCTGGGTGTTCTCGAAGCTTTGGCTTCCTCTTCCATCTTTTTAAGAAGTTTTTTGGCTCGCTCCTGCCTATTTAGTGCCATGCCATCAATCGCCGCTACCGTCTTTACCGCTTTCTCTTCAACTGCAAGCTTCCGTATTAAATCGAACTCTGCCCTGACCTGCCTTTCCACAGCCCTTTCCAGAATCGTCCGATTATCAGTGGTTTTTTGCAGCCATTCACGTATTTCGTTCTGGCTTTGTCTGTCCAGCTCCGCCAATGCCTTCTCCAGCCCCTCGATAGCCCTCACTCTTGCTCGAACCTTGTTGGGGTCGGCAAGCGGGTCCGGCCCAATCCTCGGTCCTGCAATGCCAGGTGTTTCCGGCGAACCAGGTTCCTCGAACGGATTTTCGGGATTGACCTGGGGTTGTTCTGGCGACCTGGGTCGAACTTGCCGAGGAATTACCCCTTGACCCTCAGCAAAGGTGGCAAGAATACCGAGGGATGCGAGCAGCAAAACCACCGTTAGGGTAACTGAACGCTTCATAAGATATCCTCCAGGAAAATACTAATGCTAATCGTTGCTTTTCGATAACCAGCTAACAAATATAAACTATTATACACATACCTTGGAGTATTACGTCAAAATTATCCAATTTACGCCTCCGCCATCCATTTTTTCAAACCTGCTCTCCACAGGATAGGCCCAGCCTTTCCGCAATGCCGTCGAACTCATCCAGAGAGTAGAATTCGATAATTATCCTGCCTCTTTGCCCTTTCTTTCGGGTCTCAATGGTGACCTTTGTGCCAAGCTGGCTGCTCAATTTCCTCTCGAGGTCCAGGATGTGGGCTGGCTTTGACCGCAGGGCAGTCTTGGCCTCGCCTGTGCCGACAAGGTACTTTTGTACCAATCTCTCAACCTCACGGACGCTAAGCCGACCCGCCATTGCTCGATTGGCAAGTTTCCGCCGCAGTTCATCAGTAGGCAGGGCAAGAATCGCCCGTGCGTGGCCGGCAGTCAGCTCGCCTTCAGCCAGCATCTGCTTTATTTCTGCCGGCAAATCTAACAGCCGCAAGTAGTTGGCAACGACGGAGCGGTCTTCACCGAGCCGTTCAGCAGCCTCGGCTTGAGTAAGGGAAAAAGTACTGATGTAGTTTTGATATGCCTTCGCACGCTCAATCGGATTGAGGTTGGTTCGATGTATGTTCTCAATCAATGCCCACTCAAGCATTTGTTCATCCGTTGCCTGACGAACCAATGCAGGTATGGTCGTCAGAGAGGCCAATTGTGCAGCCCGGAATCGACGCTCACCGGCAATCAACTGATACCCCGGCCCTAATGGGCGGACAATGATGGGTTGGAGGACACCATTGGCCTTGATAGATTCTGCCAAATCTTTTAGTTCCTGCTCATTCCATACTGTGCGGGCCTGGTAGGGATTTGGTGATATAGCATCGACACTTATCTCCTTAAGAGATGCTCGTAACTCCTTATCTGGCGGGAAGTTAGAGGTAACTACCGGTAGGGGCTCACCAGAGGTGGGCTCATCTTCTGCAGGACCAAATATTATAGGACTAAAAATCGCCTCAAGCCCCCTGCCGAGGTGCCTGGGTTTTTCTTTTTTCTCGCTGCTCATATAAAAGCTCCTTCACAACTTCTATCACACGTTCCATCTTTCTTTGCCCCCTAACCGACTGATTTTTAGGGACAACACAAATCATATTTCGGAATTTTCGGCGAAAACTCTGCAGCTTTGTCAAAATAAAAAATGTTTCACGTGAAACAATGAGAAACCAGGAACCGGAAAAGACAATAGACCAAAATGATTTTCGACACTCGACCCTCTAATACCAATCATAAAAATTAAATGCGCTTTACGCCCAATATATCTGTTCGGCAAATAGACGAGGTGTCATTCCCGCGAAAGCGGGAATCCAGTTCCCAATTGGAGTATAGTGCGAACCGCGAATTACACCGAGCGCAAAGATTTCCTATGATTCGTATAACACAGGGTCCAAGGCAACGCTGCCGACTACATCCCAAGAACACAAATCCTGTTGACCGTAGCTCACAGCTTTCCATTGTTCTTCTGCTCTTCGCAGGATAGTATCCTGCATAGTTGGACCTACCGGCATAATTTAAATATACAACTGCTATCCCAAACTGTGCCCACACCCAAAACTAATAGCGAGTTGCGTCCTTGAAGTATCCGCGGCTATCTATCTTCAATAAAACCTTCCCTGGCTGTGGTATCGGTCATCAAATATACATTCCGGAATCCTTCGGCATGGCCTACTGGTCTGTGACAGATGAAATGATACAGGCAATCTCTGAAAGCGAAGCATCTGGCGTGCGGATGCCAGATGCTTCACCTTCGGTTCAGCATGACAACCCATCAAATCACGTGTAACAGAAAGCTATTAGACTAACTTGCCATGCAAAGCTGTCAGCATCTTGCGGGCTAAACTCGAGGTCTGTTTTGATGTTTGATACTCGAGTCACGAATCACGAAAGCACGGTTGGTAGTTGTTTCACGTGAAACAACTACAGAAAAGGGATAGATGAATTAGAAACAAAAACCAAAAGCGTGAGAGCCGGACTGAGTTAGACATCCCGGTAAAAAAATATAAAGAAATTGTAAGTCGAAAAGACAAAGAGTATTCTTTAGTTGTAAATGCACCAAACATCTCCCTTTTTTAAGGCAAAAATGGGTAAATGGTACAAGGGTAAGATTGCACTATTACGGCTGCGGCAGCCATATCACCAAAGGCAAAAAAGTCTGCCAACCGAACCCCATCCCCCCGAAAGTACTTCAGTCAGCAATCATTATATAGTGTTCTTACTTTCTACAGGTCTTATACCAATGGCTCTTAAAAAATGCGCATTCGGCCATCTCTGAAAGCGCGTTTTTCGTCAAGAATAATTCGTCTTTTTTCCTAACATCTATTTATACGCCACATTCAAGGTTTCGGCCTATCGCCGCCTGTTATTTTCTCTTGATGCGGTATTTTAGAGGCACGCGCTTTCATAAAATCATTGCGAGTCCGGCTTCTTTGCCGGCCGTGGCAATCTTGCATACTATACCGGTGAGAAAACCGTTGAACACAAGACAATTCTATTCTATAGTTTACATAATGACCAATAATAGAAACACTGTGCTTTATACGGGGGTAACGAACAATATTCGGAAACGAGTCTATGAACACAGGCAAAGACTTGTAAAGGGTTTCACAAAGAAATATAACCTTATCAAACTCGTCTATTATGAATCGTTCGGGGACTCCATCAGTGCTATCAAAAGGGAAAAACAAATCAAGGCCGGGTCCCGAAAGAAAAAAAAGGAGAATTTGATAAATAACGTTAATGGAAAATGGCAGGACCTTTATGAAGCGTTATCAGATTGCTTCGCTCGGCTGCGCCTCGTTCGCAGTGACTTTTTCATGAGACTTTTGGGCAGATGCAGGGTTTGTCCAAAAAAATGCTTGTAGGAGTTATTATACGGAAAGGGTCAAAAATGGCAAAGGGAATAGTTGTTTATTATTCGAGAAGCGGAAATACAAAGCAAATGGCGGAGATAATCGCGGAGGGGATGAATAAGGCGGATTTGCCGACCGAATGTAAGAGCGTGGATAAGGTAAAGCCGGAGGATTTGCTGGAATATGATGCCATAATTATCGGCTCGCCGACCTATTACGGCCAGATGGCTGGTTCCATAAAAAAGCTATTTGATGACATAGTAAGCTGGCACGGACAGTTAGACGGCAAGGTAGGAGCCGCATTTAGCAGTGCGGCGAACATCGGCGGCGGCAATGAAACCACCATTATGGGGATAATAGAGGCAATGCTTATCAGCGGTATGGTAGTCCAGGGAGACCCGCAAGGAGACCACTACGGGCCGGTTTCCATCGGAAAGCCCGATAAAAGAGTCCAGGAACAGTGCCGGCGGCGAGGCCAGAGAATCGCGGAACTGACAAAAAAGCTTACCTCTTAGCAGCGAAAATAAAAATACTGTTTTTTTTGCAAAAAAAGGCAATTTTCTTTGACAAAAGGAACCAGCAGCGTTAAATTTCTGGCAATTTAACCTGCATTTTATGGAGGAACATTAAATGCAAGAGTACGAAAATCTGAAGGTGTTGGTCGCTGAAATAGAAGCTGATGTCAGCAAGGGCGAAGGTGGAAACAAGGCAGCAGGGACGCGAGTTCGCAAGCAGATGCAGAAAATCAAACAGGCTGCTCAAAACCTGCGAAACCGCATTCTTGAAATCAGGTCAACAGAAGAATAGATTTAGCACAAATTTTGCAACTGCCATCCGCATTGTGATTCAGACGCGGGGCGTCCCCTCGATTTCACTCGGGACAGGCGTACGTATTGGGTATTGCGAGAAAAGACTTTAGCAGAATACACAATACGAGGCCGCAGATACTGCCTTTAGTGAGGTGAATAATGCCGCCGCCGCTATTGTTTGATTTATCACAAATAGACCTGACAGCCAGGCCGGTCTTCGACAAGGAAGCAATCTGCAAAGTGAACCCTCAGCGCTTTGAGATGCAGCATCTCGATGGCGTGCTCTGGTACGATAAAGAAAGAGCTTTGATTCTCGGTTTCAAGGATGTAACGGCGAACGAATTCTGGGTTCGCGGGCACATTCCGGGTCGGCCGATGATGCCGGGCGTAATAATGGTGGAAGCAGCGGCTCAGCTTACCAGTTTCTTCGTTAAACAGGTCTATAAAGAGGAGGGTTTCATCGGTTTTGCCGGTATAGAGTCAGCAAAGTTCCGTTCGGTAGTCGAGCCGGGACAGCGGCTATACTTACTCGGCCATCTTACAAAATACAGGCACGCGACACGCTCCAGCCGGGTCGAAACCATTGTGCAGGGGGTCGTTGAAGGCAATATTGTATTTGAGGCGACCATAGCAGGAATGCGCGTTTAGCTAATACAAACCCTAAACAGGGGATTGTTTTCTGTTTTTGAACACCCTTCAGCTTTTTGACCATTGCCGGGAGGTAACACCAATTGCTCTTAAAAAACGTGCATTCGGTCATCGCGAGAAATCCCACACCAATTGTCCACACGACGGAATCTGAACTCGAAATTTCATCAAAGACCCTCACAGATAGTCAATTGGTGCGGGATGACGAAGCCATCTAAACCCTGCAAAACTCTGATATCACCACGACCTTTTTGAGGTCTCGCGATGACAATTCTAAAGCTTAAAAAGCGCATATATTTAATGCAATTGGTATTACTTAATTCCCAAGACAATTTATCTTCAGCGCGGACGCTACCGTGGTGACTGTATCAGCCCAGTTGGCAGAAAGGCGTTGTTCTGGCAGCCAAGTTCTTGCTTTTCGGACAGATAAGAAAATTTCCATCCTACCTTGTCAACGGCACATTTCTGAACAGCGCAACTCCTTGCAGAACCGTTCCTTACAACCAAACCCTACTCCAAAATGGGTTGTCGTGACGGAGAAATCATTGACCTAACTGCCTTAAATGTGTTAAAATAGGTATAGCCCAGATACACGACTTTCGTTCTCTTGAGGTTTACCCGCTTGTGGTGGGCTTGTCCTCGAACATAGACATTCGGGAACCTGTAAATTATTAAAGACAGAACTGCTATCTGTAACCTGAAACACCTGTCCCAAAGAAGATAGAAGATGCCTATGGCTGCGAAAATCCTGTTGGTCGCTGTGGTATTAACTGCATCTCTGCTCGGTCCTGTACAAGCCGGCCCTCTGGTAGGGGACCTGGACGGAAACTGGAAGGTCGATTGGGTGGACCTTCAGATATTTGCCGACCAGTGGCTGGTTCCCTCCGGCAGCGCTGACTTCGATGGCGCTAACGGCGTAAACATGGCTGATTTTGCCATACTTGCTCAGAACTGGCATAAGCAAAGCGGGGCGCTGGTCATCAGTGAATTTATGGCCCAAAACGATAGTAACCTTCCCGACCCGGAGGACCCAACCAAGTTCTGGGATTGGATAGAGATATACAATCCATCAGATGTGAACATTAACCTCAATGATTGGTCTCTGAAGTATCAAGCGGTCGGCGGCAGTGTGACACAGTGGAAATTCCCTTCTGTCGAGCTTGACCCTGGCCAATTCCTGGTCGTTTTCGCCTCCGAGAAAAACCACCGTGACCCAACCAAACCTCTGCACACCAATTTCAAGCTAAGGGCCTCCGGAGCATATCTGGGTCTTCTGATGGAAGACGGCGTTACCGTTTCCCACGAATATGCACCGCAATATCCGGAGCAGTTGGGTGACATCTCGTACGGTCTGCGACAGAACGCCACTACGCTTGTCGCTACAGGTGCGACTGTCTCCTACCTTGTGCCAACCGTTAACGACGCAGGCAAACCCTGGACCCTCACCAGTTTCAGCGACTCAGGGTGGGATTCAGGAAAGACGCCCTTGAGCTTCGCCAGTGCCCCCGAGACGGGTCAGGACATTGGCAACCCAGCGGCCAAAGGCTCCCATACGCTTAGCAATGGTGTTTACACCGTAAAAGGTGACGGCGGGGATATCTGGTACGCCGCTGACCAATTTTACTATGTATATGCCTCTCTGAAAGGCGATGGTGAGCTGACAGCCCGCGTCGTCAGTATGGACAACACAAACGAATGGGCGAAGGCCGGCGTGATGATTCGCGAGACGCTCGACGCTGACTCAAAGCACGCAATGGCAGTGGTAACTCCCGGCAACGGAACAGATTTCCAGTGGCGTACGAATACTAGCGGGACATCAAGCAACGCGGGTCCAACCGCCCACCAGACGCCTTATTGGGTCCGGATAAAGCGCGCCGGCAGCACTTTTACCGGCTATGTTTCGCCCGACGGCAACACCTGGACGCAACAGGGCAGCACAACCATCACAATGGCAGATGATACTTACATAGGACTGTGTGTCACGTCACACGTGGGTGGCACCTTGTGCACAGCCGTCTTCGACAATGTAAAAACTGGTAGCGGGATTACCAGCAACCTCAAGCAAAAAATGCTGGGTATCAATACCTCGCTGTGGACGCGAATCAAATTCAATCTCAAAGAGGGACAAGCCGACCTATTCAACAGATTAACATTGCGGGTCAGGTATGAAGATGGGTTCGTGGCCTACCTCAATGGCCAGCAGGTCGCACGCCGCAACGCACCCGCATCTCCACTATGGAATTCGACAGCCGATTCCAATCGTCCGAACGACCAGTCATTAACTTTCGAGTCGATTAACATCACGGCCTTCAAGAGCTTGCTGCAAATCGGCACAAACGTGCTGGCAATCCAGGCAATGAACGACAATAAGAACGATGAGCAATTCCTGATTCTCCCACAACTGGTGGCCTCCGCTGATTCGAGTATCCCGGAGTATTTCGCTACAGCCACGCCGGGAACGTTCAACATTTCGGGTGCGAAGGGTATTGTGGATGATGTCTCCTTTAGCCATGAGCGTGGATTTTATGACGCTCAATTTTATTTGACGCTGTGTACGGATGAGCCGGATGCTGTAATCCGGTACACACTCGATGGCTCGCGGCCTACGGCAGTGCACGGCTACATCTATAACCCCGCCTCACGGCCGCTGATTTCTAAGACCACCTGTGTCCGCGCCCTCGCGGTCAAACCGGGCTATCTGGACTCAAAGGTCGGAACGAACACTTACATCTTCGTCAGCGACGTGATAAGGCAGTCGCCTTATGGCGAAGTGCCAGGACCCAACTGGCCCTCCGGCAGCGTTAACGGTCAGGTTATTGATTACGGCATGGACCCAGACATAGTTAACAGCCCAACTTACAGCAGTTCAATGTATAACGCGATGCTTGCCATCCCCACCATCTCGCTGGTAACTGACCTCGCTAATCTTTTCGACCCCTCAACTGGCATTTATGTCCACGCGGACCAACGTGGCCGACTATGGGAACGGCCGACATCCGTAGAGTTGATTAACCCTGATGGCAGCGAAGGCTTCCAGATTGATGGAGGCCTGAGGATGCGAGGTGGTTACAGCCGATGGGGTGACAATCCCAAGCACGCCTTCCGTCTATTCTTCAGGGACGAATACGGCCAGGACAAGCTCAAGTTCCCCCTCTTCGGAGACGAAGGTGTCGATGAGTTTGACTGTATCGACCTGCGAACCAGTATGAACTACTCCTGGAGTTATGACCCTTATGATGGAGGCCCCACCCCGTCCAGCACGAATAACACGTTTGTCCGCGACGAATTCTCTCGCGATTTACAAGGGGCTGTAGGCGCGCCTTATACGCGGAGCCGTTATTATCATTTATACATTAACGGCCAATACTGGGGCCTTTTCGAGACACAGGAACGCCCCGAGGCCTCGTACGCCGAATCCTATTTCGGCGGCAATAAGGATGACTATGACGTCGTCAAGGTGGAGTATGGGTCATACGTCATCGAAGCCACAGACGGGACCCTCGATGCATACCAGCGGCTCTGGGAAGCGGCCACTGCGGGTTTTGCCACAAACGAGGCCTACTGCAGGGTTCAGGGCCTCAATACTGATGGCACTCGCAATCCCGCCTATGAAAAACTGGTTGATATCGACAATGTAATCGACTATATGCTCAACACCTTCTATGTGGGAGACTGTGACGGGCCAATTTCCAACTTCCTCGGCAACAACAATCCGAACAACCTTTATGGCATTTACAATCGCAACAACCCTGACGGCTTCAAGTTCTTCAGACATGATGCCGAGCATACACTTGGCACCCTCGACTGGTGTTATGACCGCACAGGACCATATCCCGCCGGCCAGCAGTTCCAGCACTTCAATCCGCAGTGGCTTCATCAGCAGCTTGTTGCCCATCCTGATTATCGCATGCGGTTCGCCGACCGAGCTTACAAGGCTTTATTCAACAATGGCCCTATGACTCCCAGCGCCGCAATATCTCGTATTTGGAAGTGGGCCAATCAGATTGACCTGGCCATTATTGGTGAATCGGCACGCTGGGGTGATGCCAAGACACATCCAGCTCTTAACAGAAACGACCACTGGCTTCCTGCTGTCAACTGGATAGTTAATAACCATTTGCCTTCTCGCGCGAGCATTTTGCTCGGCCAGCTCAAGTCCAAGGGCTGGTATCCTAATGTTGAGCCGCCCACATTCAGCAGCCAGGGCGGATATGTCCCAAGCGGCTTTCAACTGTCTATGACAGCGCCGGCAGGCACGATTTACTACACTCTCGATGGCAATGACCCGCGGGTGCCGGCCTACCGGTCGTCGGCAGGCGGTCTCGTGACCCTTGTGCACGAAAATGATGCCAAGCAGGTTCTCGTTCCGAGTGTTGCCAACGGCGGTAACCTGCTCAGTAACACCCTCCCACAGTTCGATGTTACCTATTATAAAGCGAACATCACCGTTGGTGACTTAACTACCGCTGAGTCGGTTATCAGCACACCGGCTTATCAGAGTTCTGTTGTTACAGCGAAGGCATCGGTAATCAACTATTTTAATACCGGAGACCTCGGCCACTTCGGCAACGACAGTAACTTCCCCGGCACCGTCATTAACAACGACGTCGAAGACTTCGTTATTCTGGCCACAGGGACTGTCTTTATACCACAGACCGGTTACTGGACGTTCGGCGTCAGCAGCGACGACGGCTTCGGGCTAAAATTGACCAAAGGCGCCACGACTTGGTTGGATATCTCCTACCCCGACCCGCGAGGTCCAGGAGACAGCTTCGGCCAGGTCAACATCACACAAACGGGTGTATATAACGTGCGTCTGGTATTCTTCGAGCAAGGCGGCGGCTCAGAGCTTGAACTTTTTGCTGCAAAGGGCAGCTTTGGCGGATTTGACCCAAGCTTTCGCCTCGTTGGCGACGTAGCCGGCGGCGGGCTTCAGTTAGGCGAGAATAACGTCTGGTTTACCAGCTATTTCAATGACACCGTGCCGCCCTGGACCAATGGAACCGGTGGCGTCGGCTACGAAAGAGACCCGACAAGCCCCACGAGCTATACAAGCTTTATCGACGTCAACGTCGGCTCGGCAATGTACAACAAGAACGGCACCTGCTATATTCGCATCCCATTCACTGCAAACCACACTGAATTTACTGATATGACACTGAAGGTGCGATATGACGATGGATTCATCGCCTATCTGAACGGCACCAAAGTTGCTACACGTAACTTCGCTGGAACGCCAGCTTGGAACTCCCTTGCAGACAGCAGCCGTGAGGCCAATGTACAGGACTACGACGAGTACATCAACATTTCCGAGTATGTCAAGACATTAAGGCAGGGTAGCAACATCCTTGCCATCCACGGCCTTAACACTCCGAAAGATAGCAGTGATTTTCTTATCTCCGTCGAACTGGTTGCCGGCGAGGTTAGCCAGGGTGACGTCTCGCCGAGCGCGATTAAATACACAGGCCCCGTCACCTTGAATAATACTGCCTGCGTGAAAGCACGGGCGCTGGATGGCAAATGGAGTCCGCTTAATGAGGCGGTCTTTGCGGTTGGGCCGGTAGCAGAAAATCTGCGCATCACAGAGATTATGTACCATCCGGAGGATACAAACGACCCCAACGACCCGAATGAAGAATTCATCGAGCTAAAGAATATCGGCACACAAGCCCTCAACCTCAACCTCGTAAAATTCACAAATGGAATCGACTTTACCTTCCCGAATCTGGAACTTGCAGGCGGCCAATATGTGGTAGTTGTTAAAAACCGGGCAGCTTTCAATGCACAATACCCCGGCTTTTCCGGCACCATTGCCGGCCAATACACCGGCAGCTTGGAAAATGCCGGAGAGAGAATCCGCCTGGAAGATGCCATAGGACAGACGATTCTGGATTTTGAGTATAAAGACGGCTGGCGCGATATTACCGATGGCAATGGCTTCTCGCTTACCATAATAAATCCATCCGACCCTAACATCAATCACTGGAACGAGAAAGATTACTGGCGTGCAAGTGCTTACTGGGGCGGCTCACCCGGCTGGGACGATAACGGCATCCTTCCTAATCCTGGAGCTGTGGTTATTAACGAGGTCCTTGCACACTCTCACGCTGCTGCTGCAGACTGGATTGAGCTGCATAATACTACTGATGAAGATATTGACATCGGCGGCTGGTATCTTAGTGACAGTGCTTCAAACCTCAAGAAATATAGGATTGCCGCAGGAACATCCATACCGCAGAATGGCTATAAAGTTTTCTACGAGGATACAGATTTTAATGATGTTACTGACTCTGGCTGTCTTGTGCCGTTTGCCTTAAGCGAAAATGGCGATACGGTGTATCTGAGTTCTGCTGAGCCGGATGGCGTCCTGACCGGCTACCGCGATGTGGAAGATTTTGGCGCATCACTTACGGATATATCTTTTGGTCGATACCATCTTGGAAGCACGGGCAACTATAACTTTGTGGCGATGAGCGCAAAAACCCTTAATGGGTCTAACGCATATCCCAAGGTTGGGCCGATAGTGATAAATGAGATTATGTATAATCCTGATTGGCCTGAGGGCGGCTCATATAGTAATGACGAATACGAGTATATTGAGCTGCGTAATATAAGCGCCTCTTCTGTAACATTATACGATAGTAACGAGAACCTGCCGTGGAAGTTCACCGATGGTATTGAATGGACCTTCACTGCCAGTCCTGCTGTTACGATACCAGCCGGCGGGTATATTGTTGTGGTCAGGAATAAGACTGCGTTTAGCTGGCGGTATCCGGCTGTGCCTTCGGGGAAAATTTATGGGCCGTATAGCGGTCATTTGGATAATGGGGGCGAGAGCTTAGAGCTTTCGCAGCCGGGCGATATGGATGAGTTTGGTGAGCAGCATTATATTCGCGTTGACAGGGTAAATTACAGCGATGGCTCTCATCCGGATAATTGTCCTGGCGGTGTTGACTTATGGCCTGTTGAAGCCGATGGCTGGGGCTGGTCGCTTTCACGGAAGACGGCTTCTGCTTATGGCAATGACCCCAACAACTGGACCGCCTCCACCCCATCGCCTGCTGGCAGCAATCCGTAAATTGCTATCTCGTGGGAAAGTACACCTGGGAGGGGAAGGGAGCATTATACAACCACCGGTGCTCCTGTTAAACTCATAACCAAACAAGTAACTGTCCCGAAGATTGTGGAATTTGGGACAGTTACGTCTTTCCTGCGTGGCGCAAATAACTTGCCGAAGGCGGGCCGGAATCTTCTTTTAGAAATCCGCTGCCCAGGTTATGATTTTTAGTGGCTATATATGTTGGATTGCCGTATCATAACCAGCGTAAGGAGTGTTAATTTGAAATTTGAGCTTTCAAACGCAAAGGAGCGAATATGATTGGAAAAAAGAATACCGCTATTCTGGCCATACTATTAATCCCAATTGTATCTGTCGTGGGCTGCAAGACAATCAGTTACCAGACCGGCAAAATCGAAGGGCTAAAGGGCTACTGGAGTTTTGATGAGGGAAAAGGTGCAATCGCAAAGAATGCGGTCGGAGAAAATCCAGCGATAGTTCAGCCGGAACTAAAGTGGGTTGACGGTAAGCGGGGGAAAGCAGTTCAGTTTAATGGTCAGAACTATGTCATCATCCCGCATGAGGATTTCTTCAATGCTCCGAATTTCACCGTCTCCGTCTGGACGAAACTCGAGCAGGTTTACGACTATCAGTATATTATATGGAAAGACGGCAACCAATGGCCGGAAGAAGGTCCCGGCAGGCGAATCGATATCTGGGTAGAGATGACAGGGCCGGTAACCGTGATGTGGAATTACCAGGACCGGCTCGATGGACGAAAAGTAATTGCTGATGGTAAATGGCACCACATCGCCGAAGTCTATGATGGTAAATCAATCAAGCTTTACATTGACGGCACACTCGATGGTCAGGCCGAGCCAGCCGGCAAACTGCCCATGAATCAGGAACCCTTATGGATTGGCGCCAGACCGGGCGGTATTGCAGCAAAGGGCATCATTGATGAGGTTCGCTTCTACGACCGGGCACTTTCAGAACAAGAAGTAAAAAACCTATCTGGCGGTTAAATGTGAAAGCTGTCGCCGGAAAAGGCACCTTTTGGAAACAGGCCAAGAGCAAACTTTTGTTGCAATGTGGCGTAGTTGACGATATAATACGATAAATGGTCTCGCGTAGTTTATTGGGCTTGTTCTGCGAGGTTTGAAAAGTAAATCCGGGGGCGAAAGGCTTCGACCGGATTGTGGATTGACAGGTTGCATGCCCAGGACGCCGGTTGGCCTGGCTAATCATCCGGCAATAAATTTAAGCGACAACTATCAGTTGCGCCTGGCTGCCTAATCTGGCAGCCCGTCCTGCCTTGACCTCGCCTGTGGTTTTGGCAAGGGCGTCAAATAGCAGGCTGGCTGAGCCGGTTGTTCGGGCCGGCTTGGCAAGACCTATCCGAAATAGCTAAACCGGGAGCCGGTCGCATGGCGCTCGGCAAGGCGAAAAAAAACAATAAAGCGACTACGCATGTAGAAGCCTGTCTTGAAGCATCTCGGGACGGGGGTTCGAATCCCCCCGCCTCCATTTTGATGGCATAAGTCCTTTTTTTAGGGAAGTTACGCAAAATAATTCCCGTAAAACGCCCGTGGGAGTTATTGGATAACGCTTATCAGTGATACGCCTTATCCTCCTTATCCTCACCAGCGGGATACCCAAACAGGTTGGCGTTCCCTTCTCATCCCAAGGGTGCACATCATCTTTGTAGGTAATATCTCGTTTTTGAAAAGATTTATCTACGGATACTGTCATTCCGGCCTTGAGCCGGAATCCAGAGGTAATGGATACTGGATTCCCGCCTGCGCGGGAATGACAGGGTAAGGGGTAATCTGGCAAATCCGTCCTGCCGGACAGAACTGCCGGAGATTGGAGGAAAAAAACATCAGCAAAGCAAAAAACCTACCTACTGACTTGACGTGCACCCCTCATCCCAATTGCAGGTGTAAATTTCCTTGACACATACGGGTGAGGTCTATAGACTAAAGTTTTTTCGTGGATTTGTGAATGTGAACTCAAGCACAAAGCAATTGAACGCTGATGATAACCGGTCGGCGATTGCATAAAACAGTATTTGATGAGACTGCTCTCAGATATTTAACTGAGGTCGAGAATGAATGTTAAGAGAATCGCAAAGAGTGCTTTCACAAGCTTTGTTGACGAGATTATCAGCAGCCGAAGGGTAATAGGCGTCCAAGCCAAAGGCGACAGATTTGACTTCGACGTGCTCGAATCGGCTAAGGATATGCGTCTCGATTATGACTGCACTATCCAGTCGCCGAAGAAATACTTCCTGCCGCCTGCGGAGCCGCTCCTGACGTTTGAAGTCGGCGGCGGCTACGAATCAGTGTTTGACGACAGCGAGTTTGTCCTCATCGGCGTCCACCCATACGATATGGTCGCCATAAACCAGATGGACAGGATTTTCAGCCAGGATAACTACGACGCCCATTATATGAGAAGGCGAAACAGTGCTACTATAATAGCGATAGACGTAGTAACGCCATCAAAGAACGTTTTTGCCGGCTCGATGGGCACTGCCACCGTTAAAGAGGGTTTCGACATACTGCTCACCGATATCGGTGACGTTTATATTGCCGAGATTGCTTCCCCAAAAGGCGAGTTGCTGTTTGCCAAGGCCCACGGAGCCGTCAGCGCCACGCAGGAAGATTTGAAGAAAAGACAAAAAGTGTGGGCTGAAAACGAGAAGAAACTAAACAAGCATCAGTTGAAGTGCAGGCCGTCTGATATACCGCGGCTGTTGGACAAGGCCTATAAGCACCCTGTCTGGGAAGAAAAAGCCCAAACCTGTTTTGGCTGCGGCTCGTGCAATCTGGTATGTCCCACATGTTATTGTTTTAACGTGCAGGACGATATCAACTGGGATATGAGGACCGGCAACCGCCAGAGAGTATGGGACGGCTGTCTGCTTGACGGCTTTACGAAAGTTGCCGGCGGTCACGAGTTCAGAAAGAACCGTGCAGACCGTTTCAGGCACCGGCTTTACAGAAAAGGCAAGTACGTGCCGGATAAAATAGGAGGTGAAATCGCCTGTGTGGGATGCGGGCGGTGCATTGATGCGTGTCTGCCTGATATTGCGAATCCCGTCAACGTCTATAACAGACTTGTTGACGACTTAGGGTTGAAATAAAGCAAGCCAATTATTTTGGCTGGGTTTGAAGATTATGGAGTTTTGCTATGGGCAAGCGAAGCACAATTGAAAAAGACATTTATCTGCCGCGATTGGCCACGGTTGAGAAGGTGCGGCTTATGAACGCGACCGAAATGTATTTGCGGTTCTCGATGGGCGAAGAACCTTTCGATTTCATACCGGGCCAGCTTGTGGAGGTCTCCGTTGCTGGAATGGGGGAAGCGCCGATTACGATTTCTTCGTCGCCGACTCAGAAAGGGTATTTTGAGCTTGTAGTCCGCAGGACCGGCAATGTCACCAATGCCATTCATAAGATTAGAATCGGCGACAAAGTCGGTATCCGCGGTCCTTTCGGAAACGGCACCTATCCCGTGGAAGAGGCAAAGGGCAGAGATATCGTGTTTGTGTGCGGCGGAATCGGGCTGGTCCCGCAGCGGTCTTTTGTCAATTACATCCTCGACAATCGAGCCGACTATGGCGAGTTGACGGTACTGCTGGGTACAAAATGTATGGCGCAGCGGTTCTTTCAGTCGGAACTCGATGCCTGGTCTCACCGGGACGACATTCACTTTATGGAGTCCGTTGACGAGGCGGACGACTGCTGGCTGGGAAACGTCGGCGTCGTCACAACCCTGATACCCAAAATCGAGACCCAGCTTCGCTCGGCGCTTGTATTCGTCTGCGGGCCGCCGGTTATGTACAAGTTCGTCCTGATGGCTCTGGATGAGGCGAAAGTGCCTCGCGAGAATATCTTTCTGAATCTTGAAAGGAAAATGAAGTGCGGCGTCGGCAAGTGCGGACACTGCCAGATAAACAATCTGTATGTATGCGTTGACGGGCCGGTGTTTCGGTACTCAGACCTGAGTGTTACTCCGGAGGCAATATAAGATGGATAGGTTAAGGGTGGCTATCTTTGATTTTGCGTGCTGTGAGGGATGCCAGTTGCAGATTGTCAATCTCGAGGAAGAAATCCTCGATTTGATAGATGCAGTGAACGTCGTCGAATGGCGTGAGGCGATGAGCGAACAAAGCCACGAATACGAAATCGCCATTATCGAAGGCTCAATCACAAGACCCGAGGACGAAAAACGCCTTGAGATTATAAGGACGAGGGCGAAGATACTAATCGCGCTCGGAGCTTGCGCTACAATAGGCGGTATCAACAAGCTCAAGAACAACTTCGACCTGGCGGAAGTCAAACGCTGCGTATATGGCAAGGCGGCCAATATGCCTCATCTCAGCACCTCGCCGACAAAGGCCGTCGATGAGGTGGTCAAGGTGGACTATAAAGTCCACGGCTGCCCCGTGGACAGGAAGGAACTTACATACATAATACGATGTCTGCTTATGAGCAAAAAGCCCGAGATACCCGAGTATCCGGTCTGCGTCGAATGCAAGGCCAAGGGTAATCCCTGCCTGTGGGATTACGGGCAGGTCTGTCTGGGGCCAGTCATAAGGGCCGGTTGCGGGGCGAGATGTCCATCATGGGGTTTCAGGTGCTTCGGCTGCCGCGGGTATGTTGACGACCCGAACGTGAACGCAGCAAAAGACGTTATCGAAAGATACGGCTTAACCGTGGATGTTTTGAAGAGCAAAATGGTTCTTTTTGGAAGCGCTCAGGGGCCCACAAATGCATGATATAGACATAAACGTTCATCATATAACACGAGTCGAGGGACATGGGAACATTGTCGTAAATGCGACCAATGGAAAAATTGAGAAGCTGCAGTGGCAGGTTCCTGAGGCGCCTCGGTTCTTTGAGGCAATGGTAAGGGGACAAAGATACGAGGACATTCAAACCATAGTTTCCAGGATATGCGGCATTTGCTCGATTACACATTCGCTGGCTTCAACCAAGGCGGTTGAAAGTGCGCTCGGCCTGAAGGTCTCGGAGCAGACCGACAAGCTGCGTATATTGATGCACTACTCCGAGCAGTTGCAGAGCCATACGCTACACATTGGATATCTTGCAGCGCCGGATTTCTTCGGCGTGCCTTCGGTGGTGCCGCTGGTTGCCAGGGCAGCGGATGTGGTCAAGACCGTAGTCGGAGTCCATAGAATCGCGAATGAATGGTCCGACCTGCTTGCAGGTAGAACGACCCACCCTGTTACGCTCATACCTGGAGGACTCACACGAATCCCGACCGAGAAACAACTGCGACAGTTACAGAAAACGCTGAAAGACACAATACCCGACCTGAAAGTGATTGCAGATGCGGTTTTATGCGTTGCCGGAAATATACCAAAATTCGAGCGCCAGACCGAATACGTATCGCTCAAGCAGACTAAACCGCCGACATATACGTTCTATCACGGCGGCATCACGTCCACCGATAACGGCAGTAATGTCGTTCCGATAGAAAAATGGCACGATGTGACCAACGAATACGTCTGCGAACAGTCCACAGCCAAGTGGACGAAGTGGCACCGCGATTCTTACGCTGTGGGAGCGCTGGCTCGCTTTAACAACAATGGCGACCTCCTTTCACCGATGGGTAAGGATGCAGCGAAGATGTTCGGCCTAAAAAAAGGCTACTGCAACCCCTTTATGAATACGGTCGCCCAGCTTGTGGAGTGCTTCCATATCGTTGAGACGAGCATCGCTCTTATCGATGAAATACTGACAAAAGGACTGAAAGAAGAGAAAGTAACAAGCACAGCAAAGGCGGGCAGAGGGGCCGGCTGTGTCGAGGCGCCGCGCGGAATACTGTTCCACGAGTATGAGTTCGACAAGAAAGGCAACTGTGTCGCAGCCGATATATGTATCCCGACCAACCAGAACCACGCTAACATTCAAAAAGACTTCGAAAAGTTTGTGCCTGAAATAATTAACGAGGGTCAAAATGCCGTCAGACAAAAGCTGGAGATGCTTGTTCGGGCTTATGACCCCTGCATTTCCTGCTCGACTCACCTGCTGGAGGTGAAGTTCGTCAAGTAAGCCGCCAATGAAAAAACTCGTGATTGTAATCGGCCTCGGTAATACGCTTATGTCGGATGAGGGCGCGGGCGTGCGGGTCGTGGAACGACTTTTGGATTTTGCCAGCAGGTTTCCTTTGGTTGATTTCGTGGATGCCGGGACAGGGGGAATGTCTATCCTGCATCTTATCACAGGTAAAAATAAAGCGATTTTTATTGACTGTGCGAGAATGGGGGAGAAACCGGGAGTCATAAGAAAATTTACGCCGCAGGAAATTAAAAGCACCAAAGGACTTTCACATCAGTCGCTCCACGAAACCGACTTGATTAAAGTAATTGACCTGGCCGGGCAACTTGGCCAGTGTCCTGCTGAGATAGTAATTTTTGGCATTGAGCCGGAGGTTGTTGAGCCGGGCATAGGACTCAGTGAAACGCTCGCCGACAAAGTTGGACACTACGTCTCTGTCGTTTGCCGGGAACTTGAGGGCTGATTAACCCGGATTTTTCAAGGCCACAGAATTCACAGAGAGATGTCATAGTGTGAGCTCCGCCCACCAATTCCGGATATTTAGCCCCTAAATTTATTTGGCGTGTTTTCCGGTAATTGTCCCAGGGATTGTGGGGGAATTTTTGGGACAGTTACAGGTCAAAAATGATATTGACCAATCATCTGGAGTGGATTAGACTGTTATAAACGAGCCTGCAGTGGTATTTGGTTGCCGTGGGGCAGCTCAATGCGGGCTTCTCAGATAGAGTCGAAAGGGAGATTACTATGAAAAACACGAATCGATTGTTCGCCATGATTGTGGCCTGTGTGATTCTACTCACCGCAGGCCATATCTTCGCGCAGGATTGGCCTCAGTGGCGAGGACCCAATCGGGATGGGAAAGTTAGCGGGTTTACCGCGCCCCAGAAATGGCCGGACACACTGACGCAAAAGTGGAAAACAACGGTGGGCTTGGGCGATGCTACGCCCGCCCTGGTGGGTGATAAACTCTATGTCTTTACGCGGCAGGATGCGAATGAGGTCACCCTGTGTATGAACGCGGGTGACGGCAAGGAAGTGTGGCGGGACAAGTATGAGGCGCAGGCCGTGACCGGAGCACCTGCCCGGCACCCGGGGCCCAGAAGCTCGCCTGCAGTAGCGGATGGAAAGGTCGTCACGCTGGGCGTTGGCGGGGTCCTCTCCTGTCTCGACGCCGCGACCGGCAAGGTCCTATGGCGTAAGGACGAGTTCCCGAAGGTCGTTCCACAGTTCTTCACGGCAACGTCGCCGATTATCGTTGACGGCATGGCCGTCGCGCAACTCGGCGGACAGGGCAACGGGGCAATTATGGCATTCGACCTGGCCACCGGCAACCAGAAGTGGAAATGGGCCGTCGAAGGCCCGGAGTATGCCTCGCCCGTCCTGATGACGGTGGAAGGCACAAAGCAGATAGTGACACTGACGGAGAAAAGCATCGTGGCGGTAGGCGCAGCCGATGGAAAGCTCCTGTGGCAATTGCCGTTCGTGCCCCAGAGGATGGCCTACAACGCCGCCACACCAATTGTCGATGGGCAAACGGTAATCTACACGGGTTTGGGCCGGGGCACCAAGGCCGTGAAAATCGAAAAGCAGGGCGATGGCTTTGTCGCCAAAGAGCTTTGGAGCAACCCGGATCTCGCCCCGCAGTTCAACACGCCCGTGCTTAAGAATGGCCTGCTCTTCGGCCTCTCCGACCGCGGCAACTTGTTCTGCCTGAACGCCCAGACTGGCCAGACGGCCTGGACCGACACAAACAGTCACGGTAATTTTGGAGCAATTCTCGATGCCGGCTCTTGTCTTCTGGTTCTACCCGAGAAGTCCGGATTGATAGTCTTTAAGCCCGACGGAAAGGAGTACGCTCAAATCGCACAATACAAGGTGGCCGACACGCCGACCTATGCGCATCCGATAATCTCGGGCAGCCACGTGTTTGTAAAAGACCAGGATTCGGTGGCGATGTGGATAATCGAGTAAGTTCCGCTTGCGCAGAGCATTGTGGCATTGGCTCGTTCTCTCTTTGTGGCATCTGGAAAGGCAAAATATGCTTGACTGCCCCTGCATCACCCGTTAAAATCCTGAACGTGGGTTGCAAATAAGGCCTTCATATAAATGAAAGGAGTCGTATAATGGCAAAGAAGAAACTCCTTAAGGGTTTATGGTCAAAAAAGGACCTGAATCTGCTCACAAAACTTTTTCCGAATACTCCCACTGCGAAGATAGCTGCCAAGCTTGGCCGCCCGACCGATGCGGTCAAAAAGAAAGCATCCAGAATGGGACTTTGCAAATCTAAGAGGTATCTTAAATCTCTCGGCAGGGGATAAGTTGCGGAGCAGCTTTTTGGGCCGGTAGCCGCAACGTAGTAGGTATCTTTGCAGGGATGGTCTGCTTAATTTTTGGCCTGGCATAATAGCCGCAGGCACGGAATGTGTAAATCGCAATTGCCCGTGCATTTTTGCGCACGGTGTCTTTTCACTTTTTAACTTTCCGCTGTCCCATCGACTAATCTCTTCGCGCCATCAAAAGCAGGGTGAAATCTTCTACAATTCTCCGGATAATCACATCTGTAGGAAGATATAGACACCTTTTTTATTTGAGGTAACGATGTCGGGTTTGCCGTCAGCGTTGAGGTCAGCAACCTCAAACTGGGTTCCGACGCCGGAATCGTCGTCAATTTGGTGCGGAACCCATTCCACCTTGCCTTTCTCCGGGCGCCGCAGCTCGAACCAGTAGAGCACTGCCGGCTTGTTCGGGTCAACATCGCCCGTGGGCCCGTGGGCCCAGAATCGCTTGCCGACAACGAAGTCTTTCACGCCATCGCTATTGATGTCAACCAGAGCCATGGCGTGACTCTGGGAGAACAGCTTGGGGGCAATATCGTGCTGTTTCCACTCGACACCCTTGTCGGTCTTGACCTGCTCAAACCACCATATACCGTAGTTGTGAGCAGAGCTGGTAATAACGTCGCCGTCACCATCGGCATCGATATCATAGACCAGCATATCGGCGCAGTCCGGGCCGAGGTTAGCAGGATGGAATGTCCAGCCGGTTTTGGTACGGTCTTGGGGGGCCTCCCACCAGCCCTTCGTAAAGAGCACATCATTTCGGCCATCGCCGTTGATGTCACCAGCGCCCAGGCCGTGGCTGTACCTTTCTGTGCCGGGTGCGTTGGGGCCGGCGATTACGTGCATATCCCACAGACCCTCAAGACTCTTCGGCACACTAAACCACGCCAACAATCCCGCCGGCCGAACGGCGAATAGTAATACAGGATGCTTATCTCCAAGTAAATCAGCCATTATCGGTGTTTCATTGCAGGCGCTGTCAACAACTATGCGTTCCTTCCATTGGCCTGGTTTATTTTTGGGGTTCTCATACCATCGGCAGGGTTCGCCTGGATACCCAATGATAATTGAATCGACCCAGCCATCGCCGTTGATGTCCTGTGCGAAATTAGCGAAACATTGGCTGTAGCCCTTTGAGCCATCGTATTGACCTACAGGGCGGAGTTCGTGCATCTTCCAGTCAGGTGCCGCATACCAGACGTCGCCGGCGAGGACATCCGGCTTGCCATCGTGGTTGACATCGCCGACTGCAACACCTTCCGAGCGGAAGGTTTTGTCAACGACGATTTTTTGGAAACGTACCTCTCCGGCCAAAACCGCAGTGCTGGTCAATACTCCCCAGACGAGCACAATGAATGTCCATCTTGTCTTCATAATAACCTCCTGTTTTGAATATAGGTTACAAACTGCTTTTATTATAGCGTATTGTTTCCGGCAAGCAAAAGAATGCTCTATCTTTGGTGAGGTAGCAAAGGCGAGTGTGGACAATTGCGGGTTAGAATCTCGCATCCGTTCTCGGTTACGAGGATATCATCTTCTATTCGCACGCCCACTTTGCCGGGGATATATATGCCCGGCTCAATAGTGATAATCTGGCCTGCCTTGAGCCTGCCTTTGGCTTCAGTTTTGAGGAAAGGTAGTTCGTGAATTTCCAGACCGAAGCCGTGTCCTGTGCCGTGGCCATAGACGGGCAAATCGGTTTTGCGGATAACTTCTCTGGCGGCGGCATCGACCCGGACAATCTTGACCCCTGCTTTTGCCATTTTTATAGCAGCGGCCTGGGCCTGTTCCACGGCATCATAGACCTTTTTATAAAGGCGAGTTAGCGGCGAGCCAAACACAAAACATCTGGTGATATCGCAGCAATAGCCTTTGCGCCTGGCACCAAAATCTATCAAAATAGTATCCTTGTGCTTTAGCTTTTTAGCAGTCGGTTTGTGGTGGGGACGCGAGGCGTTTGGACCGAAAGCAACTATTGTGTCGAAGCCGCTTGTTGCGCCCAGCTTGCGAATTTGAAAATCGAGCATACCGGCCAGATGGTTTTCGGTTATGCCCGGCCTGATGTGCGGCAGTGTTTGTTTGAGGGCCTTCGCTGCTATCGATGCAGCAGCTTTAATGGCAGCAACTTCGGAGCCATCCTTGATGCTGCGCAGCATTTCGATAATATTTGCAGCCGATTTAAGCCGGCCCTTAATAACTCTCCTCAACTGCCCGAAGTCGCCGAGTGAAGCGGACGCTTCGACCGTTATAGAGCGAATGGATTTTAGTTTTTTTACTAATTTGGCAAGGGTTTCCGGCAAGGAATCGGTCCGCTCGATTATTGTGCAGCAGGGGCACTCGCCTTGTGCCTGTTCGGTATATCTGCTGTCCGTTAAAAGATAGACTCGGCCTTTAGCAATTACTGCCCAGCTATCCTCGCCCAAAAAGCCCGTTGCATAAGTTACATTAGCCGGTTTTGTCAGCACAAGACAGCTTATTTTCCTTTTATTCAGCCGGCGGCAAATCGCCTTGATACGTTTTTTTATAGCGGAACCATTCATTTGCGCTATTCTCCATGCGACTGATAGAAAATCAGGTTACAAATTGCTCTGTAGAAAAGACCCACTGTCATTTCGACCGAAGCGGCACGGAGCGCCGCGAAGTGGAGAAATCTGGGTTAGCAGCACTGTTGTATGCAGATTTCTCGACTCGCCTTCCATTCTCCGTAGCAGGGTTACTGCGAAGGATGAAACGGCTCGTTCGAAATGACATCTTAAAATCGTTTCTGCAGAGCAATTACAAATCCGACTGATTAGCAATAACCGGGGAAAAAGTAAAGTTTTTTTGTCGGATTATTTGGCTTCGGGTGGTTCATTTTTTATATTTTGGTTAGAGGAGGACCTGCTGGGGGAGGGCCGGCTGGGATAGATTGAAGCTATCTCATTATGCCTGCTCTCGATGTTTCCGCGAGGGGATAAACTGTCTGTAATGCCCAGTTTCACAGAATAAGGACGGCTTTTGCCGTCCTTATTTTATCTCTTGTCACGGTGGCTCTTTGCCGTTACAATGAACCCGTCTTTGATTCCAAATCGTTTACTGGTAGTTAAGGTATGCTATTACCCATTCGGACAAGCATCAGGCCCAGACGAACGCCATATATGAATTATGCGCTCATAGTGGTCAATGTGCTTATTTTTCTTGTTACGTACTGGCCTCACAGAGACCTCTATACCGGCTCTGATGAGGCGCTTCGCCCCTGGGCGGAGCAGTTTATGCTTACTCCTGTCAGGCCGATTCTGTGGCAGTTCGTAAGTTACGCCTTTCTGCACGGCGGACTTATGCACATTATCGGCAATATGTTCTTCTTGTACCTGTTTGGTAATAATGTCAACGACCGGCTCGGCCACATCGGCTATCTGTGTTTTTATCTTGCCGGGGCGGTATTTAGCGGCATCGGTCATACCATTTTTAATGCCTCCTCAACCATACCTACTCTGGGAGCCAGCGGGGCTATCGCAGCGGTGACAGGGGCCTATCTGGTGTTGTTTCCGCAGACTTTGATAACCGTGTTATACTGGTTGCTCTACTTCATTGGGACGACAGATGTGCCGGCTTTATACTTTATTGTCTTCAAAATGATCTTGATCGACAATTTAATCGTCCGATATACGCCGCACGTCGCTTATGATGCACATCTGGCAGGATATGCCTTTGGCATCGCATCTATATTAGGTCTGCTTGCGACCGGCTTGATTAGCGTCAGCAATTTTGACCTGTGGGCAATGGTAAAACGATGGAGTCGGCGGCGCCGCTATTACGATGTAGTCTCGACCGGTTACGACCCGTTTACCGGCGAAGTGAATACTAAGAGAATAGAAGCACGGGAGATTAAAACCGCTGCCCCTCGGCAAAACGAAGAAAAAATAAACCAGCTCCGCAGTGAAGTTAGTGCCAGGATAGCGCAGCGCAATTTGGCCTCCGCGGCCGGTCTATATCTGGAGCTTATGGGGCTTGATAGTGAGCAGATTTTGCCCCGCCAGCACCTGCTGGATATTGCCAATCAGCTTGCCAGCGATAGCAAGTCCGCTGAGGCGGCTCGTGCCTACGAACAGTTTTTAACTCATTACAGCAGCTACGAGTATGCCGAGCAGGTGGAGCTGATGCTGGGGATATTATATTCGCGTTACCTGGACAAGCCCGAGCTGGCAGTGAAGCATTTACAGACGGCAGTTGAAAAGCTTTCCGACCCAAGCCAGTTAAAAATGTGCCGTGATGAGCTTGTCCGACTGCGAAAATAAATGGGGACATCATTTTTACTTCTACTTCGTTGATTCTGCCTTCTGTTCTCCGGTCTCGGTCTTCTCCAATTAAAATCCGCAATCTACAATTCGAAATCTGCAATCCCCTTATGCTCTCTGTGC